>ERZ1026854.64-NODE-64-length-79254-cov-9.313994_pt1 | contig 79254 bp, 72 predicted proteins | sample MGYA00380157_ERZ1026854 | MGnify/ENA primary metagenome ERZ1026854 (study PRJEB33269, sample SAMEA4719793) | human gut metagenome | biome: human-associated habitat; feature: organic feature; material: feces | place: Cameroon | collected 2013-10 ...
TCTGGACACCCACCACCCTTTGAAAAGCGTGGACGTAAACTTTAATTTTGTGCAATTTTTTTCTATAATATACTTTTTCAACAGACTGATTGGCGTTTAGCATTAGTATTATTGATTAGTCCGAACGGAGGGTTATTTTTAGAGAGAATTGTGAAAAATAAAAGAAAATTCCAAAAACCCCTTGACAAATCGGTCGGGTGGTGTATAATATAATTAGCACTCAGGGATAAAGAGTGCTAACAGAGTGCTGATACAAGTGCTAAAGATAGAAAAGGAGTGAACGTTTTGCAGGACGAACGCAGGCGAAAAATTCTCGCCGCCGTTGTTGATGAATATATTACAACGGGCGAACCCGTCAGCTCAAAGACGATCGCTTCAATGCCCGATATAAAAGTTTCACCCGCAACGATCAGAAACGATATGGCGCTTCTGGAAGAGCTTGGCTACCTTGAACAGCCACACACTTCCGCAGGCCGTATCCCGACTTACAAAGGCTACAGACTTTATATTGAGCAGCTTATGCCCGAGCAGAGCCTCTCGGACGAGGATAAAAAAATGCTTGACAATATCCTCGATGTTGAGATCCCGACGGCTGATGCGCTTATCGAAAAAGCCTCTACAGCACTTGCACAGCTTACAAACTGTGCCGCTGTTGCAAAAAATGTTGCACCCAAGTTTTCCGTTATAACAAAGGTCGAGGTCATACCGACGGGACGCAGAATGTACGTCCTGCTGATGATAACCTCATCGGGAGATATCAAAAACAAGGTCTGCCGACTGGAATTCGACCTCACGAATGAACAGCTTGACTTCTTCTCAAGCTTTATGGCGGAAAATCTTGAGGGCGTTACCATTGACGATCTTTCGGACGAAACACTGAAAGAACTTGCAGCGGCAATGGGAACCTATATGGTAACACTTACACCGCTTTTAAAGGGCGTGAGCGAGCTGGCGGATTGCTTCAGAGATAACGAAGTCGTTGTTTCGGGCGAAAAAAATCTGCTGGCAAGAACGGACATTGACAACAATCAGATAGCTCATTTCTTCGAGCATAAAAACGAAGTTGTGAAAATGCTTGACGACAGCTTCGGCGACTTGCAGGTCATGTTCGGAGAGGACGGAGGTTTCGTTATCGAAAACTCCAGTATGATAGTTTCAAAGATAAAGAAGGGTGGCAAAACGGCAGGTTCGCTCGGCGTAATAGGTCCGATGCGTATAAACTACGCAAAGATAATTCCTTACGTTGAGTATCTTTCCGAGAGAATAACGGAAATGATATCCGATGATGAACCTCCCGCAGAGGTAAAAGCGGAAGAAAAACTTCTTCCCGATACCGAAAGCAAGTCCCAATAAAGAAAGGAGTCCTGCCCCAAATGGATACAAATAAAAATAACGAAGAGCTTGAAAAAGAGCAGGCGGAAGAAGCTTCCGAAGAAAATACACAGACTGAAAAGACCGAAGAAGCTCCCTCCGAAGAGATCTCAGCGGAGCAGAAACGTATCGAAGAGCTTGAAAAACAGCTCGGAGATGAAAAAGACAAGTACCTTAGGGTGGCTGCCGAATACGACAACTTCCGCAAGCGCTCCGTAAATGACCGCCTTAACGCCGTTGCAGACGCTCAGGCAAAGGTCATCACCGAAATTCTTTCCGTCATCGACAATTTTGAACGTGCGATGGACGCTGAGTGTTCCGATGAGAACTACAAAAAGGGCGTTGAGATGATATTCAAGCAGTATACGGGCATACTTGATAAGCTCGGCGTTACCGAGATCAAGGCGCTCGGCGAACCGTTCGACCCGAATATCCACCACGCGGTAAATCAGGTCGAGGACGAAAACTTCGGCGAAAATACAGTTTGTCAGGTTTTCCAGAAGGGCTATAAGCTCGGCGACAAGGTCATCAGATGCGCTATGGTCGTTGTCGCAAATCCGTAAAAGAAATTTTCAGAAACAACTTGTTTAGATAAGAAAGGAAGATTTATATGTCAAAGATCATTGGTATTGACTTAGGTACAACAAACTCCTGCGTAGCAGTTATGGAAGGCGGCAACGCCGTAGTTATCCCCAACACAGAGGGTGCAAGAACAACTCCTTCCGTTGTAGGCTTCACAAAGACGGGCGAACGTCTTGTAGGTCAGGTAGCAAAGCGTCAGGCTGTTACAAACGCTGACAGAACAGTTTCTTCTATCAAGCGTCACATGGGTTCCGACTATAAGGTAAAGATCGACGATAAGGAATTCACTCCTCAGCAGATCTCCGCTATGATACTCCAGAAGCTCAAGGCTGATGCAGAGGCTTATATCGGCGAACCCGTTACGGAAGCAGTTATCACAGTTCCTGCATACTTCACAGATGCACAGCGTCAGGCTACAAAGGACGCAGGTCAGATCGCAGGACTTAACGTAAGAAGAATCATCAACGAACCTACCGCAGCAGCTCTTTCCTACGGCATCGATAAGGAAGACGATCAGAAGATCATGGTTTACGACCTCGGCGGCGGTACATTCGATGTATCTATCATTGAAATGGGCGACGGCGTTCAGCAGGTTCTTGCAACAGCCGGCAACAACCGTCTTGGCGGTGATGACTTCGACCAGAGAATAATCAACTGGATGGTTGAGAACTTCAAGGCTGAGCAGGGCATCGACCTCACAGGCGATAAAATGGCTATGCAGAGATTAAAGGAAGCTGCTGAAAAGGCTAAGATCGAGCTTTCTTCCACACCGACATCTACTATCAACCTCCCATATATCACAGCTGACGCAACAGGTCCTAAGCACCTTGAAATGACCCTTACACAGGCTAAGTTCAATGAGCTCACTTCCGACCTCGTTCAGTCCACAATGGGTCCTGTAAAGCAGGCTCTCTCCGACAGCGGACTTAAGCCTTCCGACCTCAATAAAGTTCTTATGGTCGGCGGTTCTTCAAGAATCCCTGCTGTTCAGGAAGCTGTTAAGAACTTCATCGGCAAAGAACCGTTCAAGGGCATCAACCCTGATGAATGTGTTGCACTCGGTGCTGCACTCCAGGGCGGCGTTCTCGGCGGCGATGTAACTGGACTCCTCCTCCTCGATGTTGCTCCGCTTTCACTCGGTATCGAAACCGCAGGCGGCGTTTGCACAAAGATGATCGAGAGAAATACCACAATTCCTACAAAGAAGTCGCAGGTATTCTCCACATTCGCTGATAACCAGACAGCCGTTGATATCAACGTTCTCCAGGGCGAACGTGAATTCGCTAAGGACAACAAGCAGCTCGGTATGTTCCGTCTTGACGGTATCGCTCCTGCTCCCCGTGGAATCCCTCAGATCGAAGTTACTTTCGATATCGATGCAAACGGTATCGTAAATGTTTCCGCTAAGGACCTCGGCACAGGCAAGGAACAGCACATCTCCATCACATCTTCCACAAAGATGTCCAAGGAAGACATTCAGAAGGCTGTTGACGATGCTGCTAAGTACGCTGAGGAAGATAAGAAGCGTAAGGAAGCTGTTGACGCTAAGAACAACGCTGAAAACCTCGTATTCCAGTGCGAAAAGGCTCTCACAGACTTCGGCGACAAGGTTTCCGCTGACGAAAAGGCAGCAGTTCAGCCTAAGATCGATGCTCTTAAGGAAGCTCTTAAGACCGACAACACAGACGACATCAAGGCTAAGTCCGATGAACTTCAGAAAGCATTCTCCGAGATCGCAACTAAGGTTTACCAGGCTGCAGGCGCAGCTGCACAGGCTGCTCAGGGCGCTGCTGAGGGCGGCAGCACTGACAACAACGGCGGCAATGACGGCAGTGACGGAAACGGTTTCGTAGACGCAGATTTCAAGGACGTTGAATAATTAAGATAAATCAAATAATGCCAACGGGTCAGATTCATTCTGACCTCGCGGCGTTTAATACTAATTTTTAATCAAAGTGTAGACAAAAAATCGGCGCAAAACCCATATATGCGAGCTTTTGCTTGATTTTTTGTACACTTTCAGTTTAAAAATTAGTATAACATGACAAATTTAACGGAGCAGTTTAAGATTTTATTTAGGAAAAAGCTGATCAAGATGTAATGATCGGCGTTTCCTTAGCTCCGCAGGAGGCTTTTATGGCTGATAAAAGAGATTACTATGAAGTCCTCGGAGTGAGCAAGACCGCTTCGGAGGACGAGATAAAAAAAGCATATCGACAGCTTGCGAAGAAATACCACCCTGACCTTAACCCAGGCAATAAAGAAGCCGAGGAAAAGTTCAAGGAAGTAAACGAGGCATACGAAGTGCTGTCCGATGCCGATAAAAAGGCTCGCTATGACCAGTTCGGTCATGCAGGCGTTGACCCGTCTTATGGCGGAGGCGGCTACGGCGGCGGTTTCAGCGGCGGATTCAGCGGAATGGGCGATATGGGCGATATCGGCGATATCTTCAACAGCTTTTTCGGCGGCGGATTCGGCACAAGCTCCAGAGCTAACCCGAACGCTCCGAGAAGAGGTCAGGATATCGAAACGGAAGTCACCATTAACTTTATGGACGCTTGCAACGGCAAGGAAGTTGAGCTCAACCTCAACCGCCTTGAAACCTGCCCCGACTGTCACGGCACGGGCGCAGCAGCAGGTTCTTCGTCCGAAACCTGCCCTGACTGTCACGGCACAGGTCAGGTCAAGGTCACACAGAGAACTCCGTTCGGCATGATATCTTCACAGAAGCCTTGTACAAAGTGCGGAGGCAAGGGCAAGATCATCACCAATCCTTGTCCGAAGTGCCGCGGCAACGGCAGAGTGAACGTTTCGAGAAAGATATCTGTCAATATCGTTGCAGGTATCGACGACGGTCAGACAATGCAGGTAAGAGGTCAGGGTAACGCAGGTGCAAACGGCGGTCCGAACGGCGATCTCCATGTACTTGTAAATGTTCGTCCCGACCCGATATTCGAGCGTGACGGCTACGATATCCATACCGATGTACCTATCACATATATGCAGGCAGTCCTCGGCGATGAGATCATCGTTCCGACTATCGACGGCAAGGTAAAATATACTATCCCCGAGGGAACGCAGAACGGCGCAACATTCCGTTTCAAGGGCAAGGGCGTGAAGAAGATCAACCGCTCCGACCGTGGCGACCAGTATGTTCACGTCAATATCGAAGTTCCGAAGAACCTTACCAAGAAGCAGAAAGACCTGCTTAAAGAGTTTGAAAACTCCCTTTCGGACGCAAACTACAACAAGCGCAAGAATTTCTTTGACCGCATTAAGGAAGCGTTTAAATAAATTCGGAATTAGGAATTCGGAATGCGGAATTATTAAATTCCGTTGGTATTATAAAAAACTAATGGGCGGATATATATCCGCCCATTTTTGTGCAATTTTTGCGATAATTCTGTAGAGGACGGGGCACTGTCCCAAATCGCATCAGTGGTTTTTCGGTGCATATTTCTGCGGAGTTTATCACATAACAAAACACCCCTGTTTTTATCAGATAAAAACAGGGGTGTTCGTTTATACTAATTTTTAAACTTAAAGTGTACAAAAAATCAAGCAAAAGCTCGCATATATGGCTTTTGCGCCGATTTTTTGTCTACACTTTGATTAAAAATTAGTATTATATACGGGACGGAAAAAATGTCCCATACAAGCTTTTCGGATAATGAAACGGGCGGATATTGAATCCGCCCCTACGGTTTGCGGTAATTTGCGGAGCAAGAATAATTCCGCATTCCGAATTCCTAATTCCGAATTAGGTCTTGTGGTGTTTCGGTGAGGCGCTTACAACGCTGATAGCCTTTGCAACTGCAATGTCTATATCAACGGAATTCTGCATTTTGGAGCTATCTATCCTGCCGAAAAGCTCCCCTTTTGCGGAGTTTACATATTTCGGCGGAACGCTGTTCAATGCATAAGCGAGCATATCCTGACGGCATTCGTTGCATTTGCAGCAATCGCAGTCCTTTAACTGGAGATCAAGTTTTTCCGAGATGATTTTTTCCATTATGTTTACAACTGCCATATTTGTAAGTCCTCTCTTTATTTAACGTCAGAAATTTCTGTTCATTATTTCAAGGCACATTCTGCCGTTGTGATATGGGCACTTCCAAGGATTGACCATTTCAACGGTCTGCATAGGCTTGCCTTCGTGGTCAACTTCGCCCCACCATTCGGAGTTTTCGCGGCTGTCGGTCTGGTATTTCTTTATCCAGTCCATTGTTTCTTCCGCTGCTTTGAGGTACTTTTTGTCGCCGCTCTGCATATAAGCATTGGTAAAGCCTACGACTGTTTCAGCCTGAACCCACCATACGCGCTTGCCGTCGATCTTGTCGCCGTCACGCTCGTTGTTGAGCGCACCGTCTACAAATGCGATGTTGTAGATGTTTTCGGCAATGCGGAGATCGATGTTTCTCCACTCTGCTTCAAGCTCTCTGTCGCCGATAACTTCACACGCTCTGTCGATGAGCCATGTTGCTTCGATATCGTGACCGTAGGAGTGGATATCGCCGAGAACGTTCATCTCTCTGTCGAAGAAAACGAGCAGCTTGTTGTTCTTGCTGTCGAAGATCTTGTTCTTCGTTACGCCGAGGAGGAACATAAGGCGCTTGCGGACCTTTTCGTTTCCGTCAGCTTCGAGGAGAACCGTATAAGCTTCAATAAGGTGGAGAACGTTGTTCATCGTCTTTGAAGCGTCAATGCCGTTTTCGGAAAGAACATCGTTCTTTGCAGGCTTCCAATCTCTCGAAAATGCTTCAACGTAGCCGATATCATCAAGTGTCTTGGTTTCGATAGTGTTGAAAAGCTCATAAGCGAGCGCAAGAGCTTCCTTGTTGCCGCTTGCGATGTAGTAAGCGGAGAGAGCGTAGATAGCGAAAGCCTGATTGTATGTATGCTTCATATCGTCCGAAGCTTTGCCGTCAAAGGTCATCATATAGTAAACGCCGCCGTGTTCCTTATCGTAGCAATGGTCGCGGAGAAATTCATAAGCGTGTGTGGCATTGTCGAGAAGCTGCTGTTCGCCGAGTGCTCTGTAAGCGGAAGAATAGAACCAGAGGATTCGGGAATTGAGGATAACGCCCTTGTCGGCTTTCTTGTCAACGTTGAGGTCATTGTCCATAAATCCGTAAAATCCGCCGTTTTCATCGTCACGGAGCTTGTTCCAGAACGGGATTATCTTTTTGGTGAGTATGTCTTTGCATTCATTTTTGAGATTCATATAAATACTTCCTCCGAATAAAATTGGGAAAAGCCGATCGAAGTCTGATCGGCGTCCCGTTGTGCATCTCAGAAAGCCGTATTTCCGCGGTTTTTTGAGTGAAAAATTATTTTAATCCGCTTCCGCAGCAGTTCTTGTATTTTTTGCCGCTTCCGCATGGGCATGGATCGTTTCTGCCGATCTTTTTGCCTGCTTTTTTAGGTGTATTTGCGAGCGAACCGTCACCCGAGGTCTGTGTAGGCTCTGCAACGCGCTCTCTCTGAGGAGCCTGACCGTTGTTTACCTGAATTGTGAAGAGCAGACGGATAGTTTCCTCACGAATGGATTCTACCATTGCGTCAAACATCTCGAAGCCCTCGAAACGATACTCGACAACAGGGTTTTTCTGACCGTAGGAACGGAGAACGATACCCTTTCTGAGTTCTTCCATATCATCGATATGAGCCATCCACTTGATGTCAACGACTTTGAGGAGGATAACTCTTTCAAGCTCACGGAGAACCTCCGAGCCGATCTTTTCTTCCTTAGTTTTGTAGAAGTCGAGCGCTCTTGTGGTGAGCTTTTCCTTTATCTGATCCTTTGTAACGTTAGCGAGCTCTTCCGTTGTGTAGCGGAAGTCGTCCGTAACGGTGAAAAGACCCATAAAGCGGTCGCGAAGACCTGCGAGATTCCAGTCATCATGGACATTGTCATCGATAAGGTACTGGTCAACGGTTTCGCTTATCATATCGCTTATCATCTTAAGAGTATATTCGTGGATATCCTCGCCGCTGAGAACCTTTTCTCTCTGGCTGTAGATGATCTCACGCTGTGCGGACATAACATCGTCATAGTTGAGGACGTTCTTTCTGATAGCGAAGTTTCTGCCTTCGACCTTTTTCTGCGAAGATTCGATGATCTTTGTGAGCATCTTTGCTTCGATAGGCATATCTTCCTCGACTTTGAGAGTGTCCATCATAGCGGTTATTCTGTCGCCGCCGAAAAGACGCATAAGGTCGTCTTCGAGGGAGAGGAAGAAACGGCTCTCGCCGACATCGCCCTGACGGCCTGCACGGCCTCGGAGCTGGTTGTCGATACGTCTTGATTCGTGGCGTTCCGTACCGAGGATATAAAGACCGCCCGCTTCCTTGACCTTTTCAGCCTTTTCCTTTACCTCTGCATCATATTTTGCATAAAGCTCGCGGTAGACCTTTCTTGCTTCGAGAATGGTCTCGTCCTGAGTATCGGCATAGCTTACAGCTTCGCTGATAACTTCTTCTTCCATGCCACGCTTCTTCATATCAGCCTTTGCAAGGAACTCAGCGTTACCGCCGAGGATAATATCAGTTCCTCGTCCTGCCATATTCGTAGCAATGGTAACTGCGCCGAACTGACCTGCCTGAGCAACGATCTCAGCTTCCTTTTCGTGCTGCTTGGCGTTGAGGACATTGTGCTTGATGCCTGCGCGCTTGAGCATTGCGGAGAGCTTTTCGGATTTTTCGATAGAGATCGTACCGACGAGAACAGGCTGACCCTTTGCGTGACATTCTTCGATCTGGCGGATAGCGGCTTTGAACTTGCCGTTCTCTGTTTTGAAGATAACGTCGGGGTGGTCGATTCTCTGAACGGGACGGTTTGTGGGTATCTCGACAACATCGAGCTTGTAAATTTCCTTGAATTCTTCCTGCTCCGTGATAGCAGTACCTGTCATACCGGAGAGCTTGTTGTAAAGACGGAAGTAATTCTGGAAAGTGATGCTTGCGAGAGTTTTGGACTCGTGAGCGACCTTAACGCCTTCCTTTGCTTCGATAGCCTGATGAAGACCGTCATTGAAACGACGACCCATCATAAGTCTGCCCGTGAATTCGTCAACGATGATAACTTCGCCGTCCTTGACAACGTAGTCGATATCGTTCTTCATACAGCCGTTGGCTTTGAGAGCCTGATTGATGTGGTGAAGAAGCGTTGAATTGTCAGCATCGAAGAGGTTCTCAACGCCGAAGTATTTCTCTGCTTTCTTAACGCCCTGACGGGTGATAGTGGCTGTCTTAGCCTTTTCATCGATAATGTAGTCGCTGTTTTCGGAGTTTTCTTCCTGATCGACCTTATCGTCCATTTCAACAACGGTGTAAGCTTTGAGCGTCTTTGCGAACTTGTCAGCCTTGGTGTAAAGCTCTGTGGACTTGTCGCCTCTGCCGCTGATGATAAGAGGGGTTCTTGCTTCATCGATGAGGATCGAGTCAACTTCATCGACGATAGCGAAAGCGTGACCTCTCTGTACCTTTTCCTTCAAGTAAATAACCATGTTGTCACGGAGATAGTCGAAACCGAATTCGTTGTTCGTACCATAAGTGATATCGCAGTTGTAAGCCGCACGGCGCTGGTCATTGTTGAGCTCGTGGAGGATACAGCCGATAGTAAGTCCGAGGTAGCGGAAAACTTTTCCCATTTCTTCGGACTGATATTTAGCGAGGTAGTCATTTACCGTAACAACGTGAACGCCCTTGCCGGGGAGCGCATTAAGATAAGCAGCGCAGCAGGCAACGAGAGTTTTACCTTCACCTGTTTTCATCTCGGCGATACGTCCCTGAGTAAGAACGATAGCACCGATGATCTGAACGGGGTAAGGCTTTTTTCCGAGAACACGCCAAGCAGCCTCGCGGACTGTAGCGAGAGCCTCGGGGAGGATATCGTCAACGGTTTCGCCGTTAGCGATACGCTCTTTGAAAACATTAGTCTGCGTCTTGAGAGTTTCCTCCGACATTGCGGCATAATCATCTTCAAGTGCAAGAACTTTATTCTTAATAGGTTCTATCTTAGCAAGCTCACGCTTACTGTAGCTGCCAAAAAGACCGTCAAACATACCCATTATAGACATTCCACCTTTAAATTCATTTGGACTTCCAAAAAACCTTTCACGGCAGCGTAATTGCGTCAACTTGATTCTGTCCGTGCTTCAATATTCTGAACGACCATAGATATACTATATAAATATTAATATACTCTTAAATTATATAACAAAATCGCGGTTTTGTCAATGGTTATTTACATCTTATTTCGCCGCGTATTTTGTAGGAAGTGCTATAATTTGTCGGGTGGAAAAAAGCCCTTGAAATAATCCCTACAATATGCTATAATTTATGGGTATTACTATGAAAATAAACCTTAACAGGAGGAATTTTAAATGAAAGAAATGAGCAAGGACGCAAAGATCGAAACCAAGTGTCTTCACGCAGGCTATTCGCCAAAGAACGGCGAACCGCGCGTTGTGCCTATCGTACAGAGCACAACTTATGTCTATGATTCTACGGACGATGTAGCCGCTGTTTTTGATGACCCGACAAAGAGCCTTATCTACTCGCGCTTTGAGAACCCCACGACCGATGCTGTTGAAAAGAAGATAGCCGCTCTTGAGGGCGGTGCTGCCGCTATGTGTACTTCAAGCGGTCAGGCGGCTTCGCTTTTGTCTATCCTCAACATTCTCGAAGCAGGCGACAGCTTTATCGCTTCGTCAGCAATTTACGGCGGAACTATCAACCTCTTCGGCGTAACGCTCAAAAGAATGGGCATCGAGTGTATATGGGTGAATTCCGACGCAAGCGAGGACGAGATCAACGCCGCATTCAAGGACAACACAAAGGCTGTTTTCGGCGAAACTATCGCAAACCCTGCACTCAACGTATTCGATATCGAAAAGTGGGCAAACTGCGCTCACGCACACGGCGTTCCGCTCATCGTTGACAATACATTCGCAACGCCTATCCTTTGCAGACCTATCGAATGGGGCGCAGATATTGTTATCCACTCCACATCGAAGTATATGGACGGCCATGCAGTTCAGGTCGGCGGCGTTATCGTTGACAGCGGCAAATTCGACTGGACTAACGGAAAGTTCCCCTGTATGACCGAACCCGACGAAAGCTACCACGGCATTGTTTATACCGAGAAGTATCCTGTCGCACCGTATATCACAAAGGCAAGAATGCAGCTTATGCGTGACTTCGGCTGTTATCCTGCAGCTAATTCATCGTTCCTGCTCAACCTCGGACTTGAAACACTCGCAGTAAGAATGCCAAAATATTGCGAGAACGCACTCAAAGTCGCAAAGTTCCTCCAGACGAGTGATAAGGTTGAGAGCGTGTTCTATCCTGCACTTGAGGGCAACAAATATAAGGCTCTCGCAGATAAATATCTCCCACTCGGCACGAGCGGCGTAATTTCCGTTTCGATAAAGGGCGGCAGAGATAACGCAGTAAAGTTTATGGACAGCTTAAAGCTCGCATCGAACGAAGTACACGTTGCCGATATCCGTACCTGCGTGCTTCACCCTGCGTCCGCAACGCACAGACAGCTCACCGATGAACAGCTCGCCGCAGCAGGCATCGACGGCGGACTTATCCGTCTTTCGGTCGGACTTGAAAATGTTGACGATATCATCGCAGATGTAAAGCAGGCGCTGGATAATATATAATTATGAATTCGGAATGCGGAATTCGGAATTATTGTTGTTCCGTAAAGTTTTGCTGAATACTGAATTTTGAGGGGCGGATTTATATCCGCTCCTTTTTGTTGACATTTTTCACCATATATGATAGAATAATATCTGCTGCCGCTCCGTCCGCTTAACTGTGGAAAGGAGGTGAATATGGTGGGACTTATTTCAACTATTAGTTCGTTTCTTATTTCTGTTGTAGCGGGAATAGTTTCAAATTTTGTGTTTGAAACTATCCGCAAGTGGCTGAACAGAGGAAAGAAGTAAAAGAAAGGCAGCACAGCACAAAAAACACGCAGAGTTGCAGCTCTGCGTGTTTTCTTTTTTGGTGAACATAGTGGGTTCATCAACTATTCGTTTCTGTGATTATTATATCACAGAAATATAGTATTGTCAAGAACCTTAAATTTATTCCATAAAATAAGATCGGACGTTGTTTTATTGAATATTGTAAAAATGTTATCAAAAGGGCGCAGAAATAGAATCCGTCCCTACGAAATCAGGATTTTCAACGTAAACTCCCGAATCAAAAATAATTCCGAATTCCGAATTCCTAATTCCGAATTTTACTTAATGTTTCCCTCCAAAAGTGTTATCTTTCTGCTCAAAACCGCATTTTTGTAGTCAAGATAAGACTTTATCGGCGTTTCCGTAAGTATTCCGCCGCCGAAGTATCTCTCGGTCGTGCTGTGTGAGTCCGAACCTGCCGTTTCGGGAAGATCGTACCATTCGGCGTAGGTCTTGGCGCGCTTGTTGAATTCCTTGTTGAAGTGCGAAGCGTTTATTACCTCTATCGCATCAACATTGTGCGGACAGAGCGTGAAGCGCTTGATATAGTCAACATCGCGGAACGGGTGCGCCTGCACAACGAAAAATCCGCAGCTTCGGCAGTAGTTGAGAACGTCCGTTATCTCGTAATTCACGTCGAGAATGTTTCCGTTTTCGATAAGCCATTGCTTGTCAGGACCGTAAAGAAGAAAATCCGCACCGTAAAAGGTGTATTCAACGCCGAAAAATACGTCCAAACCTATCTTGTCACCGTGCGCCTTTGCGTTTTCATAGCCTTTGCAGTAAAACTCGATGCGGTCTTTCCACGGGAGATCACGCGGAACGGCGGAGTTGCCGTTGAAAAAATGGTCGGTGACAAAGATTCCGTCGTAACCCTCGTCTTTGTATTTCTGAGCCATTTCCGCGCCAGTTGACATTCCGCAGCCGCTTGCTTCGGAGGTGTGGCAGTGAGTTTCGTATTTGTACATTTTATTCTTCCTTTCCGCAAAGGGCAATGATCGCATTTGTGTAAATTTCAGCATTCAGAAGCAGGCTTTCTTCCTTGATGAACTCGTCTGCACCGTGCATATTGTTCTCGTCACCGGGGAATTCTGCACCGAATGCAACGCCGTTTTCGGTTTCGTGGACGTAAGTTCCGCCGCCGATAGCGATAGGCTCGCCCTTTTCGCCAGTGACGCTTTCATAAACGTTAAGAAGCGTTTTTACGAAGTCACTTTCCGCCGAAACGTGGTGAGGTTCGCTCTGCATAATAGGTTCAGCGCTTACGCCGACAGCCTTTGCCGCGTTTTCAAGCTTTGAGAGTATGCCTTTGCAGCTTTCGCAGACGGGGAAGCGGATATCCTGCGTGCAGACAAGCTTTCCGCCCGAAATTTCAGCCATACTTAAAACAGTTGTGACCGCGCCCGATACCTCGTCCGAGCATTTTATTCCGCAGCTTGCGCCGTCCGTTTCGCCGAACGGGAAAAGTGCCGCAAATGCCTTTGCTTCATCGATATCACATTCGGCAAGAAGCTTCAAAAGTGCGGTCAGAGCGTTAGTTCCAAGCTCGGGTGTCGAAGCATGTGCGCTCCTGCCGTGAGCGGAAATATCGGTGAGTCCGTTTTCTTCGGTTATGTCAAATTTAACTTCAAGCGCAAGCTTTTCAGCCGACCTGCGGAGCACTTCGGCAGGAATTTTCACCTGCGCTTTTGCAGCTTCGGGGACAGCGTTCACCATTGCGCCGCCGCTTATCGAAACTATCTTTTCACACTTATGCGAAAGCTTTATGCGCATCATTCCCTTTTCGATGTTTATGAGCGGAAAAGAGCCGTCGGGCGTGAAAAGCAGCGGGGGAAAGCTTTCTTTCTTTTGATAATACTCCATATCGGCAGAGCCGTTTTCCTCGTTGCTGCCGAGGATAAGACGAACGTTTCTGTCAATTGTAAAGCCGAGTTCCTTTACACATCGCATAGCATAAAGCGCCGCTATCGCAGGGCCTTTGTCGTCAATAGCACCTCGTCCGAAGAGCTTTCCGTCCTCGGCTGTAAGCTCAAACGGCGGCTTTGTCCAGCCGTTTCCCTCGGGAACGACATCAAGGTGACAAAGTATGCCGAGGTGCTTTTCGCCGTTATCGAGCAGGTCGGCGGAAATTGCGTAGTTATCGCAGTTGTGAGTGACAAAGCCATACTTTTGGCAGATCTCCTCGGCCTTGCGGAGAGCCTTAACGTTGTTTTCGCCGAAAGGGCAGCCCTCGGACGGCTCGGACATAACGGAGGGTATCTTTATAAGCTCCGCAAGGTCGCTGACCATTTCGTCACGTTTTGACACGATGTAGTTTTTTATCATTTCTTTTCTGTTCATAAATTTCCTCCCAATAACGGTTCATTCCCACAAATATAATGTACGGAGACCGAACAAACTAAATCTGCGGATATTACTTTTTTTACGCAAAAACGAGCGCAGCAAAGCGAAGCGTGGCGTGAACCGCCCGCAGGGGCATCCCTGCAAAAAGGCTGCCCGTTTATTTTCGGGCAGCCTTGGCTTTATTTCTTTCTCTGAGCTGTTCCCTGTCTGCGAGCGCCGTTTTTTGCAGGCGCAGCGGCTTTCTTCTTTGAAAAGCTCGTTGTATAGTAAGATTCAATATTTGCGTTGGTCGCAAGCTGTATCGCAACTATAGCGCAGATCGCGATAACGACGATGAAGCATATAAGCGTTTCAAAATAGTTATCGGGCTTTCTCTCGGTGTCGAGCGCATAATTTACGCAGGTATAGACCGTATAAACGGTTTCTGCTGAGAAGAAAACGCAGGAGGTAAGTCTGAAGAAATTTGCTTTGAGCAGCATGAGAAGTGCAAAAATAACGCCGCCCATTGAAGCATAGTTGATTATATTAAGGTTGTCGGGGTTGAGCTTCGTATACATCACGAGCGAAGCCGCAATTCCGCCTATTGCCATAAGCACAAGCGAAAACAGACCCTTTTTTGCTCTTTTTACCTTTTGCTCATGCATAAGGTTTTTGTAAAGCTCGGCGCTGTTTTTCTTGTTTACGCCCTTTGGACGGGAATCGATCTCTTTCTGCAAACGCTCCTTTATGAGCTGCTTTTCGTCACGGTCAAGAGCCTCCTGCGAATCGAAAGTCGCTTTCTTTTTGAGCGGAGCGGCGGCGAAAATTTCGTCTGACATTTCCTCGACCTTGGGGCGGTTTCCTATCTCCCTTGCAAGGTCGTCAAGCTCCTGCTGTTTGCGCTTGTCATCGCGTTCCTGCTGCTTATAGTTATACCCCATATCGCTTATCATATCCGCGGTGACTTCAACATCTTCGAGATTGTGATAAGCTTCCGCTTCGGCAAGCTTCTTTGCCTTTGCAGCTTCTATGCGGTCCTGCTCTTCGTTTTCACGGATAAGCTCCTCAACGGTCTTTCCTCTGCGGTAGCCGTCATCTTCGTAGTCATAGCTTTCCTCTTCAACGGGAGCGGGATGGTGCGGCGGCTCCGAGATATCGGGCGCGTCGCTTACGGCTGCTTCGGTGACATTATCGTAAATTTCTTCGTCTGCTGCAGGTTCTTCGGTCGGCTGTTCGTCCTGAACTGGCGGAGCTTTTTCAGCCTGCTGTTCAGCCTTTTTCGCATCGGCAAGGGCATTGAGATTTCCGCCCATTTTTTGCAGATCGCGTTCAAAACGGGGAACATAGCCGCTGTTATTTGTGCCGGTTTCTGTATCTATCGGGTCAAATATATCGTTGCCGTTGTTTTCCATTAGATCAACTCCGTTTTATTCTGATAAAGCGATTGCTTCGGGGAAGATGCTCGATGAGCTTTCCTGAAGGAATGTTGTGTTGACATAGCCCTGAATGGTAGCGCCGTCAAGGACAGTTATTGTAGAAGCTGTGATGTTGCCGAGGATAACAGCGTCCGTCTTGAACTCTGCCTTTCCGCCGACATCAACGTTGCCCTTGATCTTTCCGTTGAGGTCAAGATACTGCGCGGAGATATCACCGAGGATAAGGCTGTCGCGGTCCATCTGTACCTGACCCTTTGAAACGATGTTTCCCTGCATCGAAGCGCCTGACATTACGGAGTTGTTACATTCGATATCGCCGACAACTTTGCCCGTAACATTGATGTTCTTGGTGATAGTAACATCGCCCTTAACGCTTCCGTCTATATTGATATTCGCGAACGAGCGGATATTTCCGTCAATGATAGTATTTCGTGAAATAATAGTCGTTTCTTCCGTTTCGTAGTAAGGCGAATCGGGTTCGTTTCCTCTGAATGAGGAAGAACGAGGAGGTCTTGGAGGTGTCGGAGGAACTGAACCGCCGCCGAATGACTGGCTTGAACCGCCGAAAGACTGATTATTGCTGCCGAATGACTGACCCGAGCCGTAAGAACCGCTGTAAGCGCTGTTCTGAGCCGATTCCTGACGTGAAGCAGCACCGCTCTGACGTGCGAACTGCGAATACTGAGCAAACGGACTTACGCTCTCAGCCTTGGGAGCTTCGGGAGCAGGCTTGGGCTCTTCAACAGGTTTTGCAGCTGCGGCAGGAGCGATATCAAGGTCGCTGTAGTCTGCCGATGCGGTCTCATTCTGTGCAGGTGCTTCTGCTTCTGCTGCGGGTGCAGCGGTTTCGGCAGGCTTTTCCGCAGGTGCGGCATCTTCAAAGTTTTTCTTGGGTGCAGGTTCAAGATAGCTGTCAAGCTCGGTCTTCTTTTTCTCTTCCGGTGACGGCTTGTTTCCGATTATTCCGTCCTTGTGCAGGACTTCCCTCAATGCTTGGTTAAAATTATCCTTAAGGCTCATTTTACGACCATTCCTTTCTTAACTTCCGAAAAAGCAGCGCTTTATGTCTGCCGTATATATAAAAGAGCAATTAATCTACATAGGAAAAAGTAACGGGTTTAACTGTGTTGTCGAGCTGACCGAAGGTGTAGCCGTTGTTTTGGAGCGCGATGATGATATCCTCGACGGTCTTTACGGTGAGCTGCTTGTCCGCGCTGTCGTGGAGAAGCACAACTGCTCTGTTCGAAGAATTATTTTCAATGCCGTTCAGAACATTGTTGTAAATGCTTGTCCAAGTTGCGTGAGTTGAAGCGTCCTCGCCGCTCACGTTCCAGTCATAGTATGTGAAGCCGCGGCGTGTTACCTCGGCGATGAGCTGCGGATAGATAAGGCGGTCATAATTGTTGATGCTGCCGCCTGCGAAGCGCATTATCTGCGGACGAACGCCCGTTGCTTCGCTTACGCACTGATATGTATTGTTCATATCCTCGAGGAAGTTTTCAACGCTCGAGTAGATGTTCTCGTAATCGTGTGAGATCGAGTGTATGCCGATAGTGTGACCTGCATCGGCAACGGCTTTCATTATCTCTTTGGAGCGTTCACTTTCGCCGCCCGACATAAAGAATGCCGCCTTTATATCGTATTTGTCAAGAATCGAAAGAATATCGAGAGTGTTCTCGGACGGACCGTCATCAAAGGTGAGGTAAACGGTCTTTTCATCGTCGGTGAACTCAGCCGCAGGCTCGGCGTAAAGGTCGGGGTAAAGCGCAGTGTACTCGTTTGCGGTGCTGTCGCCCGTGCTGCCTGCATTGCTGCCGACATCTTCGGAGTTCAGTGCAAATTTATCGGGATTTTCGGAAATATACTTCTCGGCGAAGCTGTCAAACTTCTCGCTTTCGTTTTTCGAGAGAAAATCAAGCACATCATCGGCAGTGTAGCCGTCCGCAGCCATGTGAAGATAGTATTCATCGAGCGAAAGATGCTCGGGCTGCTCGACCTCATCGACCGAAGCCGCCTTGACAAGCTCGTCATTTTCCTTTTTCACGAGCGAATATTTAACGCCGAAAAACACGGCGCAGCCGATTATCGCCGTAAGCACAAGGATAATAACGGTATATATCAGGTGTTTAAAGAATTTTACACTTCCGAAGTACATTTTCTGGCTTTGCTCCCTTTAAAACAGTTGAGTGTAAAAAATAGCCAACAAAATAAGGCTGGTTTTACACATTAATACTCTTTATAATAATACACTATTTTAAGTTCAATGTCAACACCGTAAATTTACAAATTAAATATATAAAAATAAGTGTTTATGCCGATTTTGTATAAAGTGGGGGGAAGAAGTTGGGGAGGAACGAACGGTTTTCCGCCAATAATGTAGGGGACGGGTTGCCCGTCCCGCGCCGCAAGGTGTTTTCTTTGTGAATAATTGTTGCCGAAAAATCGCTGACGCGATTCGGGACGGGCGACCCGTCCCCCTACGGGAATTACGCCTGAAATGTAATTCCTACAATGGTCGGATATATGATCCGACCCTACCGAATCTGCGAAAAAAACGCAGTTCACAAATAAGGTTTCCGAAATTTAAATTCGGTTTGCCTTTTTGATGTGAACTGCGCTTTTTACTTTTTACTCAAAATCGGAAGAACTCAGCATTGCTTCGCCGAAAAGCGGCGCGGTCGGGTCGGATTTCGGTTCGGGGCTATCCTTTATGACCCTTCCCCTTGCAACGAGGTAATCGGTGAACTCGGTGGAAATCTTATAGTTCATAGCTTCGGTTATATCGTCAAATGCTTTATCGGGTTCGCCGAGCTGATAATGCACTTCGGCGCATATTGCCGCGCTGAGTGCCCTGTGCATCGGCATTTTCGATTTTATATGTGTCCGTGCGAGCATTTCCGCTGTGCGGAGCGATTCCGCGGCGGCTTCTTTGCTGCCGAACATCATTTCGCCGAGCGCTCTTACAGACATTGCGAAAAAGTCCGCGGTGAGGTTCTCGGTATATTGTTTTGCGTGGATATATGTATTTTCCATGCGCTCGTAGTCTTTTATGCCGCAGTAGTAGAGTATTGAGGAGGAGAAATAATAGGCTGCGTCAGAGTAGTTTCCCGTTGAATTTGCGATGTCGGTAACGCTTATCGCGTCAACTCGGTCGAGCTGTTCCTTGGCGCGGCGGAAATTGCCCGTGACAAGTGCCGTCAGCGCAAGCTCGGAGCAGACCTTTGTGCGGATATTTCCTCTGCACGAAAGGTTGAGTATCTCGATATATTCGCGCCCGATGCCGTTTTTCGCGGCGGCTTTATCGAGCTGTAAACGCATTTTCACTTCAGGGCGCTTTGTGATTATCGCGCTCAGGAAATGCGCTCCGACAGCGAGGACTGCCGCCCCTGCGATAAGGATCGGTATGAAGATGCGCATATTCAGTTTGTCCGTTCCCGAAGCCGAGAAAAATCCAAGCAGGATATTTATGCTGAACCCGATGCAGCAGCCGATGATAAGGAATATCCCGAACCATACGCTGACGGATTTTGCGAACATTTGAAGCTTTGCCTTTAAGTTCATTTCCCCTGTCCTTTCCGTTAAGTCTTTGTTTTATGTTTGGGTCAAGCTTTGAGTGCCGCTCTCATATCGCAGATGAGCGATTCGATGTCACTGTCATTGTACTTTGCGCCGCTCCATATCTCGTGAGCGACAACAGCCTGCCATACGAGCATTGCCATACCGCCGATAGCCTTTATGCCGTGAGCCTCTGCGGTCTGCATAAGCTTGGTCTTATCGGGATTGTAGATAGCATCGAAAACGCAGTCGCAGTTTGCGATAACTTCTTCCGAAACGGGGCAGTTCTCAATCTTCGGAAACATTCCGACGGGAGTTGCGTTTACGAGCAGGTCGAAGTGACCCTCGATCTTATCTGCGTAGATATATTTGAAGCGGGAGATAACGTCCTCGCCGCAGTTCTGCTTTTTAAGCTCGGAAATAACAGCCTCGGCTGTGTCCTCAAAGCCCTTGAGAACAACGACCGTGAGGTCTGCGCCGTGGAGAAGAGCCTCAATAGCCATCATTCTGCCAACGCCGCCGCAGCCGATCTGGAGAACTCTGCCGCCAAGCTTTGCGCCGCCTGCTTCAAGCGCACGGAGAAAGCCGTAGCAGTCGGTATTGTAGCCGATGTTCTTTCCGTCACGGTTTACAACGCAGTTTACGGAGTCGTAACGCTTTGCCGATGCGTCAAGCTCATCGATATACTTTATTATATCGACCTTGAACGGGATAGTGATATTATATCCTCCGAGCGAGTTGAGATACGAAGCCTTTTCTGCGAGCGTTTCGGGCGCATATTCGCATATCTCGTATTCAACATCGCTCTTGCCCTCCAGCTCAAAGAGCTTTTTATGTATCGGAGGGGACATTGTGTGTTTGAGAGGATAACCTAAAATTGCGTATTTTTCCATTTTGATCATTCCCTTTCAAATTAATGCGGAATTCGGAATTCGGAATTAATTGTATTTCTATCAATGTTATGAATTGCGTTAAATTTCTGTAGGGGACGGGTTTCCCGTCCCCTACGGTTTTACAACAAATTTGCGGAGCGAAAATAATTACGCATTACGCATTAATTCAAGCGCTTTTTCAAGTGTCTTAGCGTTCTCAACATTAACGGCATTAACGTCTTTGAGCGTCTTTTTGACAAGACCCGTGAGGACCTTGTTCGGTCCGAGTTCCACAAAGTTTTCATAGCCCTGCTGCTGCATGAGCGCAAGCTCGGAAGTGAATCTTACGGGCGAAACAATGTGCTTTGCAAGCTTTTCGGGCATATTGTCGAAGTCGGGCATCTCTGCGCCGTAGAGGTTGGAGAAGAATGTAACGTTCGGCTTGTTGAAGGTCACGTCCATCTTTTTGAGTTCAGCTTCAAACTCGTCAGCGGCAGGCTGCATGAGCTTGGAGTGGAAAGCGGCGGAAACCTTGAGCTTTATCGTCTTTGCGCCGATCTCCGCAAATTTTGCGATAGCTGCGTCAACAGCCTCGGGTTCGCCTGCGATAACGGTCTGAACTGCGGAGTTGTAGTTTACGGGGGTAACATAGCCGTCAACGGAGGAGCATATCTTTTCGATATCTTCGGGGGTCTGACCCATAACTGCGCACATTACGCCGTGCTGATTCTCGGCAGCTTTCTGCATTGCGGCAGCTCTTGCCTTTATCACTTTGAAGCCGTCTTTGAATGAAAGAACGCCCGAAGCGACCATAGCGGCATATTCGCCGAGGGAGTGTCCTGCAACTGCGGAGAACTCGATGCCGTTCTTCTTCATACATTCGAGTGCGGCGAGGGAAGTCATCATAATGGCAGGCTGGGAGATAACGGTCTGCGCAAGCTCCTCCTCGGGTGCGTTCCATGACTTGTCGGCAAGGTCGAAGCCGAGTATCTCGCTCGCCTCGTCATACATCGACTTTATCTCGGGGTAAGCGTCGCAAAGCTCTTTGCCCATGCCCTGATACTGCGAGCCCTGACCCGAAAATAAAAATACTGTTTTTGAAGAATTGCCCATAAAGATAGTACTCCTTTTATTTATTTTTAAAAATTAGTGATTTAGCTTGACAAAGGGGGAGAAAAATATTACAATATACAGTGAATGATTATGATTTAGGGGCGGATTTCCTATGCAAAATGCACTAAAACAACATTTTTCACCCGATCATATATCCAGTATAACATAAATTTTATAAAAATTCAATACGGAGGTAAAAATTTTGTTTGGAATCAATATTCTCGGAACAGGCTCCTATTCCCCCTCGGTAAAGGTATCGAATGATGATATGTCGAAGATCGTTGAAACGAACGATGAATGGATATCCACAAGAACGGGCATCAAGAACCGTTTCCTCACGGACGGCGAATCCGCTTGGAAAATGGGCGCGAATGCCGCAAAGAAAGCTATCGAATCGGCAGGCATCGACCCTGAGCAGATAGGACTTGTTATCGGAACGACTGTAACCCCCGATTTCTATACACCGTCACTTGCAAGCCTTGTGCAGAACGCTGTCGGCGCAGTGAACGCTGCCGCTTTTGACCTCGGCGCGGCTTGCTCGGGATTTGCTTATGCTGTTGATGCGGCAAGAAGATATCTCCAGACCGATGATGACCTTAAATATGTACTCGTTGTATCTTCCGAGATACTTTCACGCTTTGTGGATTTCACCGACCGTGCTACCTGCGTGCTTTTCGGCGACGGAGCAGGCGCGGTTGTAATTGAACGTTCGGATAAGCTTTTCACAAGCTTTATAGGCTCGGACGGCAGCGGCGCAAAGTTCCTCTATGCAAAGCATCTTTTCGGCAGACACCCGTTCCGCACGACCGATGCCGACGATTACGGCGAGGATTTCACAAGCACGAACGAGTTCCTTTTCCAGGACGGCAAGGAAGTCTATAAGTTTGCTACAAAGGCTCTCCCGACAGCTGCTCAGAACGCTGCCGACAAGATAGGTCTTGACGTGACGACTATCGACTGGTTCGTTCCTCATCAGGCTAACGTAAGGATCATCGAAACAGCCGCTAAGAACCTTGGCGCACCGATGGAAAAGTTCATCGTTACCCTCGATCAGCACGGAAACACTTCCAGCGCGTCTATCCCGACAGCTTTTGACGAAGCAGTTCGCTCGGGCAAGATCAAAAAGGGCGACAGAGTTTGCTTCGTAGGCTTCGGAGCAGGTCTTACAAGCGCCGCTGTTATATTCGATTATTGAGTTTATTTCTTATACTGATTTTTTGTCTGCACTTTGATCAAAAATTAGTATTATACCTATTTTAATATAAGCAACAGAAAGGCAGGGTCATAATTTATGGCAAAAACAGCTATCATCACAGGTTCGGCAAGAGGCATCGGTGCTGCTATCGCGCTTCGCCTTGCAAAAGACGGCTACAACATCGCCCTCAACGATATCAGCGAGGCAATGTTTGAAAACAACGATATCATGGATAAAATAAAGGCACTCGGTGTTGAATGTGAAAAGTATATCTGCGATGTTTCCAGCCATGCGCAGTGCGAAGCTATGGTAAAGTCGGTAAAGGAACGCTTCGGCACTATCGACTGCCTTGTAAACAATGCAGGCATCACAAGGGACGGACTTATGGCAAGAATGCCCGAAGAACAGTATGACCTTGTTATCGCAGTAAACCAGAAGAGCGTTTTCAATATGACTAAGTTTGCAGGAAACGTTATGATGCGCCAGAGATCGGGCAAGATAATCAACCTTGCTTCCGTTGCGGGTCTTTACGGCAACCCCGGACAGATCAACTACTCCGCTTCAAAGGGCGCAGTTATCGCAATGACAAAGACAGCTGCTAAGGAACTCGGTTCAAGAGGAGTAAACGTAAACGCAGTTGCCCCAGGCTTCATCAAGACTCCGATGACAGACAAGCTCACCGAGGAACAGCGCAACAAGATGCTCGAACAGATCGCAATGAAGCGCTACGGCGAAGTTGAAGAGATCGCAGGCGTTGTATCTTTCCTCGCTTCGGACGATGCTTCTTATGTTACGGGACAGATAATCGAGATCTCGGGCGGACTTATGATGTAAGAAACCACGGCAGAAAAGGAGTGTTTTAATGAGAAGAGTTGTAATCACAGGTATGGGCACAGTAAACCCTCTCGGAAAGAACGTTGAGGAATACTGGGCAAATATAAAGGCTAACAAAAACGGTCTGTCATATATCGACCAGTTCGACGCAAGCGACTTTGATGTTAAGATCGTCGGCGCGGTAAAGGATTTTGACAGCTCAAAATATATCGATAAAAAAGAAGCAAAGAGAATGGACCGCTTTACGCAGTTCGCAGTCTGCTCCGCTATGGAAGCGCTCGAAAATGCGGGAACCGACCTTAAAGACCTCGACCCGTTCAAGGTTGGCGTTATTGTCGGCGTTGGCATCGGCGGACTTAACCTTACCGAAGAAGAGGTTACAAAGTTCAACACAAAGCCTGACAAGGTTTCCGTTTTCTTTATCCCTATGATGATAGGAAATATGGCGGCTGGCACAGTTGCGATGCGCACAGGCTTCAAGGGCGACAACTTCTGCACGACTACAGCTTGCTCTTCCGCAACACACGCTATCGGCGAAGCTTTCCGCAAGATCAAGGACGGCTATCTCGACGCTGCTCTCTGCGGTGGTACGGAAGCTTGTATCTCACGTTTTGCACTTTCGGGCTTCAACAATATGCATGCTCTTTCAAGAGCAACAGAGCTTGACAAGGCTTCGACTCCGTTCGACCTCAACCGTCAGGGATTTGTTCTCGGCGAGGGTTCGGGCATTCTCGTTCTCGAAGAGCTTGAACACGCAAAGGCAAGAGGCGCAAACATTATCTGCGAGATCGCAGGCTACGGCGCAACGGGCGATGCTTACCACATGACAAGTCCGTCCCCGACGGGCGAAGCTGCCGCTTATGCTATGAAACACGCTTACGAAGAAGCAGGACTTAAAGCCGATGAAGTAAACTATATCAACGCTCACGGCACTTCCACGGGACTTAACGATAAGTATGAAACAACGGCTGTCAAGCTCGCTCTCGGCGAGGACGCTGCAAGAAAGACCGTTATCAACTCCACAAAGTCGATGACGGGACATCTCCTCGGTGCGGCAGGCGCAGTCGAAGCTATCGTTACGGCTCTTTCCGTCAAGGAAGGCTTCGTTCACAAGACGCTCGGATTCACAACGCCCGACCCCGAATGTGACCTTGACTACGCAGTTGACGGCAACAGAAATGTTGACATCAAGGGTGCGCTTTCCAATTCTCTCGGCTTCGGCGGACACAATGCAACTATCTGCCTGAAGAAATACACCGACTAAGGAGAAAAATACAATGAGTGAAAAATTATTGAGCAAAGAAGCTCTCGAAGCTGTCGAGAAGCTTGCTGATATTGTGAATAACAAGGAGCTTGAAGAGGTAACTATCGCAAACGGCGACAATGTTATCACGGTAAAGGGCAGAAGATGTCCTCCTCCGATGCCAATGGGTATGCCGCCTTTCCAGCATGATATGATGCCCGTGACGATGAACGCCGCAGCAGCAGGCGCAGCACCGACCGTTGAAGCGCAGAACGCCGTATGCGGAAACGTCGTAAAAGCGCCTATCGTCGGAACTTTCTATGCCGCTCCCGACCCGAGCAAGCCGCCTTTCGCAGAGGTAGGCAAGCACGTCAAGAAGGGCGACGTTCTTATGATAATCGAATCGATGAAGCTCATGAACGAGATCACGAGCGAATATGACGGCGTTGTAAAGCAGATACTCGTCAAGAACGGCGAAGCTGTTGACTACGATCAGCCCGTTATGATAATTGAATAAGGGAGAAAGCTTATGGCTGTTATGAATAAAGAGCAGATAATGGAGATAATCCCCCACAGAGATCCGTTTATGCTCATCGACACTATCGAAGAGATCGAATACGGCAAAAGAGTCGTTGCCACAAAATATATGTCCCCCGATGAATTCTGGTTCAAGGGACACTTCCCCGAATATCCCGTCGTTCCGGGCGTTCTTATGCTTGAAATGTGCGCTCAGGCAGGCGCTGTCGCTCTTCTCGGACTTCCCGAAAACAAGGGTAAGATCGGATTTTTCGGCGGCATAAAGGAAGCAAAGTTCCGCCGTCAGGTAGTCCCCGGCGATACGCTTCGCATCGAAGTTGAGATAATCAAGGTAAAAGGCCCTGTAGGCGTAGGCAAGTGCGTTGCCACGGTAAACGGCGAAAAGGCTGTTTCCGCAGAGATATCTTTTGCTATAAAATAATTTTTGATCCTTGAAAGGATTTTCGTGCTATGTTTAAAAAAGTTCTTATCGCCAACAGAGGTGAGATAGCTGTAAGAATAATCCGCGCCTGCCGCGAACTCGGCATAAAGACGGTTGCGGTCTATTCCACAGCGGATAAGTCGGCTCTCCACGCGAGGATAGCCGATGAAGCGGTCTGCATAGGTCCTGCGGCAACAAAGGACAGCTACCTTAACGAGAAGTCCATTTTCGCTGCCTGCGAGATAACGGGCGCAGACGCTATCCACCCCGGCTTCGGTTTTCTTTCGGAAAATGCGGCATTCGCGCGCAACTGCGGCAAATGCGGAATAAACTTTATAGGACCTTCACCCGAGTCTATCGAAATGCTCGGCGATAAGGCAGCTGCGAAAAAGGCTATGAAAGCTGCGGGAGTGCCCGTTATCCCCGGTTCGGACGGCGCTGTTCCAACAATGGAAGAAGCAAAGCGCCTTGCCGCAGAGGAGATAGGCTTTCCACTCATGGTAAAGGCCTCCGCAGGCGGCGGCGGACGAGGCATACGCCTTGTTGAGCGTATGGAAGACCTCGAAAACGCTATACTTACGGCAAAGCAGGAAGCGCTGAATTTCTTCGGCGATGACAGCATATATATGGAAAAATTCATCGTTGACCCGAAGCATATCGAGTTCCAGATACTTGCCGACAAGCACGGAAATGTTGTTCACCTCGGCGAGCGTGACTGCTCGATGCAGAGAAGAAATCAGAAAGTGCTTGAAGAAACTCCGTCAACGATAATGACACCCGAGCTTCGCGCAAAAATGGGCGCGGCGGCTGTTTCCGCTGCAAAGGTCTGCAAATATTTCAACGCAGGAACGATAGAATTCCTCGTTGACAAGAACGGCGACTTCTACTTTATGGAGATGAACACCCGAATCCAGGTAGAACACCCTATCACAGAAGCGATTACGGGCATCGACCTTGTAAAAGCACAGATGAAGATCGCCGCAGGCGAGGGACTTCCCTATAAGCAGGAAGATATCGAGTTCAGAGGTCACTCTATCGAGTGCAGAATAAACGCCGAATCCCCCGAACACGACTTCCGCCCCTGCCCCGGAAAGATATCATCGCTCTATACCCCCGGCGGTCCGGGAATACGCGTTGACAGCGCGGCTTATCAGGGTTACACGATACCGCCTTACTATGACAGCATGATAGCGAAGCTCATCGTTCACGCGCCGACAAGAGAAGAAGCTATCGCGAAGATGAAATGGGCGCTCTCCGAATTCATCGTTGAGGGCGTTGATACGAATATAGACTTCCAGCTGAGCCTTATCCGTGACCCCGTTTTTGAATCGGGAAAATATGATATCGGCTATCTCGGAAGAAAAATGAGCAAGTAAATGATATAGGGGGAATTGCTGTGCAGAATTGTCCTGTATGCGGAGGAACGGTCGTGGACGGCGTATGCCTTTCCTGCGGCTATAAAATACCGACTGAAAATGATATCGTTACGCCCGTAAACAGTTCCGATGCGCCTGATTGGGCGGAAATGGACAGCATAAGCGTTCCTTCGGCTGAAAGCGTGAGTCAAGAGCTTGTGCCGAAGCCTGCTTCGTATGCAAATGCGAAAAAATATATCCCCGAACCCGAAAAAGAGGAAAAAAGACTTCCTCCGCCGACGAATTATACCCATATTTCATATACGCCTGAGGAAACACACGAAGAACCGCCGAAAGCTTCTGAAATTTTTGCCCATGGCTTCGTTGACGAGGTGAAAAAGCACTGGTGGAAAGTGCTTCTTATAGCAATAGTGCCTGTTTCGGCAATATTTATCGGCTTTTACTATATCGCAAAGGGCGGCGGAGGAAGACGGCGCTTTGTTGCCGTTGATCCTGAAAAGGTAAATTTTAAATATATATTTACGGGAATATTGTTCCTTGCGATCGGCACGGGAATGACAGTATCGGGCTGGGATCCGATAGGTCTGAATGAATGGGTAATGGACATTATGAGGCACAGCCATTGGTGATTTAAGGAGTGATCGTTCTGGCACAGCATAGATGTCCGCTTTGCGGCGGAAGAATTTTGCACGGCGAATGTGCCGACTGCGGTTACAGACTTCCCGATGAGGATAAGCTTTCAGCGCCCTATAACCTCGACCCCGATGACGACCGCCCCGAAGCTTTTGCGCCTGCCCCCGAAAAATACGAAATGCCCGAAGCGAAAGCAGTACGTCCATATACCGAGCAGGACGGCGGAAATGCCGCACCCGTTAGGGAACGCTCCGCGCCAAATATACCGAATATCAAAGTTGCTCCAACGCAGACGCAGTTCAACAACCCTTATGCGCCGAATAATCAGAACAATGCTCCTGCGCAAAATGCACAGCAAACTCCCGTAAACAATCAGCAGGGCTGGCAGAATCCGTACAACTATAATCCTGTACAGCGCCCGATGGGAGGAAACACAAATTGGAATTCCTCTCAGAATTCACAAAAGCAGGGCGGAATGCTGGCGGCGCTCATAGTGCTGCTGATGCTCACGCTTTTTGCTCCGTTCTTCGGAGTTGTCGGACTTATTCTAAACGGCAGCTTCGGCTCAAAGCTGAATGCGGGTACAAGAAAGCTTTTTACTGTTCTGTTCATTATAGCGATCGCTTTGTCGAATATCATAGGCAGGGCATAATAAAACAAAAACTTAAAAATACGAAAATAAACGCTTAACGACGTTTTTTATAGATTTATAAATTTTATAAATTCATACCGAAAAATTTCCGCAAAGGAGTGTAAACAGAAAGTGCTTGAAGATTTACTTGATGTTGTAAAGCTCAGATTCAATGTCAATACAGCGGCAGAAACCGATAAGGACGATGAAAAGGACGATAAAGCCGAGAACAAGGTCGAGATACCGAAAGACCTCGCTTTCAAATGTCCCCGCTGCCTGAATATGATAATGACCGATGAGCTTGTAAAAAATCTCAAGGTCTGCCCCGAGTGCGGCTATCATTCGAGGATATCGTCCGAGGAAAGACTCAACCTTACAGTTGACAAGGGAAGCTTCATCGAATTTGACAAGGATATGGTGAGCAAGAACCCTATCGATTTCCCGGGTTATGACCAGAAGCAGGACGAGCTTCGCAAAAAGACAGGTCTGCGCGACGCTGTTATCACGGGCGAATGTAAGATACGCGGTATCCGCTGCGTTATCGGCATTATGGACTCGCGCTATATGATGGCTTCAATGGGCAGCGTTGTCGGCGAAAAGATAACAAGAGCCTTTGAATACGGCGCAGAGCATAAGCTCCCAGTTATAATGTTCACCGCATCGGGCGGCGCGCGTATGCAGGAAGGCATTGTTTCCCTTATGCAAATGGCTAAGACGAGCGGCGCTGTCGGAAAGCTTGCCGAAGCAGGTCAGCTTTACATCGCAGTTATGACCGACCCGACAACGGGCGGCGTTACGGCTTCGTTCGCTTCGCTCGGTGATATCATCATCGCCGAACCGAAGGTCGTTATCGGCTTTGCGGGAAGAAGAGTTATTGAGGGCACGATAAAACAGCGACTTCCCGATGATTTCCAGACATCGGAGTTTATGCTCGAACACGGTTTTGTTGACCTCATTGCGGAAAGAAAGACGATGCGCAGAACGCTTGCGCACATATTAAAGCTTAACGGCTATAAGCCTGCGGAGGAAGTGTAAAAATGGAAATGAACAATAAACTTACGCCTCCCGAAAAGCTCGACCTTATAAGAGATAAGGACAGACCGACCGTCCGTGACTATATCCCGATGATATTCGATGAATTCATCGAGCTTCACGGCGACCGCTACTACGGCGACGACAGAGCGATAATCGGCGGTTTGGCTTCGATAAAGGGCATTGCCGTTACGGTCATTGCCGAGGTAAAGGGAAGAAATCTCAACGAAAACAAGGAATCCAACTTTGCAATGCCGCACCCCGAGGGCTACAGAAAGGCTCTCCGACTGGCAAAGCAGGCGGAGAAGTTCCACCGTCCCGTTGTATGCTTCATCGATACTCCCGGCGCATTCTGCGGAGTTGAAGCGGAGAACCGCGGTCAGGGCGAGGCTATCGCAAGAAATATAATGGAATTTATGACGCTCAGAACGCCCGTTATCTCCATCGTACTCGGTGAGGGCGGCAGCGGCGGCGCACTTGCACTCGGCGTATGCGACAGGCTTGCGGTGCTGGAAAACTCTATCTATTCGGTAATTTCACCAAGAGGGTTCGCATCGATACTCTGGAAGGACGGCGGAAGAGAGCGTGAAGCCGCTTCAATAATGAAGATAACGGCTGATGATATGCTCGAACTCGGCGTTGCTGAGGAGATAATAAGCGAGCCTTTCGGCGGTGCGCAGAACGATCCAAAGGAAACTGCCGAAAATATCTCAGAATTTTTGTTGAAAACGCTGAAAGAAAAAATGGCAATAGATATTGACGTTTTGCTAAATGAACGATATACTAAGTTTAGAAAAATCGGCGAGTTCGAGGAACTCTGATATTTCTGCAAAGAATATAAACGGACAGCTTGGGGCAAAGCCGCAGCAAAGTCCTTTTATATATGGGGCAATGTCCCTACTGCGGCAAAGCTTGTGCAATGCTGTTATCGCTGCGAAAGCGAAACTATAAATTTTATGGAGGAAAAACAAAATGGTATTTGATAAGGTAAAGGAACTGATCGTAGAACAGCTCGACGTTGATGAGGACAGCGTTACATCAGGCGCTAACATTCAGGACGACCTCGGCGCAGACTCCCTCGATGTTGTAGACCTCGTTATGAGCCTTGAGGAAGAATTTGACCTCGAGATCCCCGATGAAGCTGTTGAAACCATCAAGACAGTCGGCGATATCGTTAAGTATATCGAAGACAATCAGTGATCCGTTTCGTCGAAATATGTTAAAGTGTATAACCTTTATCGGGTTATACACTTTTATTTTTGTCAAAATGACTAAAACATAAATAAAAATTGGTATAAATGTATATTGAAAAACATAAAGAAATGGTTTATAATAATAGAGAATAGAACTCTTTTCTGCACGATCATAGCCTAAAGCTTCGTTTTGAAAAAAAGCTGAATATATGCGGAAAAGATTGAAATAAATCAGGTCAGGAGGACTGTATCGGACAATGCTCCGATGCAACGTATTGAATGATAAATAAATGGGGACAAAACCGAATATGTGCTTTGACCGTGTGTGGATCTGTGGTGGCGTTTCTGTCGGCTGCGGCTGTTGTTGCTGCCGCATTTGCGAACTATGACATTCGCCTTGTGTATGCCGCCGCTGCGCTTGCACTGATCTCTGCCGCTCTCGGAGCTTCTGCGGCTTTTTCCATTAAAAAGTCGGGAAAGGTCGGCGAAGCGGAGCTTGAAATGCTTCACGATACTGCATTTGTCAGCTTTGACAAGGCTTTGGAAAAGGCTTCGGTAAGCGGTGCTTTCACAGCTCTTACGGGCATTGAAACAGGCTCAAAGGTCATAGGAAAGGAAAAATACGGCTCGGTAATGTCCGATATCTGTTCGAGCCGTCACCCGACCGAAAAGAATATTTATATGTCCTCGGCTGCGGATAAATGGATAAAGGTCGTAACTAACGATGCTGATGGCTTTGAATTCACCGAAATAACCGATGTCACAGACTATATCGTTGCAAAGAACACGATAAGCAGCCTGCGCAACTTCGACGCGGCATCGGGACTTATGACAAAGGACACATTTACGGGCAAGCTTACCGAAACTGCAGCTTCGGTAGAGGGTATGTACGGTCTTATCCATATCACGATAAACGGCATCGACAAATTCTCTTCATTCGCAGGGGTCCGCAATACGGACGAAATGCTCTCAAAGGCTGCGACTATCGTAAAAAGATACGAAAATCCGCACAATATCTTCGCAGGAAGGGCTTCGGCGAACGATTTCAGTGTTCTTATCACCGATACATACGATGACGGCTGCAAAAAGCTTGCAGGCAAGATCGTGACCGAGATAAGGGAAATGGTCGCGACTTTCCCCGGAAACGGAAGCATTGCAAAGGTCTACTGCGGATATGCCCTCGCGGCAGGCACGAGCGATGTTTCGGCACTCATCGCGCAGGCTGACTTCGCCGCATTCGATGCCGAAAACAGAAAATCGCAGCAGCCTGTTATCTTCAACGCGGACAACTACTCGCTCAAAGCGCAGGAATTCCGCAGAAATCAGGTGTTTGAAACCGTCATTGACGAGGATCGCATCGACTATCATTTCCAGCCTATCGTCAATGCTCATACGGGTGAGATATACGGCTATGAGGCGCTCATGCGTCCGCAGGCTGTTGACGGAATAAAACTTTCGCCGCTCGATGTTCTCGAGATCGCGAAGCAGACGGATATGCTTTACAGCGTTGAGCATATCACATTCTGGAAAACGCTGAAGATACTTTCGGAAAATCAGGATTTCTTCCACAACAGAAAGCTTTTCATAAACTGTATCCCGAATGCGCTCCTCAGTGATGATGAGTACAGCGACCTTGTGGATAAATACGGTATGCTCTTTGACAAGCTCGTTGTCGAAGTAACGGAGGAAAACCCCGTTTTTGAAAGTGCGATAAACGTTATAAACGCGCGTTACCGTGACAAAAAGGCGCAGGTCGCTCTTGACGACTACGGAACGGGTTATTCGAACGATTCAACACTGCTTGCGGTAAATCCAAGCTGTATAAAGATAGACCGCTCGATAATGACGGGCATCGACAAAAATCCGCAGAAGCAGCACCTTGTTGCAAATATGATAAACTTCGCCGCACAGCATGAGATAATGGTTCTCGGCGAGGGCGTTGAAACCTTTGAAGAGCTTGAAACTGCGATAGCGCTCGGCGTTGACCTTATCCAGGGCTATGTCGTATGCCGTCCGACAGCGGTGCTTATGCTCGAGATACCGTCTGAGATAAAGAACCGCATCATCTCATTCAACATCAAGCACAGAGGAAAGGTCAGCAAGACCTACTACATCAACGAGCAGGAAACTGCGGATATCGTCGAACTCAGCCTTGCAGGCTTCAATGAGATATGTATCCATTCCGATTCGGCAAAGCTTATCGGCAACACCGATGTTCAGACCGATATGAAGATATTTATCGACTGCAAGCGTTCTTCAACGAGAGTTACGTTTGAAAATCTTAACCTCGTCTGCAACGAGGACAACGGCGGCGCTGTCGTGCTTTCGGGCAGTACGCAGGCAAATATCGAGCTTGTCGGCAGGAACGTCATCAAGAACGGCGGCATAAGAGTTCCCGAGGATTCGGAGATATTCTTCGGCGGCGACGGACGGCTTGAAATAAACAGCACGAGAGTCTACTCGTTCGGCATCGGCGGAAATTATATGCAGAGATACGGCAGGATAATCTTCGGCGGCGAAAACGAGATCAAGATCGCCTGCTCGGGTGACTGCGTTGTCGGCATCGGCGGCGGTGACGGCGGCTCGGATTCGGCTGTCATTGCGAACAGCGGAAAGCTCATACTGGCTGTTGACGGCAAGAATATCGTTTCGCTCGGTTCCTACAACGGCGATTCTTCGATAAAGCTCAATAACTGCGATATAAAGGTAGATATGGGCGGCGACGATGTTACCGCTATCGGCTCGCGCAGGGGCAAGACCGTCATCGACAGCCTTGCAAACCTTGACATCAACATTTCGGGCAACAACTGCTGCGGTATGGGCGTTCTCCAGAACGGTGAGGGCTCTGTTATCGTCAACGGCAGCAAGGCGGATATCCTTGTCCGCGGCAAGAATATCGTCGGCATAGGCACAATGGGCGGAAACCTTGAACCCGTTATAAACGCAGGCGTTGTAAATATCCGCTGCGAGGGCAACAATGCTACTTGCATAGGCGATATGGAAGGCAGCGGCGCAATTCGACTCAGAGGTGCTTCGATAACCGCTATCGCAAAGGCTTCCGTGGAAAATCCTATCGGCTCAAAGGACGGAAAGGTCTATGTTACGAGCGGAAGCATCGAAACGAGCGATGTAGAGCCGCTTGAATGTTACTCGCTTGCAGGTGAAAGACTTGTCCGCCGCGAGATTGACGGCACAGTCGATTTCCGAAAGACTGTACACAGCGGCGGAGATTCCTATATCTATATCGCAAACAAGACGGGCGGAGAAACAATGAATATCTACCTCCCCGAAGCGGAAGCGCAGAATATGTGAACCGTGCAAAACATATAAAAAATATACAAGCTGTAATCTTTTTGATAAAATCTGCATATTGTTATGCAAAAGAGAGGTTACAGCTTGTTCTGTTTATCCGCATAAACGCCAAAATATACAAAATGTATATGAACGGCGCTTTCTCAATATACCAAACAGTAAAAAATGTTAAATTTCTTCTAACCCCTTGACAAAATGTATGAAATAGTGTATAATATGTAAAGTGATTTTGCTTTACATCTGATAGGAGTGATAAAACGTGAGCGGAGATAAGAATTTACAGTTTTCGGTGCTGCTTGATTATTACGCAGATATGCTCACGGATAAGCAGAAAGACGTTATCGACCTCTATTATAACGAGGACTTGTCACTCTCCGAGATCGCAGAGCATGAAAACATCACAAGACAGGGCGTTCGCGACAGCATCAAGCGCGGTGAGCAGACAATGCTCGAACTCGAGGATAAATTCCACCTCGCTGAACGTTCGCAGAAATATTATGAGATAATCACCGAAGTTGGTCAGCTTGCCGCAGATATAAAGGAAGAATGTGTGCATTGGACCGCTCCGAAAGCTATAACGAAACGCGCTGAATACCTTGTTCAGCTCGCAGAGGAAAACAAAGACTTGTTCTGAATTCTTAAAGGAGTGTTAGTATGGCGTTTGAAGGCTTGTCCGAAAAACTCAGCAGCGTTTTTAAGCGCCTGAAAGGACGAGGAAAGCTTACCGAGGCTGACGTTAAGGAAGCGATGCGTGAGGTTCGCCTTGCACTGCTCGAAGCTGACGTAAACTACAAGGTCGTTAAGGACTTCGTTGCAAAGGTAACGGAGCGAGCTGTCGGCGAAGATGTGCTGCAAAGCCTTACTCCCGGACAGCAGGTAATAAAGATAGTTAATGACGAGCTCGTTGCTCTTATGGGTGACGGCACGGCAAGAATAGAATTCCCGTCAAAGCCGCCCTGCATCATTATGATGTGCGGACTTCAGGGCTCGGGTAAAACTACCCATGCGGCTAAACTGGCTAAGTATTTCAAGGATATGGGCAAGCGCCCTCTGCTCGTTGCCTGCGACGTTTACCGTCCTGCGGCTATCGATCAGCTTTGCGTTGTCGGCAAAAAGGCTGACGTAAAGGTCTTTGAAATGGGTCAGATAAACCCTGTGACCATCGCGAAAGAAGCTGTCAGCCACGCCAAAGATCACGGAAACGATGTAGTTATCCTTGATACCGCTGGCCGACTTCATATAGACGAAGCTCTTATGAACGAGCTTAAAGCGATAAAGGCTGAAACCTCGCCGAACGAGATAATGCTCGTTGTCGATGCGATGACAGGTCAGGACGCAGTTAATGTTGCGAAAGCATTCGATGATGCTCTCGGCATCGACAGCGTTCTTATGTCGAAGCTTGATTCCGATACAAGAGGCGGTGCGGCACTTTCCGTACTCGCAGTAACGGGCAAGCCGATAAAATTCGTCGGAACGGGCGAAAAGCTTGAAGATTTTGAGCCTTTCCACCCCGACAGAATGGCTTCGCGAATCCTCGGTATGGGCGATATGCTCACCCTTATCGAAAGAGCGCAGTCCACATTTGATGAACAAAACTCCCAAAAGCTGGCTGAACGCATCAAGGAGAACTCGTTCGATATGAACGATCTTCTCGACCAGATGAAGCAGATACAGAAAATGGGTCCTATAAAGCAGATACTCGGTATGCTCCCCGGCGTCGGTAACAAGCTCGATGATGTGGATGTTGACGACAGTCAGGTTAAGCGAATAGAAGCTATAATTCTTTCGATGACACCTGCGGAGAGAGCAAAGCCGTCCCTTATAAATCCGCCGAGAAAGCGCAGAATTGCGGCAGGAAGCGGAAACACCGTTGCCGATGTCAACAGACTCTTAAAGCAGTTTGAAGAGATGCAGAAGATGATGAAGCAGCTCGGCATCATGGGCAAGAACGGTAAGGGAAAGAAAAATAAATTCCGCGTTCCTATGGGAATGATGGGAATGGGCGGACTTCCGCCGATGAAGTAAGCTTCACGATGAAAATTTTCTATTTTATACTGTTTGCGGCGGTGGGTATTGCCTGTATAGCTGCGGCGGTCATAGACTGGAAACCGTTCATCGATTACTGGACGAACCGAAATGCACGTTCGACAAGACCTCGGAAAAGCAGAAATTCCGTGCGGCTTCGTACAGGAGCTGTCGGTGTGCTGCTTACGCTGTTCGGGTTTGCCGTGCTGTTCGGCTGGCTTTGAAAAGCTTGCGAATATTATTGATTTGAGGTTGGTTTATGAAATTGTTTGCATTTGATATGCTCGTTGTGCTGTGCATTTTCTTTGCGGCAGAGCCTTCGATATATCTTGCGAAATGCAGACGGGAAAAAGATGATGGAAATGATACCGACAATGCTGATGCAAAGTCAAAGACGGCGATAAAGGTATCCTATCTGTTTTCCGTTATTTCCGCAGTCGCTGCGGCAGTTGTTTATTACGGTTTCAATGCAGAAATGCTTTGAGATATAAGTTTTTTTAGAAAATCATTGGAGGTGAATATAAATGGCAGTTAAAATCAGACTCAGAAGAATGGGTGCTAAGAAGACCCCTTTCTACAGAATCGTTGTTGCTGATTCCAGATACCCAAGAAACGGCAGATTCATCGAGGAGATCGGTTATTACGATTCCACAAAGGAACCTGCAGTTTTCAGCGTTGATGCTGAAAAGGCTAAGAAATGGATCGCAAACGGCGCACAGCCCACAGAGGTTGTTAAGAAGCTTTTCGACAAGAATAACGTAAAGTAATTTTTGACGTTTGCTTTGCTGTTTTACATCGTGCGGACGCTGAGGCAAAAAGCCTTCGGCGTTCTTCCGCAGGTGGCTTTTTTTATAACCGTTTGCTCCGAATTTAATATGAATGGAGTTTTTATATATGAAAGATTTGCTTTTAGCTATCGTAAGCGGTCTTGTTGAAGACAAGGACGCTGTTCAGATCGATGTTGACGAGCCTAACGAAGAGGGCGTTATCGTATATCATCTCCACGTTGCGAAAGATGATATGGGACGCGTTATCGGCAAGCAGGGCAGAATTGCCAAGGCTATCCGCATCGTTATGCGCGCAGGCGCAGGCAGACAGAATCAGAAGATCATGGTTGAGATCGACTGATTATTGTAAAACATAAGTATTGGCTGAAAGGATATTGTGATCTCTCACGGTATCCTTTTTTTACAGTTAGGAGTTGCTGTTATGAAACAATTTCTTGAAATAGGCAAAATAGTAGCCGTTCAGGGCCTTAAAGGCGAAGTCCGAGTTGAGGCTTGGTGCGATTCGAGAGAGTTCCTCTGCGAGTTCGACACTCTTTACTTCGACAAGGGAAAAACGCCCGTTAAGATCGAAAGAGCGCACCCCCACAAGAACATCGTCCTTATGAAGATAAAGGGTGTTGACACTGTCGAGCAGGCGCAGGAAATGCGCAACAAGATACTTTATATGGACAGAAACGAAGTCGAGCTTGAAGAGGGCTGCTACTTTGTTCAGGATCTTATCGGGCTTGAAGTTTTCGACAATGACGACGGCACCGACTACGGCAAGATCTGCGATGTTACCGAAACGGGTGCGAACGATGTTTACCATATCAAGGACAAAGACGGCAAGGTTCGTCTTATCCCTGCTATACCCGATGTTATAATCGAAACTAATATTCCCGAGAGTAAAATGCTTATCCACAAGCTGGAGGGACTTTTCGATGAGGATTGACGTTGCAACGCTTTTCCCTGATATGTGCGAGAGCGTTCTCTCCGAGAGCATCATCGGCAGGGCGAGAAAAGCGGGCAAAATAGAGGTCTGCTGTCACCAGATACGCGACTACACGCTCGATAAGCACCGCAGAGTGGACGATACGCCTTACGGCGGCGGAATGGGAATGGTGATGCAGGCTGACCCTATCTACCGCTGTTACAACGCCGTTGCGGAAATGGCGGAGGAAAAGCCTTACGTTATCTATATGTCCCCGAAAGGCACTGTTTTCACTCAGCAAAAGGCGGTCGAGCTTGCGAAAATGCCGCGGATTTTCGTGCTTTGCGGTCACTACGAGGGCGTAGATCAGCGCGTGCTTGACAAGATAGTTGATGAGGATATCTCTATCGGCGACTATGTGCTCACGGGCGGCGAGCTCCCTGCAATGGTGATGATAGATGCCGTTGCGAGAATGTGCCCGGGAGTGCTTTCTTCCGAGGAGTGCTTCACCGATGAGAGCCATTTTGCAGGCTTGCTCGAATATCCGCATTACACCAAGCCTGAGGTATGGGAGGGCGAGGCTGTTCCGCCCGTTCTTCTGACGGGACACCACAAAAATATTGCGGAATACCGTCATAAAATGTCTGTCGAAATAACCAAACAAAGACGGCCTGATATGTATGCAAAATATGAACAAAGTATAGATATGAACAAAAAGAAGTAATGCGACATATATTTTATTAACAAGTCTTTGACGGTTTAACTATAATTTTCGGTGGAAATTTGTTCATAGGTAATAAAATTAGTGATTATAAACAAACCAACGGCGGCATTGAATGATACGATTAACCAAAATAGCAGAAATTTCAACCAAACCTCATATTTATGACAAATTGCCGTTGACTATTGGCGATTTCGGGGTTATAATATAAACAATAAAAAGAAAAAAGGGCGGTTTAACATAAACATAAGATCGCCTAAGCTTTTTGATTTTTTTAAATTTGAACAGCTTAAAGAAATGAGTTAGGAGAGAGAATTATGTACGTTAAAGATGTAATTGTTCAGAATCAGGTTGGTCTTCACGCTCGTCCCGCAACATTCTTCATTCAGAAGGCAAACGAATTCAAGTCCTCTATCTGGATCGAAAAGGAAGAAAGAAGAGTAAACGCTAAGTCACTTCTCGGCATTCTTTCCCTCGGCATCGTAGGCGGCACACAGATCAGAGTTATCGCTGACGGCGCTGACGAAGAAGCAGCTGTTGACGGACTTGTTGAACTTGTTGAAAGCGGTTTCGCTGAGGAAACAAGATAACCTTTTCTTGATACATTTTAAGGTCATCGAATATATTTCGGTGACCTTTTTTGTATTTGCACGAAAATGTGGGAAAAATTTAGCGGAAATCTCTAAATTTTTTATTAAAAGCCATAGGAATTAATAATTTGTTCACACAAATTTGCACAAAATGTGATAGAATATACTTTGTAATAAATTTAATGGGAGAATTGTCATTAAATTTTGTGGACTTTTTATCAAAAGTTAGAAAGAATAAAGTAAAATAGAATCTATGCTTGATTTGAGCAGATGTGTTTTTATGTTGATTCGTTAAATCCGTGATTATTCGGTATGAAAGGAAGACAAGGCTATGTCAAACAGATTGTTCCAGGGACTTATTCACCAGATGAGGGATACAATGGACTGCACTATCGGTGTTGTTGATTCCACAGCGGCTATTGTTGCCTGCAGCGATCTTTCCAAGATCGGCACAACAAATGAGTTCGTTTCTCTCGATTTGAGTGATTCTCATGACATTTTTGTGAGAGATGGCTATACATACAAGCCTTTCGGTTCTCACATCAAGCCTGACTATGCCGTTTTTGTTGAGGGAACTGACGATAATGCCGCTAAGTATGCAAGCATTATGGCTATCACCCTTTCTTCCATAAAGCAGTATTACGATGAAAAATATGACCGCAGCAACTTCATCAAGAACGTTGTTCTCGATAATATCCTCCCCGGAGATATCGTTGTAAAGGCAAGAGAACTTCACTTCAACAGTGATGTCAGCCGTGTTGTTCTTCTCATAAGAATTATTTCTTCCAACGATGTTTCCGCTTTCGATATTATCCAGAACCTCTTCCCCGACAAGACAAAGGATTTCGTCCTCAATATCACGGAATCGGATATCATTCTTGTAAAGGAAGTTAAGAGCAACGTTGAATCCAAGGATCTTGAAAAGCTTGCGCGTTCAATTTCCGATACGCTTTCGAGCGAATTCTACACAAGAGTAAATGTCGGTATCGGCACGGTCGTTGTCGGCATCAAGGATCTTGCGCGTTCGTTCAAGGAAGCTCAGATCGCACTTGAAGTCGGCAAGGTTTTCGATACGGACAAGTCTATCGTTTCCTACGATAACCTCGGTATCGCAAGACTTATCTACCACCTCCCGACAACACTCTGCGAAACCTTCCTCCAGGAAGTTTTCAAGAAAGGCTCTATCGAGTCGCTCGACCATGAAACACTGTTCACTATCCAGCGTTTCTTCGAGAACAATCTGAACGTTTCCGAAACATCGAGAAAGCTGTTCGTTCACAGAAATACACTTGTTTACAGACTTGAAAAGATCAAAAAGCTCACAGGACTTGACCTCAGAGAATTCGACCACGCTATCGTATTCAAGATCGCTCTTATGGTAAAGAAGTATCTTTCGGCAAACCCTGTTAAATTCTAAAAAATCGGTCAATAGATCGGCATTAATTAAACAAAAAATGGGGGCAGTTTTATTCTGCCCCTTTCTGTTCTTATGAAAAAATTGATTGGCGGTGCAAAATTTGGTTGAACTTCGTAATGTATCTGTTACATATTCAAACGGCGTTGACGCTCTGAATGATGTCAGCATTAAAATAAAGGACGGCGAATTCGTGTTCGTTGTCGGCAAATCGGGCGCAGGAAAAAGTACGTTTATAAGACTGCTCCTCAAAGAGATCGAACCCACCAAGGGCAGAATTCAGGTAAACGGCTTTAACCTCACAAAAATGAAGAAGAGAAACGCATACAGACTCAGAAGAACTATCGGCTGCGTTTTTCAGGACTTCAAGCTTATCGAGAGTATGAACGTTTATGACAACGTTGCATTCGTGCTTCGCTGCATCGACGCTTCAAATAAATATATACGAAACAGAGTTCCCTACGTTATCGACCTTGTCGGTTTAAAGGACAAGGCTTACTGCAAGCCGAGCGAGCTTTCGGGCGGCGAAAAGCAGAGAGCGGCTATCGCGAGGGCGCTTGTGAACGACCCTCAGCTCATCATTGCGGACGAGCCTACGGGAAACCTTGACCCTGCGCTCAAGCACGATATCGTTGAGCTTTTGCAGGCTATCAACGACTGCGGAACGACCGTTATAATGGTAACTCACGAGCATGAGATAGTGCAGGAATTCGGCGGAAGAATTATTTCCATGCAGGACGGACGTGTCGTATTCGATGATGTTATAAAGTCGAACTACGACCTTGAACACTGATACTCCAAAGGAGAAAGACAAATGAAGCTTAGTGGTGTAAATTACCTGTTCGGGCAGGGAATAAAAAATATCTGGACGAACCGCATAATGTCGGTGGCGAGCTTTTGCATACTTATGGTCTCGCTGCTGCTGGTTGGCTTTTCCGTCCTTTTTATCGTCAATGTAAACTCTATCATCGGCGGAATCGAGAACAAGAACGAGGTAATTATCTACCTCGATGATATAAGCGAAGACGAAATTACGGCTATGGGAAACAAGCTCCGTTCGCTCGATAATATCAGCGATGTTGTTTTCTTTTCTAAGGACGAAGCTTTCGAGCAGATGAAGTCGGAAATGGCTGATTCGGAAGAGCTTTTCCAGTATGTCGGCGAGGAAAGCCCTCTTCCCGATTCATATCGCGTAAAGGTTGCCGATATTGAGAAAATGAGCAGTACACTTATGGAAATAAACCGTCTGGACGGCATTATCTCCGTCAAAGCGCCGAACGATTTCGTCAATGTTCTTACCGAATTGAAGCGCTTTATCTCGATAATCTCCATAACAGTGCTTGCGGCGCTCGTTATCGTGAGCCTTGTAATGATATCCAACGCTTCAAGAGCGAGCGTTGAGATGAGAAAGCGCGAGATCGAGATAATGAAGTATGTCGGCGCGACGAATTCTTTCGTAAAAACGCCGTTCTTCGTTGAGGGAATGGTCATCGGCATCGTTGCGGGTGCAGTTGCTTCCGTTATAACGCTCGCAGGCTATTCGAAGGTAATGGAAATGATAATGAGCCAGCAGACGCTCTGGTCGGTAGTAGGCGCAGGAAGCTTCACCCCGACGAGCGGCGTTGCGGTAAAGATAGTTATCGGCTACATTGCGGCTGGTGCGCTCATAAGCGCGGTTGGGACAGTAATGAGCACTAAAAAATATGTTAAGGTATAAATACTAATTCTTGATCAACCTATAGACAAACTCTCGGCTATAATAAGTTCACTCTGCGTCAAGCTCCCTTGTCAGGCGGAAGCCTGTCTGCGGTCGCTTTTCTTGATTGAACTTATTCTATCTGTCGATTTTGTCTATAGAACGATCAAAAATTAGTATAATAATATGAACATTTTTCGGGAAAGGAGAGCTTCCCTATGTACAAAAAGGAATTGGCAAAAAAAGTTGTTTCGTTCGCGGCGGCTTTGTGTATGACTGTCGGAATTATGTCCGATACGGCGATAGACCTTTTCGCCGATACGCAGTCCGAGCTTGAAGCGCGTCAGGCTGAGCTTGCTCAGGAGCGCAAGGACGTTGAAAAGGACCTTGCGAAATACAAGGACGATGCACAGCAGACAGAGGAATACCTCGCCGAATACGATAAAAAAATGAAGCTCCAGGAGGAGCAGATAGCAAACATCGATGAGCAGATAGCGAATTATCAGGACAAGCTTGACGAGCTTTCCGTCAGCATTGAGGAACGTCAGGCGGAGGTCGATGACGGCGTCGAAAAATTCCGCAAAAGACTTCGCAGTATGTATATCTCGGGCACGGACAGCTATGCTTCGCTCCTTGTCGGTGCGACCGATTTTTACGGTATTCTTACAAGGCTTGAATTCGCAGAAAGAATTGCAAAGCACGACAATGATATGATCGAGGACTTAAAGTCGAAGATAACCGTTCTCGAAAACGACAAAGCCGACTACGAGGACAAGATAGCAAAACAGCAGGAACTCAAAACTCAGGAGGAGGAATACTACGCAGAGCTTTCCGAAACCTACAACAACCACGCCGAAACAAAGGCTATGCAGGACGCAATGGTTCAGGATTACATGGATCGTTTCGATGATATCGTTGCCGACCAGCAGAAGGTAGAGCAGGAGCTTCAGGAAGAGATACGCAGAAAGCAGGAAGAAGCCGAGCGCAGACGTAAGGAAGAAGAGGAACGCCGCCGCAAGGAAGAGGAAGAACGCAAAAAGCAGGCGGAAGCCAACGGCGAGGAATACACCGAGCAGGACGTAAGCTCGTTCACTTCCTATACTGACACAGGCTTTATTTGGCCTGTTCCGTCTGTAAGAAATATGACCGATGTTTACGGCGACAGATACATTCAGGAAGAGGGCAGGACTGCTTTCCACGGCGGCATCGACATCAGCAAGCCCGGCTGTTACGGCGAACCTATCGTGGCTTCGGCGGCAGGTGAAGTCATCACAGCGGGCGACACGGGCAACGGCTTCGGCTATCACGTTGTCATTGACCACGGCAACTCCATTGCAACGCTTTACGGACACTGCTCGAGCCTTGCCGTAAAGGTCGGCGATATCGTAGAGCAGGGTCAGGTCATTGCATACATAGGCTCGACGGGATATGCTTACGGCAACCACTGCCATTTTGAAGTCCGTGTGAACGGTCAGCGAACAGACCCTCTCAACTATGTAAATATCAACAACTAAGGTGCAGAAAAATGAACAAAAAAATATCTCTCGGTGCGGCGATAGGCATAATGGCTCTCATTGCCGCAGCAACGTTCATAATAACATACAACTACTCGATGAAAGTTTTTAACGCAACGGTTAAAAACGTTTCGGAAAAGGAAGAAAGCTACACAAAGCTTTCCGAAATGGATAAATACGTCAGAGGAAATTACCTCGGCGAAATTGATGAACAGCTACTCACAGACAGCATTATGAACGGCTATGTTCAGGGCATCGGCGACCAATACTCGGTTTACTGCACAGCTGAACAGTATGCCGATATCCTCCAGAGCGATGCAGGTGTTACGGTCGGACTTGGCTTCACTTGGGAGCGCGAGGAAAGCGGATATATAAAGGTTTCCTCCGTCAAGGACAGCTCTCCTGCTTCAAGCGCAGGCGTTAAGGCAGGGGACATCATCACTGCCGTTAACAACACGGACGTTATCGCTTATGAGAACGGCTACGAAGAAGCTTCGGGACTGCTTTCCTGCGCAGAGGGAACAAAGGTCAAGCTTCATATAAAAAGAGTTGCCGACGACGGACTGTCCGACTTCTTCTCGGTCGATCTTATATCGGCGAAAACGGAGATAGTTTCCGTCACAAGTTCGCTTATCGAAAATGTCGGATATATAAAAATTACGACCTTTAACGAGAAAACCGCTTCACAGCTCCGCAATGCGCTTACGAATGTTATCGAAAGCGGCGCGGAATCACTTGTTTTCGACCTGCGCAACAACAGCGGCGACCTTATGACCGCGCTTGGCGACAGCCTTGACTGCATCATAGGCGACTGCGATGTTGTAAAGGCGAAGTTCTCCGACCACGAGGAATATGTTGTTCACACGACCGAAGCGGAGAAAATTTCAATGCCTATGGCTGTTATCGTGAACTCGGGAACGGCCTCCTGCGGCGAGCTTTTTGCGCTCGCACTCCGTGATGAATCGAACGCACAGCTTGTCGGAACTTCCACAGCAGGCAAGGGCGTTATGCAGTACACACACAAGCTTTCGGGCGGCTCGGCTGTAAAGCTCACGGTCGCAACGGTCGAAACGAAGAACAGCGGCAATTTCAACGGAACGGGCGTAAAACCGAACTTTGAAGTCGCACTTCCGTCCGATGTTGACCTTGAAACGCTCACGGAAGAAAACAGGCTTACCCTCGATACACAGCTCATAAAGGCTGTCGAGGTCGTTCAGACTATCCTTTAAAAAGGCAGGGACGAAATGGGACTTTTCAAAAAAAGCTCTCCCTTTAAAAATTCCGCCGCGGTTCTGGCGGATAACGGCTTCACCGATGCTTATATCGAAGCGCTTAAAAAGGACATTGAGCCGCTCAAAAAGCCGAAGGATATCGCAAAGGGTCAAAGCTACCTCATAAACGCGCTCATCATCGCAGGAAGGCTCGAAGAGGGCTGTTCGCTCTACAAAAAATACAGCGAAGAGAACCTTTTCGACAAACTGGACAAGGTGCTTTATCCGAACTTGCTCCACAACGTTATTTTCGCGTATTTTATACGAAACAAATACAAAGAAGCCGAAACTATCTACAAGGAAAAGAACGAGTTCGTTCTCAAAGATACCTCCGATACGATGAAAAGAAGCCTTGCGCTCCACGAGTGTATGAATGAACGGTATGAGAACGCCGTTACAGTGCTTGCGAAGCTTCTCGACAGCGATTGCAGGTTCGTTGACCTTTGCATAGTTAAAACGGTGCTGAAACTCGATATGTTCAGCCGCGCGAATGAGCTTTCGGCGAATTTCGGCGAATACAAGGGCAGAAATGAGCTTGAAGCCGAAGCGCAGAAGCTTAAAAAGAAAATTTTTGACGGTCTTTCGCCGAAAGAAAAGGTCAAAGCCGTAAAAAAGGGTAAATAAGGGAAATGACTACACCGATATATGATTTTGTCAAGGCTTATGCCGAAAGCAATACATTAAGAGGACATATGCCGGGGCATAAGGGAAACAATTGCTATAAAAGCAAAGCCGCAGGGAGCGAAATTTCTGCGGTTTTTCCGTATGATATAACCGAAATAAAGGGCGCGGATGCGCTTTTTGAAGCTGATGGAATAATTGCAGAGAGCGAAAGAAATGCGGCAAAGCTTTTCGGAACTTATGCAACGTTCTATTCGGCAGGCGGTTCAACGCTCTGCATACAATCGATGCTCGCGGTATGCGCAAAGCAGGGGGATAAAATAATCGCCGCGCGAAATTCGCACAAGGCTCTGCACAGTGCTTGCATTTTGCTCGGATTTTCGCCCGTGTGGATATATCCCGAATTCGAGGACGGCTCGGCTGTGAGCGGAAAAATAACTGCGGAGAGCGTGAAAAGGCTGCTCGGGGAAAATCCCGATGCGGTCTGCGTTTATATCACCTCGCCCGACTATCTCGGCGCAGTCTCGGACGTAAAGGCAATCGCGGAGGCGGCACATTCGTTTGGAAAGCCGCTCATCGTTGACAATGCTCACGGTGCGCATTTTGCTTTCCTCGAAGAAAACATTCACCCTATCGCGCTCGGCGCAGATCTTTGCTGTGATTCGGCGCATAAAACTCTCCCCGTGCTGACGGGAGGGGCGTATGTTCACGTTTCTTCGGAAAAATATGCGGCGAAAATGAAAGAAGCAATGGCGCTGTTCGGAAGTTCAAGTCCGTCATATCTCATTTTGCAGTCGCTCGACCTTTGCAATAAATATCTTGCGGAAGATTTCCGAAATGAGCTTTCGCAGACGGTGAAAAGGATAGAAAAGCTCAAAAAGGACGTAAGCGGCTATGTGACTGTGACCGAGAGTGAACCGCTCAAGCTGACGATTTACGCGCTCCCGAGCGGAATGACGGGACGGGAGCTTGCAGACAGGCTGAGGGAGAGCGGTATCGAACCCGAATATGCCGATGAAACTCACGTTATGCTGATGTTCTCGCCGCAGAACACGGAAAGCGACTTTGAGCGCGTGAAAAACGCCCTCTGCAATATGATAATGCCGTGGATAAGGCTTATGCCGCCGTCATTTTCGATATCTCCGCTCAAAAAAGCAATGGAGATGCGCGAGGCGTTCTTTTCCGAAACGGAGACTGTAAAGACCGAGGACGCGCTCGGAAGAATATGCGCACGGACGGAAACTATCTGTCCGCCGTGTGTGCCTGCGGCGGCTTGCGGAGAAGTTTTTGACGAAAACACAATAAAAATTTTAAAAATGTATAGCATTTCGGAAGTAAATGTGGTAAAATAAAAAAGGGAATACCCTTGTGGACTTTCCCATTACATATTACCGTGACTTTTCGCACGGAACGATCGAGTCTTCCGACCGCATAAAACCGAAAGGACAGATAGAAATGAAACTTATATATGCTATCGTAAACAACGATGACAGCCACGCTGTTTCATCTAATCTTACAAAAGCAGGCTTTTCCGCTACAAAGCTCGCTTCAACGGGCGGATTTCTTATGGCGGGAAACACAACGTTCCTCGTTTGCTCCGAGGACAGTCAGGTCGATGAGATAATCGACATCATAAAGCATTGTTCGAGAAGAAGAAAGCAGTATGTTCCTGCTTCGACAATGGGCGGCGTTGATATGCAGTCAACATCTTTTCCGCTCGAAGTTCCCGTTGGCGGCGCAACTATTTTCGTCACCGATATCGAACGCTTTGAAAAGGTATGAGCATAAAGACTTTATACGGTAAAGCGAGCGTTACCGAACCGATAAAGGCAATGGTAACGCACGGCCGCACGGCTCACGGCTTTTTGCTCACGGGTGAAAAGGGTGTTGGGAAAAAGACCTGCGCGCTTTATATCGCGAAATCTATCCTCTGCGAAAACAAGCAGGATGGCATTCCCTGCGGAGTCTGCCGCCAATGCAAAAGGATAGACGAGGGAACTCACCCTGATGTGATAACCCCAGAGCGAAGCGGCAAGACGCTCGTATATAAAGCGGAGACCATACGCGAAATGTACGACGATGCTTACACTATGCCGAACGACTGCGATGCTAAGATATACATTCTCCCCGACTGCGAAAGCCTGCAGGAGAGAACGCAGAATATCCTTTTAAAGCTGATAGAAGAGCCGCCTGATTATGCGTATTTCATCTTCACGGCGCAGAGCAAAGGAACTTTTCTCCCGACGATACTTTCGCGAGTTATAACGCTTGGCATACCCGAGTGTAGCGATGAGGAATGTGCGGCGGCACTTCGTGAAAAAGGAATTTACACCGAGGAGCAGATACAGAGCGCGGTCGAAGCTTTTCACGGAAACATCGGACGCTGCGAAAGCTGTATTGACGGCGAGGGACTTGAAGCCGCCGAGCTTTGCAGGAAGATTGTCGCTTGTATGGCTTCATCGGACGAATACGGACTTTGCAGAGTTCTTGCGGGAATAGGAGAGAACCGTGACAATGTCAAGGATATTCTTGTGATGCTCGACAAAGTTATGCGCGATGTCTGCGAGGTGCGGCTTTACGGCGAAAATGCCGTTTTCATCGGCTGCTGCAGGGACGGCGCAAAAAAGCTTGCGGAAAGAATGTCTTTCAAAAAAGCGCTTCATATTCACGAGATTATCGGAAAGAATATAAATTACTGCAATGCAAATATAAATGTACCGCTGGCGATGTCTGCGCTTTGCGGTGAAATAATTTAATGCCGCATGAGGCGGCTTTTCCAAAAATAAAAACGAAAGGACGAAAAATGGCGGAAATTATCGGAGTGCGCTTTAAGAGCGCAGGTAAAGTTTATTATTTTTCTCCGGGAAAGCAGAAGCTTTCTGTCGGCGAAAAAGTTATAGTAGAAACGGCGAGAGGCGTTGAATGTGGCGAGGTCGCACTTGCAAACAAGCAGGTCGATGAGAGCAGGATCGTCAAGCCGTTAAAGGACATTATCCGAAAGGCGACCGAGGCTGACCTTAAAACGGTCGAGCAGAACAAGCAGAAAGAAAAGGACGCTTTCAAGATATGTCAGGAAAAGATCGCGGCGCATAAGCTGGATATGAAGCTTGTCGATGTTGAATGTACATTCGACAACAACAAGATACTTTTCTATTTCACGGCAGAAACGAGAGTTGACTTCCGTGAGCTTGTAAAAGACCTTGCGTCCGTGTTCAGAACGAGAATTGAACTTCGTCAGATAGGTGTTCGTGACGAAGCAAAGCTTCTCGGCGGACTTGGAATATGCGGAAGAGAATTCTGCTGCAAGTCATTCCTCGGCGATTTTCAGCCCGTTTCTATCAAGATGGCAAAGGAACAGGGACTTTCGCTCAACCCGACGAAGATATCGGGAACGTGCGGTCGCTTGATGTGCTGCTTGAAGCACGAGCAGGAGGCTTATGAAGACTTGCTCAAAACAACGCCAAAGGTCGGCGCTTATGTCAGCACGGAAAAGTTCAAAGGCTATGTTGAGGAAGTAAATCTTCTCACGGGCAAGCTCAAAGTAAAGCCCGAAAAATCGGACGATCCGTCGGTTGTATTCGACAAGTCCGAGGTAACGGTCATTCGTGACGGCAAGATAAAGGTCGACCGTGACGAAGTAAAAGCACTCAAATCACTTGAAGATAAGTAATAATTTGGAGGGACAGTTTTATGATCATCAAAAAAATTATTGAAACAAAAAGATTTATCGACGGAACTAAGGATCTGCTTGAAGATAAGTGGGACAGCACTAAGGCTGCGCTCAGCAATACAAAGGAAAAGCTTTACGACACAAAGGCAAAGCTCGCACAGTACAATGTAAAAAAGGTAAGAGCTATCGCTATAACTCTCGGAGTTATCAGCATGGTTCTTTCTGCGGCGGCACTTGCGGTTTCTATCGTTGCACTCGTTAAGTCCTGCAAGACAAAGAAAAAAGAAAAGGTCGAGGATTACAGCTACTACATCGATGACCCCGATGATATCGAAAGCTACAGCCTTGGCGTTGATAACAAGAAGATAGATGAAAAGGATCTTCCCGAAGATAATGAAGATTAACTTCATTGAAGATCAACTTCATCAAATAATTTTTGACCCGAAAGGATTTTTGACAAATGAGCAATAATGACAGAAATATCATTGATGTTAAGCCTGTGCGTTCTGCAGGAAAAATCGTTGCGGCGGTCATAATTATCCTCGCACTTGTGGTAGTTATACTCAACTCGTTCACGGCGGTAACGGCAGGTCACTCGGGAGTTGTGACGACGTTCGGAAAGGTTTCGGACAGCGTTCTGACCGAGGGACTGCACTTCAAGATACCATTTGTGCAGAAGATAGTTCTGGTGGATAATCGTGTACTCAAAGCCGAAGCTGATTGTTCATCGGCTTCAAAGGACTTGCAGACGGTTCGCTCGACTATTGCGGTGAACTATAAGGTGATGAATTCTTATTCCGCATCGGTTTATAAAAACATCGGTATGGACTATGAATCGGTGATAATCATTCCTGCCGTTCAGGAGTGCGTAAAGGCTGTAACTGCGCGCTTCACAGCGGAGGAGCTTATCACGAACCGACAGAACGTCAGCGATCTTATGAGCGAACAGCTCAAAGACAAGATTGGCTCTTACGGCATCGATGTTCAGATATTCAACATCATTTCGTTCGACTTCACCGAGGAATACAACGCCGCAGTTGAAGCAAAGCAGACGGCACAGCAGAACGCTCTCAAAGCCGAGCAGGATTTACAGCGCGTAAAGGTCGAAGCCGAGCAGACGGTTGCCGAGGCTCAGGCAGAAGCCGAAGCTTACAGGCTCAAATCCGAGCAGATAACGCCCGAAGTGCTTCTCATGAGCTACATAGACAAATGGGACGGCAAGCTCCCGACAGTTGCAGGTGAGAACGGCTCAATGCTCATCGACATCACCGCTCTTCTCGAACAGATAGAGAAAGAGGATAAGCCGAGCAGTTCTGCGCCCGTTTACACCGCTCCAGAAACAGCGGAAACTGATACATCGAACTCAGACGACGAATAATAATGACCCCTGCGAACAATGCGCAGGGGTTTCTTTTCGGAGAATATTATGGAGATAAAAATAAAGCTTCAGAACGGCGAGATAGCCGAGAAAGCATGTGCATTCGCCCGAAATATGAACGGCGTTGGCAGTGCGGAGTATGACGGCGAAGAAATTGCGATAACTCTTTCGCCGAACGGCTCGGAAAATGTCATAAAAAGCGCTGTTGAGGGCTATATCGAAGCAATGGGCGGCAGAAATGGCGAAAAAAAACCGAAAAAAGTACATTCGCGGCTAAAATTTGTGCTGAGGATAGCCGTGACAGTTCTGTTCGCCGCGGCAGGCGCGGTCACGGCGCATTTCGGCGCAGAAACGGCATCGCTTTTCCTTTATATCGCGGCGTACATAATTATAATTTGGGACGTGTTTTTAACCATTGCCGAAAGCATAAAAGAAAAGCACCGCCCGAAGATATTGGAAGTGTTGGTATGCATCATCACGCTTGCGATGTTCGTTATGGGGTGGTATTTGCCTGCGGTCATTACCGCAATAATTCAATGCGTAATTCGTAATGCGTAATTATTTATATTCTGTAAATTCGTATTGAATTCCGTAGGGAATGGGTTTCCCGTCCCGAATCACGAAGTGATTTTCGGCGCATATATTTCTGTATTGTTTACTGCATAACAAAAACGACCTTGTTTTCATCGGCTAAAACCGATGAAAACAAGGTCGTTCGTTTATTTCACAAACGCTCGCGGCGTAGGTCGTTGACCCGCCTTATGGGGAAATTTGTCCAAAATATCGGGTTTGCAACGTAATTTTACGGTGCATAAATAATTACGCATTACGAATTACGCATTGAATTAAAGTTTCCAAAGCTCCTCAGCATACTGAGTAACTGTTCTGTCGGAGGAGAACTTGCCGCTGTTTGCAATGTTCATCCAGCACTTCTTCGAGAATACTTCTCTGTTCTTGTAGTCGTAGAGAGCGCGGAGCTTTGTATCTACATAGCCCTCGAGGTCTGCGAGGAGGAAGTAGTTATCGGGCTTGTGCCAGCTCGTGCCGTTGATGAGTGCGTTATAAAGCTCGCCGAACATACCCGTGTCGCCGTCATTGAATGTGCCGTCAACGAGGGTATTTACTATACGCTTTACGCGCTCGTTCTTGTAGTAGATCTTCTCCTTCGGTCTGTATGTTGGCTTGATCTTTTCGATCTCCTCAACGCGGCAGCCGAAGATGTACTCGTTCTCCCAGCCTGCTTCTTCAACGATCTCGACGTTTGCGCCGTCAAATGTACCGAGGGTAACTGCGCCGTTGAGCATAAACTTCATATTGCCCGTACCTGAAGCTTCAAGACCTGCTGTGGAGATCTGCTCGGAGATATCAGCGGCAGGGATAAGCTTTTCTGCATAGGAAACGTTGTAGTTCTGAACGAAGATAACTTTGAGCTTATCTCTTGTTTCGGGGTCATTGTTTACAAGGTTTGCGACCTCGTTGATGTACTTGATGATGCCCTTTGCTCTGCGGTATGCAGGAGCAGCCTTTGCGCCAAAGATGAATGCTGTCGGCTGGAGATCGGGAAGCTTATGCTCCTTGATCTGGAAATAGAGGTCCATTATCGAGAAAGCATTGAGAAGCTGACGCTTATATTCGTGCAGACGCTTTACCTGAATATCAAATACAAAGTCGGGGCTAAGAAGAACGCCCTCGTGCTTTGCAATATAGTCGCAAAGCTGCTGCTTCTTTGTGCGCTTGATCTCCATAAAGCGGTTGATAGTATCTCTGTCATCGACAAATTTTTCAAGCTGCTTGAGTTCGGAAAGGTCTGTTATCCAGCCGTCGCCGATCTTTTCCGTGATAAGGGAAGAAAGCTCCTCGTTGCAAAGTCCGAGCCATCTTCTTGGTGTGATGCCGTTTGTCTTGTTCTGGAATCTTTCGGGGAAGATATCGTACCAGTCCTTGAGAACGTCATTCTTAAGAATTTCCGTATGAAGCTGTGCAACGCCGTTCGTGTGGGAAGAAGCGAAGATAGCCATTCTTGCCATGTGGATACGGTCGCCGTCATAGATAAGCTTCTGATTGATCTGATTTTCGGTCTGACCGATAGAAGCAAGGTACTTTTTGAGGTGCTCGTTGATGAGCAGAACGATCTCGTAAACGGTAGGAAGAACGCTCTTAAAAAGGTCAGCGTTCCACTTTTCGAGTGCTTCTGCCATAACGGTGTGGTTGGTGTAGTTGCAGGTCTTCTGTGTGATGTCGAATGCCTCGCCGAAGCTCATACCCTCTTTGAACATAAATATTCTGATGAGTTCGGGGATAGCAACTGTCGGGTGAGTATCGTTGAGCTGGAGTGCAAAGCACTTTGCAAACTCGGAGAAGTCATTTCCGTGAGTTTTCTTGTACTTTCTTATGATATCCTGAATTGAAGCCGATACGAAGAAATACTGCTGCTTTAAGCGGAGGCGAAGTCCCTTTTCGTAGTTGTCATTCGGGTAAAGAACATCGGAGATAGCTTCGGCAAGAACTGTGCTTTCGGAAGCCTTTTCATAGTCCTGTCTGTCGAATGCGCCGAAGTCGAAGCCCTTTACGGGTTCAGCCTGCCAAAGACGAAGCGTGTTTACAGCCTTTCTGCCGTAGCCGATGATAGGAACATCGTAAGGAACAGCCATAACGGACTGATCGCCGAAGTCAACTCTTACAGCGTCCGATTCACAGCGAACGCTCCAAGCATCGCCGTAAGCGAGCCAGTTATCTGCGGTTTCCTGCTGGAAGCCGTTGCCGATAGACTGCTTGAAAAGGCCGTAGCGGTAGCGGATACCGTAACCGTCGAGCGGGATATCGCAGGCAGCAGCGGAATCAAGGAAGCAGGCTGCAAGTCTGCCAAGACCGCCGTTGCCGAGAGCAGCGTCCTCAACTTCTTCCATACAGTTGATGTCAATGCCGTTTTCAGCAAATATCTGCTTTGCTTCATCGAGAAGTCCTGCGCAGTAAAGATTGTTGTAAACCGCACGTCCCATAAGGAACTCAGCGGAGAGATAGTATGCTCTTCTGCCGCTTGCGTGGCGGTTCTCGGTTTCGTTCCAGAGCGGAATGATGTCGCTCATAACAGCTCTTGAAACAGCGTTATGGAGCTGCTTGACGGTGGCGTTTTTGATATCGGTCCTGCCGTCGGTCATAAGATTCTCATTGATCTTTGCAAGGAATTGTGCCTTATCCATTGTATAAATACCCTCATTTCAGTTGATTTATGGTTGAATTTTTGAAAAAAGCAAGTCGGAAAGCCATTTTCGCCCAAAACGGAACCTCTTTCCAACAAAATTACACTTTATTTTACCATATTGCTTTAAAAAAGTCAATGTTGCGAGCCTATATTTGTGCAAAGCTACAAATTTTAGCGTGATATGTTGTAAAGGGTAATATTACTGCAAACAAAAATCGGTGGAAAAGTCATTTTTTCGTATATTTCTAACGGTCAGAGCGTTCTCATTCACCGAAAAATCAACATCGAAGCCGCCGTAGGACATCGAATAGACCCTTTCGGGGTCGTTCTGATACTGCGGCCGAGGATCTTGCGCAAGGATTTCCGTCAGCTCCGCCGAAAGCTCTTTTCCCACAAGCTTTTTCAGCTCATCGGGGAAAATGACCGACAAAACGGGAGCATTAGTGTCCAATGAGAATCCGTTTACGGCATCGGGATGACTGTCGGTGTAGGAAAGATACGGTTTTACGTCGATTATTGGCGTTCCGTTCATAAGGTCAGCGCCGCGGACGTATATCACGGGTGAATCCTTTTCATCAAAGCTGACCCTTTCAAGCTTCACCGAGGAAAGACCTATCGAATTCGGTCGGAACGGCGAACGCGTTGCAAAAATACCCATTCGCCTGTTTCCGCCGAGCCGCGGAGGGCGCACGGTCGGGGAAAAGCCGTCGGTCTTTGCCTTTGAAAAAAGCCACAGCAGCCATAAATGCGAATAGCCGTCAATGCCCCTGAAGGCTTCGGGGATACGGTATTCGGGTTCAAAAACGATACGGGAAACAACATCGGCAAGACCGCTCTGCCGCGGAACGCCGAATTTTTCCGTAAAGCTGTTTTCGATATGTGCGATTATTTTAAGTTCGTTCATTTTCGTTTGTCCTTTTTGGATTTATACATTTATTTTATCAGATACGGACGGGAAAAGCAACAATTTAAATTCGAAATTAGAAATTCGGAATGCGGAATTATTTCTGCTCCGCAAATTTACGACAAAAACCGAGTTTTCGTAGGGACGGATCATATATCCGCCAAATAAATGCAAGATTTTGTTCCGCAAAACAGAAATATAATGTAATGGACGGGTTGCCCGTCCCGCGCCGCAAGGCGTTTTCTGACGAATTCCATATTCCGAATTAAAATTTGTCTTTTTCCTATTGAAAAAAGCCGCAGTGTTGTGCTATAATTATAGTAATACTGCAAAAATACAGAAAGGCGGAAACGGTTTTGGAGAATCTGTACACTCTGCGCTCGCTGATAACGAGTATCTTGCCGATAACATTCTGGGATATCCTCGATATTGCCGTACTTGCCGTTATTCTTTACAAGGGCATAAGCATCGTAAAGGAAACGCGCGCAGGCGGTCTGCTGAAAGGTATCGCCGTGCTTGTTATCGCGTATCTTTTAATGGAGCTTTTCCAGATGAAAGCTATGGCTTACATTATGAAGAGCGTTTTCAACATCGGTCTGCTTGCGCTGATAATCCTTTTCCAGCCTGAGCTTCGCCGTGCTATCGAAAAAATGGGACGCTCAAAGCTCACGAAAGTCCCGTTCATCTCGTCCATAGGCTCGGAGAACAGCGACACCGCCGCTTCAAAGTGGAACGATGCTATCGAAGCTATCTGTGATGCCTGCGAGGACTTGTCCGCGACGACTACGGGCGCGCTCATCGTTATCGAGCGTGAATCAAAGCTCGGCGAACAGATCGACACGGGTACTATACTTAATGCGAAGCCCTCAAAGGAGCTTTTCGGAAATATTTTCTGGAAGAACACTCCTCTTCACGACGGCGCAGTCATAATGCGTGACGGCTACATTCTCGCCGCTGCCTGCTTCCTGCCGAAGCCGCAGAAAGAGGAAACGATAAACAAGGCACTCGGCTCACGTCACCGTGCGGCTATCGGTATGAGCGAAAACTCGGACGCTATCGTTATCGTCGTTTCGGAGGAAACTGGCGTTATCTCCATTGCCGAGAACGGCAGCCTTGAACGAGGCTTCTCGCGCGACAGCCTTAAAAAGTATCTCCGCGACAAGCTTATCCCCGAAAAGCCGCAGAGAACGGCAAGAACGCTTCCGCCGTCCGATAAAAAGCCGCTTTTCATCGGCAGAAAGAGAAAAGAAAAAGCAGAGGAGGTAAGCTCCAATGAAAAAAATAATTGACATCATCTCGGACTTCTTCCGCAGAATATTTGAAAAAGACCTTTCGCTGAAAATTTTCTCTATCCTCTGCGCGATAGTGATATGGTTCGCTGTTTCGATAAGCGTTTACCCGACAATAGATCAGGTCGTTTACAACGTTCCCGTCACGGTCGAGCTTCAGGGCACTTACGCCGAGGCGCACAACTACAAGGTCATAGAGCAGAGCGTTCAGACCGTCGATGTTTATCTGCGCGGCGACCGTTCGCAGATAGGCAGCATCAAGGCTGACGACATAAAGGTATCGGCTTCGGCTGAAAACGTAATAAGCCCAAGAGAATACAGTCTTCCGCTCGATGTAAGCTCAAACAGCGGAAAGACTTTTACCGTAACGAAGATAACCCCCTCGGACGATGTGGGTTCTTCGATAGAATATATCTACGCTTCCTTTGACGAAGTCGTAACAAAGGAGATAAAGCTTTCGCCCGTTCTTGACCGTCTGCACGTTGCGAGCGGTTATATCGTTGACGATGACGATGTTGCCGTTGCACCGAACACTATCGAGATAACAGGTCCGAAGGACGATGTTGAAAAGATCGACAGCGCATACTTCTATGTCGATACAGAGAGTGAACTTTCTTCAAGCTATGAATACACCGCCGAAAGTCCGACTATCTACAGCAGTGACGGCGTTGCTCTCAGCGGCAACGACAGCATCACATTCAGCAGAACAAGCTTCAGCGTAAGTATCCCCGTATACAAAAAGCAGGTTCTTCCGCTCGAAGTTGCGATAACGAACGCACCGTCCAGCTTTGACGTTGACGCGTTCCGCGAGAAGCTCCAGCTTTCCGTTTCCGAGCTTGAAATAGCCGCTCCTGCCGATGAGATAAAGGACGTTTCCGCGATAACGATAGGCACTATCGATATGCGCGAAGTTGACATCGGTTCGGTATTCACATTCAACACTGCCGACTTCCTCGGCGAGAATTATCAGAACCTCAGCGGCATCGACACCATTTCCGTTGTATGCCCGAGCGAGGGACTTTACAAGATCGCAATGACTATCCGCGGCAGCTCCGTTCAGATAATCAATGCCCCTGCGCAGTTCGATTATGACATCATAACCTCCGGCTTCACACTGTTCTTCATCGGCTCGGAGGAAAGCATCAATCAGATATCCTATATCGATGTTGTTGCGCAGATAGACTTGCTCAATTATGAGCTTGAAGCACGCGACTACAAGCTGCCCGTAACGTTCTCAACGCCTGCTTATGACGATGTTTGGTGCATAAGCTCGGACGGTCTGCTCTCGCCAAAGGCTATAGTAACATTTACATTAAAATCATAGTGGGGAAGCCCCACGGCAAATTCGCGCCACGCTTCACTTCGTTCCGCTCGTTTTTGGGAGAACGGGGTGAGGTGTTCGCGAATAAAGTTTGTTTGACAGCCCAACAATAGGAACCGAGTGGGGAAGCCCCACGGCAGATTCGCGTCATGCTCCACTTCGTTCCGCCCGTTTTGGGAAAACGGAGTGAAGCAGAGCGAAGCGCATCTCCGCAAAGCCGCATAGTATGTGCGGCTTCACTTTTATAAAGAAAAGGAACTTTTATGGCAATAATCATCTCTCAAATAAAAACTTCGATAAGCGCAGGCACGGACGATATCACTGCCGCTGCGCTAAAAAAGCTCGGCATAAATCAAAACAGTGTGAAATCCTGCCACCTGCACAAAACCTCGCTCGATGCGCGAAATAACAGCGATATAAAGCTTGTTTCGTCCGTATGGATAGAGCTTGACAGCGAAAAAGCAGAAAAAGCACTCTGCGAACGTGACAAAAGCTGTTCTTATGTCGATCAGAGCATCGAAATTATGCCGCCGAAAACAAATATCACCAAGAAAAAGGTCGTTATCGCAGGCTTTGGACCTGCAGGAATGTTCTGTGCGCTCACGCTTGCCGAATACGGCTTTGAACCGATAGTTCTCGAACGTGGAGCGGCTGTTGACGAGCGTGTAAAAGCTGTCGAAAGCTTCTGGCACGGCGGAGCTTTCTCCGAGCAGACGAATGTACAGTTCGGCGAGGGCGGCGCAGGCACTTTTTCGGACGGAAAACTCACAACGCGCATAAAAGACCCTATGTGCAGACGAATTTTGCAGCGCCTTGTCGAATTCGGCGCACCGCAGGAGATACTCACGAAAGCAAAGCCTCATATCGGCACGGACAAGCTCCGCAGTATCGTAAAAAGTCTGCGAAGCCGTGTTATCGAGCTTGGCGGCGAAGTCCGCTTCAACACAAAGCTTGACGATATCATAATAAAAAACGGCGCTGTTGCCGCCGCTGTCGCAAACGGTCAGGAGATCCCCTGCGATGCTGTCGTGCTTGCACTCGGACACAGCGCAAGGGACACCTTTGAAATGCTCCTCGGCAAAGGCGTTTTCATTGAACCGAAGCCGTTCTCGGTCGGAGTTCGCATCGAGCATAAGCAGACCGATGTTGACCGTTCGCTTTATGGCAAAGCGGCTGGAACTCCAAGACTGCCAAAGGGAGAATATCAGCTTTCCCACCGCCGCAACGGCAGGGGAGTTTACACATTTTGTATGTGTCCCGGAGGAATGGTAGTTCCGTCGCAGAGCGAGGAAAACACGGTCGTTACGAATGGTATGAGCGAGTTTGCCCGTGACGGCGAAAACGCAAATGCGGCTGTTGCTGTCGGAGTTTCGCCCGATGATTTCGGAAAAGAGCCGCTTGACGGCGTTATCTTCGCACGAAACCTCGAACGAAAAGCATTTGAGCTTGGCGGCAGGAACTATAAAGCGCCTGCATCGACCGTCGGAAAGCTTCTCACGGGAAAAGGTTCGCTCGCCGAGAGCAATATAAATCCGACATACGCAAGAGGACTTGCGGAATGTGACCTTGTGGAGCTTTTCCCAAGCTTCGTCACGGAAATGTTAAAAGAGGGGCTTGCCGATTTTTCGCACAAAATGAAATGCTTCGGGGATAAAAACGCCGTTCTTACAGCTCCCGAAACGAGAACGTCCTCGCCCGTAAGGATAACGAGGGGCGAAGACCTCTGTTCGCTGAATGTGAAAGGCTTATACCCCTGCGGCGAGGGTGCAGGCTACGCAGGCGGAATAATGTCCGCCGCCGCTGACGGAATGAACGTGGCAGTACAAATAATTCGGAATTAGGAATTCGTAATGCGGAATTAAATCAATGCGTAATTCGTAATGCATAATGCGTAATTATTTATGCTCCGTAAAATTACGTTGCAAACCCGATTTTTGAACAATTTCCCCATAAGGGCGGTCACCCGTCCCACGCCGCAAGGTATTATAAAATAAACACCACTGATTTTATCTGATAAAAAGATAAAATCAGTGGTGTTTTGTTATGCGATAAAACTTACAAAAATATGCACCCAAAATCGCTTCGCGATTCGGGACGGGCGACAGAGATTTTGGTTAAAATACGGGATTTGCAATGGGCGGATATAGAATCCGCCCCTACGAAATTGGTTTTTTACAACAAATAAACGGAGTAAAATAATTCCGAATTCCGAATTAAATTCAAATGCTGTAATCTCCGCCGTTCACTGCGCTCTTGTCGAGGATATCCTGAAGCGTGATGCCGCTGAGATATTCGGTTATGACCTTGTACAAGCCCTCCCAGATGTCGATAGTCAGACACTCGGAATAGCGTTCACAGTTTGCAGGGTCGCCGTCCAAACAGGCTACGGGGGCAAGGTTTCCCTCGGTCACGCGCAGTATCTCCGCAACGGTATAGTCCTTCGGCTTTCTTGCAAGCTTATATCCGCCCTGATAGCCGCGGTTCGTGGATAACATTCCCGCGCCGTTGAGAAGCGGCACGATCTGTTCGAGATACTTTTTCGAGATGCCCTGACGCTCGGCTATATCTTTCAGCGCAACAAACTCATCGGAACTATGCTGGCTGAGGTCTATCATCATTCGCAGTGCGTAACGTCCTTTTGTAGAAATTTTCATATATATTACTCCTTGTATAAAATGCAGCATTATTTTTAAGTCTGCATCTATTATAACATATAATACATATAATTTCAATAGGTTTTCAGGAAAAATATTTCACAATTTACTGCCTGCAAATTTGGCTGCTTGCTGTGTAAAAAGCTATCATTCGGCTGAAAGCAGCAGGAACGGTCGGTTCGCTTTTTGGCATCTGCCGACCTGTCAGAGCTGCAAAAACATTATGGTTGCTTTGGTGTCATAAACGTAAATATAAATATAGTTTTCATCGAAAATATACCAGCTGTCTGACATAGTGTAAAGATGCGGCGCACCGACGGGCGGACGACCGATATAATACGGGATAACTGTGCCGCCGCTGCTTAAGATCACGGGGACATTGCTGTTGGCGGCGCTGAATTTTTTGCGGTCAAGACGTATAAAAATATGCTTGCTGTTCAGATTTTGAAAAGTATATGCATCGCCTGTCAAGGTCACATTCACATTGTCGGAGGAAACGGTTTTCCCGTCAAAGCTGGTGTCCGTCCGATATATGAAGTCGGAGCTTTCGGGCGGATCTTCCGATGTGATATCCGCCATTGAAACATACTCGTCAAGGCTGTACCATTCGGTGTAAAAAAGCTCATTTTCACCGTCAGTTCCGCGTGTTCCTCTTGCGATGAGCGTTCCGTACTCCGCAGGCATACTGTAATATGCATTGATGCCCGAAAGACCTGTCGGTATCTCAAAGCTGCTTTCGGTATTTTTTATATTTATGCTGAAGCTGCCGTCGGGGAAATCCGCATACAATTCATCAAGCTTATCCGAAATAAGCTTGCGGCAGGCTCTGTCCGTTTCCGATTTTCCGCTGTAATAAATATTGGCGGAAAGGCTGTAATAATAAGGGATAATGCTGTCATCGCAGGGCAGGCTTCGGATAAATTTATCGATATTTCCGTTAAAGTATACATTCGTGCATTTTGCTTCTTCGTGACTGCCGTGATCCCAGTATCTCGAAAAGCACATATCGATGTCGGCTGAAACCTCTGTGCCGAGCTTTTCATCGGTGAAATATTTTTCGGTGAGTGCGGAGCAGATATCATCATACTGCTTGGAGTCATAAAAGCTGTCCGTTTCCGAGTAATAGTATATCGTGCAGTTTTTCTCTTTGAGGGTGACATATCCCGAGAAATAGCGTTCGGTCGGGATAATATATCCGATGCGCCGCCATTGAGGTTCGATGTCGGTTATTTCGGGATATTCGCCGTATTTTTCGTAAAAATAGCTTTCAACGCCGTTTCGGGCGGCTTTGACGGCTTGAGCTTTTCTCAGGTGTTCAGACGGCGAGCCGAATAACATACCGAAAAGACCGCATAATGCAGAAAGAAACACGAGCACCCCGATCGCAGACGGAATGATCACAATAAGCTTTGATCTTGATAATTTCATGCAGATACCCCCTTGCTCTGACAAAATATGTAAAGCTGTTGGTGTAATTTTAGCATATTCATATCAAAAAATCAATATAAAACCTTGACAAATCCGATTTTTTAGGCTATACTCAATTTGTGCTTTACAAAATCACGATAAATTTTAAGGAGGCGGACAAAATGCTCATCAAAACATCTGTAAAAATCAATCTTATCGGGAAGTCCGTCTGCCGCTTTGTCTACTGATAACATTCGGGTCAAGGTATAATGCAGTTGCTTCCTTTTCGGGGAAGCTTTTTTTATGCTCAGACAACGGCAGCCGACAATTTGTTGTTTATACAGAAAGGAGCAGCTATGGAAATTACGGAATATATTGAAAAAAAGCCGAGAGCCGTGCTTGTCAGTGCCGATACGGGCGAATTTGATGCCGAGCTTTCGATGAAAGAGCTTGAAGAGCTTGCCGACACCGCAGGAGTTGAGGTCGCTGCGACCGTTACGCAGAAGCGTCCGAGCTATGACACTGCGACCTGTATCGGTTCGGGCAGGCTTGAAGAACTCGCCGAAGAAATAAAGGGTCTTGATATCGACATCGTTATCTTTGACCACGAGCTTACCGCAAATCAGACCAAGAGCATTGAAAGAATACTCGATGTGCGCGTTATCGACCGAACAACACTTATCCTTGATATTTTTGCGCAAAGAGCGCTCACCGCAGAGGGTAGGATACAAGTTGAGCTTGCGCAGCAGAAGTACCGCCTTGCACACCTTGCAGGAAAGGGTATCGAAATGTCCCGACTCGGCGGCGGTATCGGCACAAGAGGTCCGGGTGAATCGAAGCTTGAGACTGACAAGCGTCATATCCGCCGCAGGATAGAGCTTCTTTCTGCTGATTTAAAGGAGCTTGAACGCCGCCGTGAACAGCACCGTGCGCGCCGCAAAAAGGACAATGTTCTTGTCGGTGCGATAGTCGGCTACACGAACGTTGGCAAATCAACGCTTATGAACGCTCTCACGCAGGCAGGTGTTCTTGCCGAGGACAAGCTTTTCGCAACGCTTGACATCACCTCTCGCGCGCTCGAACTCCCCGACGGAAGAACGCTTATGCTCGTTGACACGGTAGGACTTGTCCGCCGACTTCCGCATAATCTTGTCGAAGCGTTCAAAAGCACGTTGGAAGAAGCCGCAAACGCCGATATCATCATTAATCTTATCGACATAAGCGCAAGCGACGGCTATGAGCAGTCGGAGGTAACTTCAAAGCTGCTTTCGGAGCTTGGCTGCGATGGTATCCCACGCGTTAATGTCCTCAACAAAGCGGACAAACTGCCCGAGGGTACGAACATCACCTGCGATGACAGCACAGTCCTTATCTCTGCCAAGCAGGGTCAGGGCTTGGACAAGCTTCTCGAATGTATAGCTCGGAATCTCCCCGAAACCGCAGTCCGAGGAAAATTCGTTATCCCTTACGACAAGGCTTCGCTCCTCAACACGATACGCATTGAGGGCAAAATTTTCTCCGAGGAATACACCCCCGAGGGAACGTTCATCGACGCGCTCGTTGACAAAAAGGTCTACTACCTTGCAGAACCCTTTAAAATTTAATTCGGAATTCGGAATTATTTATAAGTATAAAAAACGATGCAATTCTTGATCTTGAATTGCATCGTTTTTATTTTTTGATTTGGTAAAGAAGCAAAACTAATTCCGCATTCCGAATTCATAATTCCGAATTTGAAATTTATGCTCTCGCATCGAATAATGCGCCGATATCACCTGCAAATGCTTTTGCGGAATCGTTCATCATTTCGATAGTTCCCATCGCAAGCTGTGAACTTACGTCCATACTCTTTTTAAGTATGCTTACGCCTGCCTGCTGCTGGAACTGAGCCTGCTTCATTGCCATTGCTGTTGAAGCGATAGATGTACTCATATCCATAATATCCGCCTCCTTTTATGGGGATAGATCACTTCATATTTTTGATATCGTTAAGGAGCGAGCTGAACTGTTCAATATCCTTGTAGCAGTTTGCAACAACATTCTGTGTATTAGCGATATTCTCAACGATAGCCTTTGAACGGCTGTCGATGTTTGTCATTGCGTTCTGAATGCTGTCTGCGGAGCTCTGGCTCGTTTCTGCAAGGCTTCTGACTTCCTGCGCGATAACGCCGAAGCCCTTGCCTGCTTCTTTAGCTCGTGAAGCTTCGATAGAAGCGTTGAATCCGAGTATCTTCGTGTTGAGCGCGATATCCTGTATCTGCTTGAGAGTATCGTTCGTCTTTACGATCTCTGCCGAAGTGCCCTTTGCGATCTCGCCGAGGTTTGCATAAGCGTCCTTGAGCGAGTTGAGCGACTTTTCTGTACGCTTTACAAGTGTGCTTGCTTCGTCAACCTTTTTATAAAGCGCCTGATTAAGACTTGTAAGGCCCGAATTGTTCTGCTTCGAGATATAAGCATCGTAAGCCGACTGTGAAAGAAGTCCTGCGATTATGAAGAGGAAATCAGCGGCAGCTTCGACCTGCTCTCTGCTTACTACCTTTACCTTGCGGATAGCCGCTATGTATTTATCTTCATTAATGCCCATATCGCGCGCGATCGCACGGAATTTTTCCTCATCGGGTTCTTCGGTGAGCACCTGACCGCCGATGAATGAGCCGATCATTTCACCGCCGAGCATAATAGGTGCAGCGAAGTCAACAAGTCCTGCATGGCAGGAATAAGAAACAGACTTTCTTGAAAGAAGAGCGTCCTCGCCGCCCTTTTTATCGCACTGAGCGCATTTGCGAGCGCCGTCGCGGTTCTTTCTTGTAATATCCATACAGAATTCGGTGAAATTGCTTCCCTTTGTAACGGCATTGCCGTCAGCGTCCGTAGTGAGCGCAGCCATTCCGGTAAGTCTTGCAAATCCGTCCTGAATGGACTGAAGAGTGCTTACGCTTATCAAATCTGTGAGAGCTATTGCCAATTTAATTCCCTCCAACGAAAAAGAAATGCGCCGCCAACGCAGACATTTCCTTATACTTATAGTTATTGTACATATAATACACCTTTTTTATAATTTTGTCAAGCATTTATGACCCCTTTTACAGCAATATGTCCAATTTTCACAAAATACATATAAAAAAATCTGTATGACAATACAGCGGTCAAAATGTAAATAAATATCAAATCTGTTGAAAATGCAATTGTTTTGCGGTATAATGTATTTTGAGATAGAATTTTTCCCTTTTCGGAGGCATTTAATGTACTACTGCTGCGGTATAACCGACGTCGGAACTGTGCGAGATCACAACGAGGACGCCTTTCTTATCAATAAAATAGTAATGGATCAGGCTATGCTCGAAAGTGAGCTTCATACGCCCTTTATTACCGCCGTTGCTGACGGTGTCGGGGGCGAAGTCGGGGGCGAAGTCGCTTCAAGGCTTGCGCTTAACCTGCTCTGCTCGCTGAAGCCTGCCGAGAACACCGACTATGAAAAAAAGATACTCGATATCCATTATGCCCTGCGCAAAAACGGCGCTGAAAACAACAATATCAATATGCAGACAACGCTCTGCGCGCTCGCCGTCGATAAAAACGGCTCTGCCTGCATAATAAACGTCGGCGATTCAAAGCTTTTCCGATGCCGCGGCGGCAGTATCAGACAGCTTTCGCGCGACCAGTCGCTCGTCCAGATGCTATACGAGCAGGGCGAGATAACCGCCGATGAAAAGCGTACCCACAAACACCGCAATGTCATTTTCCCAGTCCTCGGAAACATAGTCGAAGATCCGACCGTTGAGGTAACGCCTATCGAGGGCGGTATACAGCCCGGCGACCTTATCCTTATATGCAGTGACGGTCTTTCCGATTATATCACCAAGGGCGATTTTGAGGAAACTCTTGCCCTCCCGATAAAGCTCCCGAAGCGCCTTAAAGCGCTCGTAGAGCTTGCCAAAAACGGCGGCAGCACGGACAATATTACCGTTATCGGCATTTCGGCAATGTAATAATTTAAATTCGGAATTATTTAATTCCACATATTTATCGCGAACAAAATCAATTATCATTCGGAATGGAATATACTTTAAATTTTTCTTTTGCGCTTGACAAGACTATTTCTGTGTGATATAGTAATCACAAGAAATAAGATTGTGAATACTTCCACGTTGTTCACCAAAAGTAGATCCCCACAGAGTTGCCTCTCTGTGGGGGATTTTTTGTACACTTTCAGTTTAAAAATTAGTATAAGCAGAACGGTGTGGCAGCAATTACATTTTAACATCGTTGTTGCATTTTGTCGATTTGTAACGTATTGAATACACAAAATAAAAAAACGCAGGACAAGTAACGTTCCGAAGCGCAACAGAGTTTTTTCGGTGCATATATTTTGTTATTGCTTACCACATAATAAAAACACCCCTGTTTTCATCGAATAAAGTCGTTGAAAACAGGGGTATCGGTTTATTGTGAATCACTTAGCGGAATAGGACGGGAAATCCGTCTTCTGCATTTTATGGCGATTTGCGGAACAAAATAATTACGAATTACGCATTAATTCAGCCTTTGTGTAATAGTGTTCCAATATCTCGCGATAAGTTTTTCCCTCTTTGGCAAGGCAGTTCGCACCGTATTGACTCATTCCTACGCCGTGACCGCTGCCTTTTACCGAAAAGGTGAAGACCTTGTCAGTGTCGCTATATGAAACCGTGAATGACGATGAGCGCAGTCCGAGAGCGGTGCGCACCTCTTGTCCGCTGTAGGTCTTGTCGCCGACAGTGACCCTCTTTGCATAGCCGCCGCTTGTAAGGCTGTCAACGGAGATAGTGCTGCTTTCGTCAAAGCCCGAATCGGGGAAAGCGGCTTTTATCTCATCGGCGGTGAATTTGTTTTCGCTGTAAAATGTCGGAGCTTCTTCGTCCCATTCGCTGTCCACGGAAACGAGGTAGGGGAAAGATGCTTCCCACACCTCGGCAGAATCCTCGGTCTTGCCGCAGGAGATAGAGTGGAACGCCGCTGCGATAGGCTCGTCTTCGTAAAAGAGCGCTTCGGGATAGACGGCATCAACGGCGGCTTCTATCTTTTGGCGGTATTCGTCATAAGCCGTGCCGTAAAAAGCCTTGCCCTGTTCGGGAGTGAAAAAGGCTTGGAATTTCGTGCTGTCGTTTGAGATAGCTGCGCCCATCAATTCGGGTGTAGGGTTCTCGCTTTCGAGCTTTTCACGGCGCAGGGCGTATGTATAAGCCGCGACCGCCTGCGCTTTGAGCGCTTCGGGTTCGTATGCGGCAGGCATTTCCGCCATAACTGCGCCGACAAGGTAGTCTTTCATCGGCATTTCCATAACTTTTCCGCTCGTGATATCGAAAACGGTGAAAATCTCGTCAGTATCGGTATTTTCTGTTGCTTCGGGTTCGGATATGCTTGTCTGCGCGGTTTCGGAGGAGGTTTGCACGGGCGAAGCGGCGCTTTTTTCACGTCCGACAAAGCCTACAAGGGGGATAACGAACACAAATGCGGCGAAGATTAGAACGATTTTGAACAGATCCTTCATTATAACATTTCCTTTCTTGATAAAGCGGTAAAGCTTTAAATTGTTGCAAATATGACAAAAAGAACAGACAAAGCCGGTTTTTTTCGTGACCCGTTTTTAAAAAAACTGCTTGACAAGTGTTAAAAGCTATTGTAAAATAAAAGGGTACATATTTATTAAGGAAGCTGCGGTAAAATGCATTATCGCAAATGAGCCAAAAGCCTTGTTCGCACGGCGAAACAGCGGCTTTCCTTTGGTGTGCGCCTATACTTTTTGTGCAATGATGCACTTTTCAAAGCAAAGACGACACCCGAAGTATGTGCGCAATGCTTTGATATATGGCGGATACCTAATATAAAAGCATCTGAGGAAAGGGGGAGGCTCTTTTAAAAGGGCACTTCACAATGATTGGAAAAGAAAATCAAAACGGCAGCGCTGCTATAACAAGTTTATGCGGCGAATTTCTTAAACATAACAATATCCCACCTGAACTTTATGAAAAATATCAGGTAAAAAGAGGTCTGAGAAACAGCGACGGAACGGGTGTTGTTGCAGGCATCACAAATATTTGTAACGTTCACGGATACGTTGTTTCCGAGGGCGAAAAAGTCCCTGCTGAGGGCGAGCTTATCTACCGCGGATACAGCATCAACGATATAGTCGCAGGCATACAGAAGGAAAACCGCTTCGGTTTCGAGGAAACGGTCTATCTGCTCCTCTTCGGCGATCTTCCTACGCAGGTACAGCTTGACAGCTTCAATGCGCTTCTGTCCGAATACAGAGAACTTCCTCCGGGATTTTCTGAGGATATGATATTTAAAGCTCCGTCCAAGAATATAATGAACAAGATGGCTCGATGCGCACTTGCATTTTATTCTTATGACGTTGACCCCGAAGATCAGTCACTTGCGGCTGAACTCAACCGTGCGATATCCGTTATCGCGAAGCTTCCGTCCGCAATGGTCGATGCTTATCAGATAAAGCGCCGCGTTTTCGACCACGAGAGCCTTTATATGCACCCTCTCAACCCTGAGGAGTGTACGGCACAGAGCATACTTTCAACACTCCGCTCCGACCGTGTTTATTCCGAGGAAGAAGCAAAGCTGCTCGACCTTATGCTTATTATCCACGCAGAGCACGGCGGCGGAAACAACTCGACTTTCACCTGCAGAACGCTCACGTCCTCGGGTACTGACGCTTATGCCGCTTATTCGGGCGCTATCGGCTCGTTAAAGGGTCATCGCCACGGCGGTGCGAACATAAAGGTAATTGCACAGCTTGAAGGCTTCAAGACGAATATCGAACACTGGGACAATGACGGCGAAGTCAAAGACTACCTTGCAAGAATCATCCGCAAGGAAGCAGGTGACGGAACGGGACTTATATATGGTATGGGTCACGCCGTTTACACCATTTCCGACCCGAGAGCCGTTATCCTCAAAGAGAACGCAATGAAGCTTGCAAAGGGCACTGACTTTGAAAAGGAATTTATGCTCCTTGACGCTGTTGAGCGCCTTACTCCCGAAGTCTTTGCCGAGATCAAGGGCAATAACAAGGCGATGTGCGCAAACGTTGACCTTTATTCGGGTCTTGTTTACCGTATGCTCAAGATCCCTGTTGAACTCAACACGCCGATGTTCGCCGTTGCAAGAATTGCAGGCTGGGCAGCGCACAGAATTGAAGAGCTCACAACGGGCAACAGGATAATCCGTCCTGCATACAAGCCTATCGCAAAGAGAAGATCTTATAAGACGATCGAAAACAGATAAATTTAAAATAGTATAACGTTATTCAAGGGTGAATATTTATTTAACAAAAAGGAGAAGTTGACATGAGCGAGAAACAGGTTACTCCGTACAAAAAGAAAAAAGTTTTCCTTGACAAGAAGTTTTCTGTGGTGATCTATGCAGTTACTCTTGTGCTTGCGGTGATATGCAGAATATTTCAGCTCAAGAACAATATGAATTTTGAAAAAGGTACATATATCAATTCGGGATTCAATCTTACAATGGCTGTTATCCTTGTGGGCTTTGCGCTTCTTCTTGCCGTTATGATATTAGGCGAATCGAGAGATAAGGTCATCAAATCCTGTATCCTTATCAACCCGATGCGTTTAAGGGCAGAGCGCCTTAACAAAAAGGTTTCCCCGAAAGCTGCGGCTTCGATGTTCATTATGGCAGGTTTGCTCATATATCAGACGGTCGCACCGCTTGCGGCGCAGATAAGCCTTAACAAGAGCATTTCCACCGAAGACAACCCCGTAAGCGCATTTGCGGGTATCACGGGTATGCAGTGGGCGAACTACATATTTATGATAGTTCTCTGCTTCACCTTTATTTCAACGGGTATCAGCATTTTCAAGGGCGAGGGCATTACAAAGGGACAGTGCGCTTTCCTTACGCTTTTCCCGATATGGAAGCTTGTACAGACTTTTGACCTTATCACAACATATCAGGTCATCGGACCATACTCCGAGAAATGCTATATCCTTATGACGAATGTTTTCTCGGCACTTTTCTTCCTCAATGTTGTAAGATTCTTCTGCGGCTTTGAAAAGAAGAGAACGAGATACTATATGATACTTTTCGGCTATGCAGCTTCGATAACTGCGGCTGTATCGACCCTTCCGAGATATGCGATGTTCTTCCTCACCGACTACACGGTAAGAGAGGGTATGCTTTCTCCCGATGCGACCGATGTTGGTATCATCTTTGTAACAGCTACTATCGTTGCTGTATTCTGGAGCACCTACGTTTACAGAGTAATGCCCAAGCTCAACCTTACGGGCAAGCGCCGCTGGACAGGACTTCAGACCGATGGCAATTCCAAAATGGATACCATTGACGACTGATAACTATTTATGGGGTGTTTACAAGCGGCGAAAAACCGCTTTGAACGCCCCGTTTTTTATACTGAACGAATATCAAACGAAAGGAGATAATACTGATCTCTAATGAATGTGTACACATTCTGATTAGATATTAGTATAACGCCCAAAATGAAAAAGTTTGGAATATCGGCAATAGCCGTTGCTTCGGTGATGCTTACGGGCTGTACGCTCGGCGGCTCGGCGGAAAATCTTCTTTCGCCGCCCGTGCTTTACGAGGAGCAGGAGGAGATCTATTCGGCACTTACAGAAAGCATCGGCGGAGATGTTACTCTCCAGTATCCGCGTTCGGGAGCGCTTCGCTCGGCGTTCATTATCGATGATATTGACGGAAGCGGTGAGGACGAAGCCATTGCTTTTTACAGCGTCCGCGAGCAGGTCAGGATAAACATTCTCGACAAGGACGAGGACGGAAAATGGCAGTCGGTATGTGACCTTGCAGGCAGCGGAACGAGCATTGACCGAGTGCAGATCGCTTCGATAGGTTCGACAAAAAGGACAAGCATTATCGTCGGCTTCGGCGAATCGGGCAGTGATAAGCTCCTCAAAGTTTACAGCTATGACGGCGGCGTTGTGAGCGAAAACTACACCGACAGCTATTCATCGTTTTTCACCTACGACCTTAACGGCGACGGCGAGGACGGACTTTGCATCATTCGCTCCAACAATGAGAACATCGGCAGGAAAGCGGATTTTTCGGTTATTACCGACACGGGAACGCAGGTCGTGAAGAAAGACACGGTCGCACTCAATGACAAGGCTTCCGACTTTGTGGGAGTTGTACTCGGAAATGTCGGTGAAAACACGCCCGCGGTGTTCATTGACGAACTTTCGGGCGGACAGCTTTCGACCGAGATAATCTACCTTGTCGGCGACACGCTCCGCAATCCGCTCTATCTTGACGAGCGTCAGATGATAAGCGACACCACGCGCAGCAAAGGCTACTACTCCGCCGATATCGATCTTGACGGCATAACCGAGATACCGACGCTTTCCTATTTTCCCGGTTACGATCAGGACGACCGCGACGCTTTCATCGCGACAAACTGGAACGTCTACTCGAATTTTACGATAAATAAGAAATATTCAAGCTATTACGACATTGAAAAAGGCTTTTGCTTTATTTTGTCGAGCCGCTGGGACGGTCTTGTGACGATAAAAAGGGACGAGCATAACGGCGACATCGTTTTTTACAAGTATTTCGCCGATCTGCTGAACTCGACTGAGGAACTTCTGCGGCTTTCCGCCGTCACAGCCGATTATTATGACGAAAAAACCGAAAACGGCTATGTTTGGCTCAAAAGCAGGGACAATATGCACTATTTCTACAAGCTCCCCGAGGCTTCGGACGAGCCGCTTATCCCTACGACAGCCGAGATCGTGAACAATTTCTATATTATGCCTGATAACAGATAAAAAAGAGGAGGAAAATGCTATGAAACGAATTCTTGTGTGCGAGGACGAAGACGTTATCCGCGACTTTGTCGTTATAAATCTTAACCGTGCAGGCTATGATGTGGTCGATGTGAACTGCGGCGAAGAAGCGCTCCGCGTTTTTGATGAGGAAAACGGAAACTTCGATATCGCACTTCTTGATATAATGATGCCTGGCATTGATGGCTTTCAGGTATGCAAAGCTCTGCGTAAAAAGAGCAGCACCATCGGCATCATAATGCTTTCCGCAAAAACGCAGGAAATGGACAAGGTGAGCGGACTTATGCTCGGTGCGGACGACTATATGACAAAGCCGTTTTCCCCGTCCGAGCTTACGGCGAGAATAGACGCTATCTACCGCCGTGTAAGTATGTCTATGGTGCGCGAGGAAGAGGACTCCTCGACCATAGTTTCAGGTCCGTTCGAGCTTGATCTGAAGAGCAGGACTGTTTCCAAGAACGGAGTTCCGATAGAGCTTACGCAGGTCGAATATCAGATACTTGAATACTTCCTCAACAATCAGAAAACGGCTCTCGACCGTTCGAGCATACTCACGCATATCTGGGGCGACAACTACTTCGGCGATGACAAGATAGTTGACGTTAATATAAGAAGAATTCGTATGAAGATAGAGGACGAGCCGTCCAACCCGAAGTACATATCTACGATCTGGGGCTTCGGCTACAAGTGGACAGCAGGCGATTGATGTGGAGGAAAACCGCTTTGGAAAGTAAAAAGATCACAAGGCGAAACAACATAACACGCCGCTGGATAGTCAACAATATCGGCATAATCTTTATTGTTCTGCTGACGGTAACGCTCGCGAGCACGATATTTCTCCACAGCTTTTACTATAATTCCGCTCGGCAGTATCTTTCTTCGCGAATGAATATGGTCACGAGCATTTTGCAGAATTCCTACAACGACCCTGCGACGAGCTTCACCGCAGAAACGCGTTCCGTTGTCGAAAACTGGGCGGACAGAAACCGCACTGAGCTTATGATAATCGGCAAGAACGGTAACGTTGTTCTCACATCTTCGGGCTTCGTTCCGACCGTGGAAGACCCCATGACCGACTACAGGGACGCTGTCGAATCGGGCGAAACGGGTTACTTCGTGGGAAGAACGGTCGGCGGAGAAAAGATGATGGCGCTGAGTATCCTGCTCCCCGACAATGATGCAGGCTACATAGCGGTAAGAGTTGCTTCATCGATGAAAAGGATAGACAGACAGCTTTTTATGATGTTCCTTGTCGTTGCGGCGATATGCGCGGCGGTGCTGATACTGACGTTCTTCTCGGGAATGTACTTCGTGAAGTCGATAGTTATCCCCGTGCGGCAGATAAGCGCGACCGCAAGGCGTTACGCTAAGGGCGATTTTTCCGTGCGAATCCGCAAGAAAAACGATGACGAGATAGGCGAGCTCTGCGACACGATAAACCACATGGCAAAGGAGCTTGCAAACTCCGAAAAGCTGAAAAACGAGTTCATTTCGAGCGTTTCGCACGAACTTCGCACTCCGCTCACTGCGATAAAAGGCTGGTCGGAAACGATAGCAAGTATGCCCGAGGACAGTGCGACCGTTGCAAAGGGAATGAGGGTCATCGACCTTGAAACGGAGCGCCTTACGCGAATGGTCGAGGAGCTTCTCGACTTTTCCCGTATGCAGAACGGCAAGTTTTCGCTTCAAAAGGAAACCATGGACGTTCTTGCGGAGCTTGGTGATGCGGTGCTTATCTACGGCGAAAGCGCGAAGAAAGCAGGCATCACGCTGAAATATGATGAACCCGATATGCTCCCGTTCATCATCGGTGACAAGAACCGTATCCGTCAGGTTTTCATCAACATCATCGACAATGCGATAAAATATTCCGACAAGGGCGGACTTGTTTCCGTTCAGGCAGGAATGGCGGACAACACGCACATCGTTGTGGACGTTTCCGACACGGGCTGCGGAATAAGCAAGGAAGACCTTGCGAAAGTCAAGACGAAATTCTACAAGGCGAACTATACTCGCCGTGGTTCGGGAATTGGTCTTGCTGTTGCTGACGAAATTGTCACCATGCACGGCGGCAGGCTCGATATTCTCAGTGAGGAGGGGCAGGGCACTACAGTCCGTATAATCCTCCCAATAAAGGTAAATTAAATGCATTATTCCCTGAAAGGAAAAACATTAAAATGAGTAAACAGAATAAGGAAGAAAAATTCAAATCAAAGATAGGCGGTCAGGCTCTTATCGAGGGCATTATGATGCGCGGTATCGGCATTGCGGCAATGGCTTGCAGACTTCCCGACGGTTCGATAGACGTTGAAACATGGGAGATAAAAAACGGCAAGCAGGCGCCTTGGTACAAGAAAGCGCCATTTATCCGCGGCTGCTTCAACTTCGCCGAAACTATGGCGGAGGGCATACGCTGTACAATGAAATCCGCCGAAAAGCAGATGACCGAGGACGATGAGGAAGAAGAACCCTCAAAGTTCGAGAAATGGCTCGAAGAAAAATTCGGCGACAAGCTCGTCAATGTTATAATGATAATTTCGATAGTGCTTGCAATGGTGATATGTGTACTGCTGTTCAAGTTCCTGCCGATGCTCATATCGAAGCTTCTGCTGAGCGCAGGCGTTCCCGACTGGGGAAGAACTGTGGCAGAGGGCGTGATAAAGCTTGCGCTACTTATCGGATATTTTTATGTTATCTCGCTCACGGATTCGATGCATACGACCTTTATGTACCACGGCGCAGAGCATAAAACTATCGCCTGCTACGAAGCGCAGAAAGAGCTTACAGTGGAAAATATCCGCCCGATGTGCCGCTTCCACCCACGCTGCGGAACGAGTTTCATAATGATAGTCATTCTTATAAGCATAATCGTGGGAATGTTCCTGCCGTGGAAAAATATCGGCATAAGACTGCTGATGCAGCTTGTACTGCTTATCCCCGAAGCATCGATAGCTTATGAATTGATAAAGCTGGCAGGAAGATATGACAATATTATAACAAGAATAATCTCCGCACCGGGACTTTGGCTGCAGCATATCACGACAAAAGAGCCTAACGATAAGCAGATAGAGGTTGCTATAGCGGCGCTTACACCCTGCCTGCCGAAAGAGGACGAAGAGGACAAATGGTGAGCGGGGAAGCCCCGCGGCAAATTCGCGCTGCGTTCCGCTTCGCTGCACTCGTTTTTAGAGAAAATAGGATTATGTTCGCGAATAGAGTTTGTTCGGCACTGCGAAGCCAAGCAGCTGGTCGAGCTGAGCACAGCTCGTCAGGTGTCCAGAGGGCGGAAGCCCTTGGTCGCTCTCCGCAGAGAGCGAATCTCTAAACTAACAGCATAAAATTTGCCGCAATAGTGTAAATCAGTAACAGCTAAAAAGGCGCAATTCACATAAATAATGGAGAACGAAATATGATAACCAAATTCCGTAAAGCCAAATTCGTGAATTGCGCTATTCTGTTTTCCCAAAACAACCTATCCTTGAAGCAAAGATACACGAACAAAGTGAGTGGGACTTTGCTTCAACGTCGTATGAACAGCTATGTAATATGTCGGTAATACTAAACATCAATAAAATACAGGGAAAATCTGCGATGAAATCACATATATCCAAGATTGTCGGCTTGATTTTTTCAAATTTTAAATGGTATTTAGGATAAAAACAACAATTTTCCGTAGGGGCGGATTCCATATCTGCCCGTTTTAGCACGACCTAAGCAACATTCTTTTCCACAACATTTTTGCAATAAACCAAGAAAGGACTTCTCCAATATGACCAACGAAGAATTATATGATTATATCCGAAGCAGTCTGAAAAACGCAGGTATAGACGACCCCGTTTTCGAGAGCAGGTGCATCATCGAGGATATTATGGGGCTTGACCGCTTGCAGCTTGCGATGAACGGCACGAAAGATGCTGATGAAGCTAAGATGGCAAAGGCACTTGAACTGCTTGAAAAGCGATTGAAAGGCGAGCCGCTCCAGTATCTTTTCGGCGAATGGGAGTTCTTCGGTCTGCCGTTCAAAGTAGGAAAGGGAGTGCTTATCCCCCGTCCCGACACGGAAACGCTCGTTGAAGCGGTGCTCGATCATTTTATGAAGCTTGGAAAGCTTGACCCCGAAATAATCGATCTTTGCAGCGGAAGCGGCTGTATTGCGGTTGCGATACAGAAAAATCTTCCGCAGTCGAGGGTCACGGCGGTGGAGCTTTCGTCCGAGGCGTTCCCTTATCTCACGGAGAATATCCGCAGGAACAGCGTTGATGTAAAGACGATGAAAGGCGACGTGCTGAACGGCGATCTGCTTAGAAACTTCACCGACCCTGAGGACATCGGCGAATTCCGCAAGCTTGACTGCATCGTTTCAAACCCTCCATACCTCACAGAAAAGGAAATGGGTGAGCTTTCGCCCGAGGTGAAGTGCGAACCCGAATCGGCGCTTTACGGCGGCACGGACGGATTGAAATTCTACCGCGTTATCGCGGGTCTTTGGAAAGAGATACTCAAAGAGGGCGGTCTGCTTGCGTTCGAGATAGGCTATGAGCAGGGCGAAGCGGTTTCGGATATCCTCAAAAAGAGCGGCTACACCGACATAAAGGTGATGAAAGACCTCGGCGGTAATGACAGAGTTGTAATGGGAATAAATATCATACGATAATATGATCATTTATACTAAATACCATTAAAAAACTATACAAAAAATCGAGCAAAAACTCTGATATATGGTTTTTGCGCCGATTTTTTGTCTATAGTTTTATTGGTGTTTAGTATTAGTATTAGTGCAGAAACTACAGATTTTTTAACATAAATGGAAGTATGTGGGGCGATTTTCCGACAAAAGGCTGAAAATTTAAACAAATTATTGAATTTTATGAAATAGTATGTTATAATAATTTTATAAAGCTTTATTTCGGAGGATTGGAAATATGTACGATCATACAGAAATTGGGGAAATAATCGAACAGATCGGTACGATGTTCGATATAGTAAAGATCGTTGACCCTGCAAACGGCACAGAAGTTGCTGTCGTGGACGGTGAGGTAAAGACAGTCGGAAGCTGTTTCGCTGCTATCGGAAAAAGCGCGAAATGTTTCAGCTGTCCCTGCGCCAAAACTGTCGAGAACGGCAGGCATTATGAAAAATATGAAGCTTTCGGCAAAAATATCCGTCAGACGGCTGTTTATCCTGCAAAGCTGACCGACAAGTACGGAAATGTTCACGATCTTGCGTTCGAGCTTATAAGCTTTATCCCGAGGGAGCATTTCGTGACTTCGATAAAAACTGATATGATGGTCGATCTGACTGTCGGCATACCGAACCTTTCGGGGTATCTTGAGTATGCGGCAAAGCTTTTGATGAGCGGCAGGATCGCCGATTATGATGCGATGTATTTCAACATACATAACTTCAAATTCATCAATAACATCTTCTCATACACAGAGGGAAACGAGGTCATTTCCCAGTATGCGAACCGCCTTATCGCGGAACTGAAAGATGATGAGATGCTCGCCCGTCTTGGCGGTGACAACTTCGTTGTTTTTATCCGCAAAGAGAATGCGGACAACTTTATAAAGCTTCTCGAAAACACCGATATCAACATTGAAACATCGAGCGGCAATAAGCGTAAACTCAACTTTACGGCTAAGATCGGCGCGGCGCATCTTGACGGCATAAGGAATCCCGGCGAGGTGATGCACAGGGTTTCCGTTGCATATCAGAGCATAAAGTCGAGAAAGGATATCCAGAGCATTTATTTCTGCGATGATCTTCTCGAAAGAGAGATGCAGATGCAGGAGATAATCCACGGCTTTGACAAGGCGATAGCTAACCGTGAGTTCGTTGTTTATTATCAGCCTAAGGTCGAGATAAGCGAAAAGAAGCTTATCGGTGCGGAAGCGCTCGTCCGCTGGAACAGACACGGTGAGATCGTCAACCCGATAAAATTTATCCCGACTCTTGAAAAAGAGGGTAAGGTCTGCGAGCTTGACTTTTATGTGCTTGAAGAAGTCTGCCGAATGTTAAAGGAACGTCAGGACAGCGGAAAAGAGCTTGTCTGCATTTCGAGCAACTTTTCAAGAAAGCATCTTGATGACCCGTATTTCGTGCAAAAGGTGACGGATATAGTTGATAAATACGGTGTTGGACACGAATTTATCGAGATAGAGCTTACGGAGAGCGAAGAATTCAGTGACTACGGCGCAATGTCCGTGTTTGTGGACGAGTTCCGCAGAAAAGGTTTCAAGACCTCGATAGACGATTTCGGAACGGGTTATTCTACGATGAAAATGCTTCAGCGCACCTCGCTCGATATCGTAAAGATAGACCGCTCGTTCATTCCGCTTTCGGAGAATTATCCCGAAAAGGAAAAGGCGCTCTATATCCTCCGTGATATGGTGAGAATGACGCGCGATCTCGGAATGAAGGTCATTGCAGAGGGCGTTGAGGACGATGTTCAGCTCGACTATCTGAAAGAAATGAACTGCGATTATGTTCAGGGTTATGTCTTCGACAAGCCGCTGCCCGAAAGTGAGTTTGAAAAGCGCGCCGATGCGCTTTATTATGACCGAGGTGAATGATAAATGTATGAATGTAACTGCGGCATTATGATATTGTCGGGGAATAGTCTTATCGCAAAGGCGGCTGAGTCAGCGGAAAGTCTGGAGGACTGTACGTTCGATATATCATTCCCCGAAAGCATAGAAGCCGTTTATGACGGCGCTGACACAGCTATTATCATTGACGCTTTTGACGCTGTAAATGCGAAGCTTTCACGCTTCCACGAAGCATACAAGGTGGTCGTTCTTCCCGAGGATAATATGCAGGCTTACGAAGCAGTTATCGCGGAAGCCGATGCTGTTTGGACGGACACCTCCTGCGAAGCTCTTGCAAAGGCGAATTTCCTGCGCCTGCAGAAAGACTTAAAGCTTCGCTTTGATATGAGAAGAACGGAAACCTGCCTTACAACGGCGATAGACAGCATACCCGACCTTGTGTGGTTCAAGGACAACAAGGGCAGGCATCTTATCGTGAACGACGGCTTCTGCGCCGCGGTTGATAAAACCAAGGATATGATCTACAAGCGCGGTCATTACTATATATGGGATATGCCCGAAGAGGAGTACGAAAAGGGAGATTACGTCTGCCTTGAATCCGAGGATATAGTTATGAGGGCGCGCCAGACCATTCGCTTTGACGAAAAGGTCAAGACCAAAAAGGGAATGAGAATGTTCAGCACCTATAAAAGTCCCCTCATCGATCAGGACGGAACTATCTTCGGAACGTGCGGGATCGCACACGATGTTACCGACATCAGAAATATCAATATCGAGATCAGCTCCGTGCTGAAAAATATGCCTTTTTTGGTGATAATCGAGGGAAAGGATCACAAAACAGCGAGCGTGAACCTCAAATTCGCCGAGTATTTTCCCGAGTGCGGAAACGCTGTCGGAAAGACGCGTGATTACTGGCAGGACTGCGCCGAGAGCATGACAAAGCTTGATAACGGTATGACAAGGGTGGTCGTTCACACGGACGAGGGCAAAAAGATACTGCTTATGGACCAAAGGACCATAAGTGACTCCTTCGGCGAAGCTATAGGCGAGATCTTCGTCCTGCGTGACATAACTGCGGAGCAGACCATCAAGGAGCAGGCGGCAAAGCAGGAGAATACCGACCTGCTGACGGGAATTTTCAACCGCCGCGGACTGACTTCTCAGCTTGAAAAGCTCAAAAATGAGCATCAGCTTACCATGACGGTTATCGATATCGATGACTTCGGAAAATACAACGGCAGCCACGATAATGACATCGGAGATATCGTGCTAAGGCTGACCGCACAAAAGCTTTCCGAGATATATCCGACCGATATCATAGCGCGGACGGGCAGTGACGAGTTCGCGATAGTAAGCACCGAAGCGCTTTCCGACGATGAAGTAAAGGAAACCGCCGAGCGCGCAATGAACACGCTTGCATCGGCATATTCGTCCAAAGATTATACGAAAGGGCTTACCGTGAGTCTTGGCATCGCCGTTCAGCGCATCGGCGAAAACGAGGAGCAGGACACGGAGCTCCTTATGCAGAAGAGCAGCAAGGCTTTATACAGCGCAAAATGCTCGGGAAAAGCGAAATACTGTGTGTTCTAATGCTTAATGCGGAATTATTTATGTTCCGTTAGTTTGCAATGAAAATCGCAGGGGCGGATCTTATATCCGCCGCTTGCGTGTTTTAAACAGCAACCAAAACAGACCTGCTTTCATTGAAATCTTTGAAAACAGGTCTGTTCATTTATTTTATACTAAACACCAATTTATACTAATTTTTAAACTGAAAGTGTACAAAAAATCAAGCAAAAGCTCGCATATATGGCTTTTGCGCCGATTTTTTGTCTACACTTTGATTAAAAATTAGTATTA
>ERZ1026854.65-NODE-65-length-76582-cov-6.472160_pt1 | contig 76582 bp, 58 predicted proteins | sample MGYA00380157_ERZ1026854 | MGnify/ENA primary metagenome ERZ1026854 (study PRJEB33269, sample SAMEA4719793) | human gut metagenome | biome: human-associated habitat; feature: organic feature; material: feces | place: Cameroon | collected 2013-10 ...
GACATTGGGAAAACGAAAAAACAACGGAAATCATCCAAAAGGTCAAAAATGCCGATGACTACCACCTGCTTGTCGGCCCTCCGGGAACAGGAAAAACCAGCGTCGCCCTCCGGGCTATGGTTGAGGAATTTATCCTTGAAAAAGAAAACACTGAAAACGATTTCGGACTGATGCTCATGGCCTACACCAACAGGGCCGTCGACGAAATCTGCACCATGCTTGACGGCATCAAGGCTTCATACGTCCGCATCGGTGGAGAACAAACCTGCGCTGAAGCACATCGCGACCACCTCCTCACCAGACTTTTTGCCGACACGCCACGAAGAAGCGACGTTGTCCGCAAACTGCAAACCATCCCCATCGTCGTTGGCACTGTCTCAACGCTGAGCAACCACCTGGAACTATTCCGTCTACGACCTTATCATGCCATCATCGACGAAGCCTCGCAAGTGCTTGAGCCACAAATCCTCGGTTTGCTGTGTGCCAAAGACGCGCAGGGACTGAGCGCCATTCGGAAATTTGTCATGATTGGCGACCACAAACAATTGCCCGCCGTGGTGCTCCTGCAACCTGGCCAAACCGTCACCAGGAGCCCCCGTCTGCACGCCATCGGACTCACCGACATGCGCAACTCCCTTTTCCAGCGTCTCCATGCTCTTGCCTGCACAAACGGGCAGGATGAAATCGTCAGTATGCTCGACAGACAAGGGCGGATGCACCCCGATATATGCAATTTCGTCAATAACGCATTCTACCAGGGACGCCTGCAAGCTGTCCCCTTGCCCCACCAGCAGTGTTCGCTTCCCACGAGCACGTCGCACGACAGTTTTTCCCAGTTGATAGACACAGAAAGAATGGCGTTCATCAACGTTCAGCCTGCCGTCATGCCGCGCAACGCAAAAGCCAATTATGAAGAAGCTGCCGTTGTTGCCAAAATCATAAAACGCCTTGTAGACAACAACGAGGAAACGCCATGCTTCCTGCAGCACATCGGCATCATCGTGCCGTTCAGAAATCAAATCAGTGTGATAAGAAATGCCCTCTGCGCATTAAACATTCCGGACACTGACAAAATCACCATCGACACCGTCGAGTGTTTCCAGGGAAGCCAGCGCGACTACATTATCTTCTCCACAACAGTGAGCCGCCCCTACCAAATTGACATTCTTTCCACGCCTACAGAAATAGAAGGGCAAACCGTTGACAGAAAACTCAATGTAGCAATCACCAGGGCACGCCTGCAATTCTTCATGGTTGGCAACGCCAAACTGCTTGCAAGCAATGCGGTCTATAAGAGTCTGATTGATAGCATGAAAAGATTTAACAAGTAGTGCGTTCAGTGTTAGTTTATAAATCCAACCTACTTTAAAACAGCCCCCCAAAATGAAAATCATAGTAAGTGCCTGTCTGCTGGGGCACAACTGCAAATACAACGGAGGAAACAACCGCAATCAAGATGTCATTGACTTTGTCAGGAACCATGAAGTCCTTGCCTTATGTCCTGAGTTACTGGGAGGGCTTTCCACTCCCCGCCAACCGGCAGAGATTCAGAACGGCATTGTGACCAACGTTGCTGGGGAAACCGTAGACACCCCGTTTCGGAAAGGGGCACAAGCGGCCTTGGAAATTGCCATTAGAGAAAAAGCGGAACTTGCCATTCTCCAACCGAGAAGTCCGAGCTGCGGTTGCAAACAAATCTATGACGGCACTTTCTCCAGACGCCTAATAAAGGGCAAGGGCATATTTGCCCAACTGCTTTCAGAACACGGCATCCCCGCCATTGAGCCCGACGAAGTCAAACACCACGAAAGACGATGACCAATCCCCACATCTGCATCCAGCATTACGACTCGCCATGCGGAAACATCGTCCTGGCTTCAATAGACAACAAACTGTGTTTATGCGACTGGAATGACAGGGCATGCGCCGAACGAAACAAACAGCGCCTCATGCAACTGCTGAATGCTGATTTCCGAACAGAGACAACCGCGGTGTTGAACCAAGCCCGCAAACAGCTCGACGAATATTTTGCCGGCACACGAATCTCATTCAGCATCCCGCTGTATCCCGTAGGCACGGAGTTTCAAAAACAGGTATGGACCTCATTGCTTGAAATACCATACGGGGAGACGAAAAGCTACAAGGAAATCGCGCTCAAGCTCAACCATGCCAACGGCATCAGAGCCGTGGCACAAGCCATAGGTGCCAATCGCATCAATATCTTCATTCCATGCCATCGCGTAGTCGGCAGCAATCATTCACTGACAGGTTACGCTGGAGGTCTGAAGGCCAAACAGCTGTTGCTGGAAACAGAGAGAAACACACGCTTCCCGCACCTTCCATGGCCCTAACTTCATTCTTAAAAGCACCCAACCACAAGCAAATACAATGAACATTCATCAAATCACATTCAGTCCCACAGGAGGAACTCGCCGCGTGAGCGAACTGCTGTGCAAAGGCATTACTGATAAGAGCTACACAACAGAGCTCTGCACCAAGGAAAAAGATTTCATCCCACCAAGCATCGCCACAGACGACTTGGCGGTGATTTCAATGCCGGTTTATGCCGGCCGTGTACCCGCACTTGCAGTGGAAAGGCTGAAAAAAATCAAATCAAGCGGCGCCAAGTGCATCATCATTGCCGTTTACGGCAACAGGGCTTACGAAGATGCCTTGGTGGAAATGCAAGACATTGCAACGGAAACTGGCTTTCAGGTTGTAGCAGCCGTTGCAGCCATTGCCGAACATAGCATTTGCCGTGAGTATGCCACAGGGCGCCCCGACGATGCCGATGCCAGAGAACTGGCCTCACTTGGTGTCGCCATCTTTGAGAAGATAAAGAGGAACACGCACTTCAAGTCGCTCACTTTGCCAGGCAACCGTCCTTACAAGCAAGGCTGTACCGGCCCTTTCCCAACAGCCAACGAACGCTGCACCAACTGCGGAACCTGCGCAAGACTATGCCCAACGGACGCCATTTCCATCGACAGCCTCCAGAAAAACAACACAGCGCTATGCATTGGCTGCATGCGCTGCGTCTCAGTATGTCCCAATGGAGCAAGAAGTATTGGCGAACGTCTCGCGCAACTGGCAACACATCTCCAGCCTCTCTGCTGCGAGAGAAAAAATAACGAGATATTCATGTAAAAAATTGTTGACCTATAAGCACAAGCGTCACGATAGAACATTTCAAATACAGTGCAAACCGAGAGCAGAGCATCAAACTTGTTTGAATGCTTTGACGTGGTGCAGCCTGTGGTATATAAATACAGTGCAAACCGAGAGCAGAGCATCAAACTTGTTTGAATGCTTTGACGAGGTGCAGCCTGTGGTATATAAAAATAATTTTGGCCGTCTACTTATCCCTTATATATGCGGTTAAAGGAACAGTATTACTTCTGCTCTTCTATAAAAGCCGCAATTTCCCCCAAATCTCCAATTTCCTTTGGTAAGACAAACATATTCTTGGGGCTTACATATTTCCTAAAATGTTCCTTTATATCGGCTATTTCTATATCAACAATTGGGGTGTTAGTATTAAAACCGACTGATTCTATATGACAAAGTTTCCAGTGAGACAATGGGTTTTTCCCAAGGGACTTTGAGTATTTAGCTTTTTCCTTTATCCCTTTTGTCGCCATAAAAACAACCGGAAGCTCATTACGCCTCAAAAGGTCTCTGATTTGATTTAAAGTAAATACTTCTCCCTTCAATACATGGCCATAAATCCACAGAGCAACCGTATTGTCTGCAATAATAATTTCACGTCCAGTGCGATGTATAAAAGCTTGTCCTCGTTTATCCGTCTTCTTACGGACAATCAAAGGCATATCAAAATCTTCAATCCAATCGTCTATCAGTTTTTCCCATTTATCAATCACATCGGGGTCTATAGACGGGTTATATTTAGATGAGTGCCTAATGCCCCTATCTCGCGTATCTTTGACCTTATATCGTCACCAACTAAATCTTTGCAAGTTACCTGGTTATGTCCGGGAACACAAGCTTCGTCAATCAAATATGAGAGAGCACGTTTAGGCGTTACAGAATAATGATATATTCCGTCTTCTTTATAACTTTTTGTTTTTACCACATTAGAAAAATCACGATAAAACTCAGCTTTTGTAAATTGCCCCCCCTTGTGGAGTCCGTATGATAAAGACATCAGTATCTTGCAAAGGTTCTATTTCAGTAGCCTTAAAACATAGCCTAGAACTAGTATATTCGATTTTCTTCATATCTGCCATTTTATGATTTTATACAAAGGTAAAAAAGCATCTTGTTTTTCAACAGTCCCTTGCCGAAAAATAAAAGGCAGGTATCTGAATCCCAGACACCCGCCTTTTACTATATTACATTTCAGTATTCAAGGATTATTCCTCTACAGCAGCCTGCGCCGCTGTTTTTTCGTAACATTTCCAAGAGGTTACATACTTTTTGTAAGTATTCCCGACCTTTGTCGATTTTCAATGTTCAAATCATATATTTTCTTTCAGTTCTCCTGCACTCTGGTCTTACTCGGCAATCGCACGAATAAGCCATTTCCTTGCCCCTCTGACGAGTTTAGCGTACTCCGATGAGGGTTTTAATGTTTTGAAGAAATAACGCTCTCCAAACGCTTTATTTCGCGTTTTGCCTCAGCAAGCAAGTCGTAGAGTTCCACCGACCGCTCTGTGGCGAAGTATTCCGCCCATTCCCGAAACGTGTAGCACAAATCTGTTATGCCATCATCATAGCCCATGCTGTCCCACCAGTCAGATAATTCCGCAAAGACTTCTGGAGGGTTCGTGCCGAGTGCGTCCACAACTTCGGTTGGATATTGCTCGATGAGCATATCCTGCCAGTCTCCGAAGTCCGTGCCAGGGTTCTCATGGAGAATGTTCCATGCAGCCTCTTTCAGTTCGGCATAGAAATCAACATCTTCGTCAAGTTCTTCCTTTTGGTTTTCTTCATCCTTGACCTCATTGAAAGCACGCCATACCATTTTCAATTTCTTCAAATCCTTATCTTCACTCATAAGTCTATTATTCATCATACCCCATTAGTCGAGAAAAGCCATCGTATGAATTGTAGTCCAAGATACGATGTTGGCCATAATGATAACTCCGTTCTTCTATCATGTCATACACATTTCTGCGGAAGATAGGGTCTGACATTTCTTTTTCAAATTCTTCATAAGACGGCATTTCAACAATATATTGCTCTTGAATAGGGTCTTCACCTCTCTCCAACAGGCGATAAAGCCACTTACGATTATTACTACAGTTTTTAAACCTTTCACGCTGCACCTTTTGATAGTTTCTTTCCACAATACATTTCAGTTGTTCATAAGTCTTTTTATTGACACATTGAGAACAAACCTTACCACAATACGCTAAGTCTGTGGTATCAATAGGTTGCATAGCATAAGTTGAATGACCTTTATCATCTTTGCCGTCTTTCAATTTAGAGCAATTTTCATCAGTATGGAATACCTCCATGTCATCCTCGTAAATATATTGCCCCAACTTTGTTTTATTGTTACATGACACGAAAAGGCTAATGACAAGAAGAACAGGAATACATTTCATTTTTCCACCATCTTTTCGTAAACCTTAATCAGCCTTTCTTTCTCAGCAAGCAGAGCCTCCAATGACTTTATACGCTCTTGCAGTACTGCAACCTCGCATGACGCATTTGTTGTGAAATGGTGTGCTGTACCATTTCCTGCCACAGCAACACCTCCATTATCGGCAGTTGCTGTACTATGTTCTTCGATTGAACGAAAGCAATCAAAGAAATTGAAATCCAAAGCCTCACTTATGGCCACAAGTTTGTCCGTGTCAATACTTGAACGCTCCAAAACACGGTTAATGTTTTGATTGGCAATACCACTTCGTCTTGCCATTTCTGACTTCGTGATGTCTAACTCGTTCATTTTCTGCTCAATAAGCAGTCCAATGTTTACTTTTTCAAACTTCATAATCAATCAGATTTATTGAATAAATGTTAAAAACACAAGATTTCTCAATAAGATTGATTGGTTATTCAATCGTTTTGATTACCTTTGCGGTATAAAGTTACTAAATAGTAATCAAAATAACGAAGAAATGGAATTAAAACGACTTAAAACCGCTTCACTTTCTGACGCGTTGGTACAGATGTCAGTAGGCGAAACTCGCCTTGCCCCTGTTGGCTACAGCAACAAGACGGTCATAAAGGCTTGCTGCGAACTCAAAGAGAAAGGCTATGTCTTCAGCACCACAACGAAGACAGGCGAACAAGTAATAACCCGAATAAAGTAAACGACAATGAAAAAGTCAATCATCACCTCTGCACTCATCCTTGCAAGCCTCATCAGCTGCAACACCACGACCCAATTGTCTAACGAGGAACTCGACCGCATCAGTTGGTCGGCATTCTGCAAGGACTTCGGCTATAACGAACAGGCCGACCGCAACAACGAGCAAGCCATCAACGACTATCTCGATGCTTGGCGCGGCTCCGTGTCCGAAGAAGAGGCATTTGCAAAACTCGGTATCACGCAATGCTACTAAGCCATGCCCAACCAGTTCTGCAAATCCTGTAAGCAGTCCTACAACGCCCTCAACGGCTGTTACTGCACCTTGCTCAATCGCTACGTTGAGCACACAAAAGAACCTCCATGTTCAACCACTATAAAATCAGACAAGAAATGAAAAAAGCAATCTCAATTTTCCGTATCGCAATTCTCGCCCTCATGGGCAGTGTTGGCGCACTCTTCCTCCTCGGTGAGGAACAGGACGAAGCAGCCCTTACGTTCTTCCTGCACTTCCTTTTTGACAAGGTTTTCGCCATCGCCATGCTTGCGGCCATGATTTATCTTGCAGCCCGGTGGATTGATAAAGACGAATGGCTCAAGGCCATTGTAGATTGGTGCTGTCCTGACTGATGGACTACCTCAACTTCTCTGACATGTGCGTCAAGTATTCAACATTCCTCGATGATGTGGCCGCAAGGGTCGTGCATCTGCTCAAGCAGGATGCCAACGACCCCGAATTCATCAGCCAAAACAAAGCCTTTGAGATGTTTGGGCGTGGGAATGTGGAGCGTTGGCGCAAGCAGGGAAAGGTAACAGCCTACAAGCGTCCGGGCAAGGTCGAGTACCGAACAGCCGACCTGCGGCTCTTGCAGCGGATACAACAAGATTATCTTGGCAAGTAGCCTCAACTGCCGCAGATAGAGTGCGCTAATCGGATAGGCGCAACCCACATAGGGCAATCAGCAACGCTCTGGTCATTAGGTAGGTTCAACTCCTCCCTGCGGCTCAAATGAATAAAATTTTAATCACATTCAATTTCATACAACTATGAGTCAAATAGAAATTTCCATCAAGCTGCTCAACGAATTGCAGCCGACAGAAATCGTCCGCAACGACAAAGTGCGCGACAAGTTCATTCAGATTTACGATGCCATGTGGTCGCAATCCACAGGCGTGTCGGGCGAAGCAGCCTACGAGAAAGAGGCTCGCAACTTCAACCGTCTGCTTTCCGAGAAAGAGGACATCCGCAAGAAGTGCAACCACTTCTCACTCTTCACATCATTCCTCGATGTGGCTATCAGCGGTCTCACCCTCGACCCCGGCACAAAGGCGCAAGCCTACCTCCTCGCACGTTCCATTGCCGTGGACTCCTATGTTGACGACCACGGCCAGAAGAAGAACCGCTACGAGACGCAGTGCGTCCTCACCGTGTCGGGCTATGGCGAGTTGGTGCTTCGCGCACGTTGCGGTCAGATACGCCATGCCGACAACCCTGTAATTGTGTACGAGGAGGACGGCTTTGAGTTTGGCGAGCGCAACGGACAGAAGTTTGTCAACTACACCTGCCGTCTCCCTCACCAGTCGGGGCGCATCGTGGCTTGTTTCATGAAGATTACTCGTGCTGACGGCTCTGCCGACTATGCCGTAATGCTTCCCGAAGATTGGCAGCGTCTCTCCAACTATTCCGCTCGTCAGAACTCCAAGTACAACTATCAGACCAAGCAATGGGAGAACGGCAAGCCCAACGCCCTATACTCCGCACAAGGTGGGCAGATTGACCCCGGCTTTCTTGTAGCCAAGTGCATCAAGCACGCTTTCAAGACTTACCCCAAGGCGCGTGTCGGTCGTGCCACACAGCTGGAGTCACAGCAGGTTGACGAGACCGAAATCAATGATGACATCTACGGCATCACTGACAATGGCGAAAAGGTTGACCCTGCCACTGGTGAGATTATTACCGACCGTCAGTCCGAACAATCCTTTGCTCCTGCCGACAACACAGCAGCTGGCGTAACCGTTGACCCTGCGGCCAACGATGATGACGACACTTTCTAATCCCTAACAACCAACAACTATGAGTGAACAAGCAACAAACACCGATTTGACCATCGTGCGCAAGGAGAATGTGCAGATGATAGCACAGACTGCGCCCGAGGTGTACAAGAACAACACCATTTCTTGCCAGAAGTGTACCGACTTCGGCAAGCGGCTCCTCGCCCAAATCAAGGAGCATGGCATGACTGACGAACTGGATATGCAGTGCGCCACCTACATCAACAAGGCTCGCAACACGGTGAAGAAGATGAACACCAGCCGTTCTGCCATCACTAAAATCTTCGACCAGATACGCAGTGAGTTTACAGGCATGGAGAATGCCATCGACCCCACCAAGACAAACTCTGTTCCCTACCAGATACAACAGGCTCGCAATGCCTACGCTGCACAGAAACGTGCCGAGGAGGAGCGCAAGCGCAGGGAGGAGATGTTGCGCCAACAGCGTGAGCAAGCCCTCGCTCGCTACAAGGCTGACGTGGAGGACGACTACAAGCGGTCGTTCAACACCCACACCACCAATGCCATCAACGCCCTCACCGAACTTAACGCTGCCATCACGCTCGACAACTACGAAGCGCAATGCAAGGCTATCAAGCAGTTCCCGGTCAAGCTGCCCGATGATTGGGCTACTAAGACTCCCTCCAATGTCCGCATACCTGCCGAACTTGCCGACATACAGGACAAACTCCGTGAGGTGCGCACATCTATCGCCCTCAAACTCATGGAGCAGTTTGCCAAGCAGTACGAGTTTGAGGTGGGCGACTACCGCGACAACATTCTCGACACGCTGCCGTCCAAGAAAACCGAGTTGGAGCGTATGCAGAAAGCCAACGAGGAAGAAAAGGCTCGCATGGCTGCTGAACTGAAAGCGCGTGAGGATGCCGAGGCAAAGCGCATTGAGGCTGAACGCAAGCGCAAGGAGGAGGAAGAGGCCGCAAAGAAGAAGATGCAGCAGGAGGCGGCCGAGGTGGGCAACCTTTTCGGACAACAGGCCATCGTTACCCCTGCTGGCTATCAGCCCAAGACTTCCGTCAAGAAGCGTCTCGTGTTCCATGACGCGCAGGGCATTCTCGCTGCCGTCTCCATGTGGTGGTCCAAGGAGGGGCAATACCAGTCTGTCGAAGACCTTGCCAAGGTGTTCAAGAAACAGATTACCTACTGCGAGAAAGTCGCCAACGACAAAGACCACCCCGAATTTATCAGTTCAACATCAGTGTCCTACGAGGACGAAGTAAAAGCAAAGTAACTATGTACGAAAGTGGATATTACCCGGCTGGCGCGGAGTACGACCCTCGCGCCCCATGGAATGAGCGTGAGCCTACGATGATTGAGTGTGCGGCTTGTGGCGGCAAAGGCTATCACTGGTACGCCTACGACTTTGAGGCCGACCATGAAACGGAATGTACCGAGGAAACGTGGGAGTTGCTCCCCGAAACGGAAGAGGAGGCCATTGCCAAGCGCATGCACTTCATCAAGGGCGAAAAGGAAACCTGCGAGGTGTGCGATGGTGAGGGCGAAGTGGAATATGAACCCGATTACGATGATTATGACGAAGATTAAGCCTATCGTAAACCCGGACGAATACTATCAGCGCAGTGAGGTCAGCAATTCTGACCTTACTGAACTGAAGAACCAGCTCCACCCTCACATGCAGTATGGCGACCGTGAGGCGGCTTTCCGCTTTGGCTCTATCGTGGATGCCATCATCACCGAACCCTCGCGCGTGGACTTCCTCCACATGACGATTGATGGTGAGCAATGCTCCGAGGAGGAGTTCCTCCACGCTCGCGAAATGCAGCGTGCGCTCCGTGCCGAGGCTCGCAGAGACCCTTTCCTTGCCAAGGTGCTGGAGTTGTCCGAGACGCAGTGCTTTATGGTCAATAAGAAGCAACCTTTCGACAATGGCGGTTTCCGTTTCACGCTCGACACGCGCTGCAAGTGGGACTGGTGGCTACCGTCCTGCCATTTCGGTGGCGACCTAAAGACCACATTCGCCTCCACACAGGCGGAGTTCGACAACGCTGTCGATTTCTTCGATTGGGACAGGTCGCGTGCCTGGTACATGGACATTGCCCATTCCGACCGCGATTTCATCTATGCCATAAGCAAGAAGAACTGCCGCATCTTCAAGAAATTCATCGAGCGTGGCGATGATACCTACCTCCGTGGCTTCGACAAGTACAACGAACTTGCTTTTCAGTATTGGGCTTTCTCTCTCGCATAATCACATAAAGAACAAAGTTATGACAAAGATACTTTCACAAACCGCACAAATCTGCTCAAACGCCTCAGACGTATGTGTCCGTTTGCCGTCTGGTCGGGACAATACGGCTACACTTGTGGCGGCATGAAGAATGGTGTGCGCTCATCTTCTGGCATGGGTGCGCAGACAAAGGAGGCTCGCCACTGCCATTTGAACTGCATCGACCTGCGCAAGGCTGCGTTTCGCAATGGCTACGACATCACACTATCAACCCACAAACTCAATGCGTATGGCTGAAACACTCCAACATCACCTCCGTGTCGAACCCTACGACTACCAAAAGGAGGGTATTCTTGCCGGGTTGCGCTGGCATCGTTTCCTCATTGGTGACGAGCCGGGACTTGGCAAGACGCTCCAAAGCATCGGTGTCGTGGATTGTGCCAACGCTTACCCCTGTCTGGTCATTTGTCCGTCCTCGCTCAAAATCAACTGGCAGCGTGAGTTCGAGAAGTTCACCGACAAGCACGCCCTTGTGCTCGACAACTCCGTGCTTACCACATGGCCGTACCTCCTCAAAATGGGTATGCAGCAGGTGGCCATCGTCAATTACGAGTCCCTGCGCAAGTATTTCGTGTGGGACATCAAGGGCGGCTCGCGTGGTGGCTTCCGCTTGAAAGATGTTGTGTTTACTCCCGACATCAAGTTGTTCAAGTCTATCATCATTGACGAAAGTCACCGTGTCAAAGACCCGTCAGCACAGCAGACCATCTTTGCGCGTGGCATTGCCGAGGGCAAGGAATATCGCATACTTCTCTCTGGTACGCCTGTGGTCAATCGCCCTGCCGACCTCATCGCACAGCTCTCCATCATGGGACGGCTGTCCGAGTTTGGCGGACGATCCAAATTCCTTGCCGAGTATGGCGGTGGCGAGATTACAAAGGAGAGGCGCAACAAGGAGGAAGAGGACGCTCCGCGCAACCTTGAACGGCTTTCTGCCGAACTCTACTCGCGCTGCATGATACGCCGTGAAAAGGCAAAGGTGCTTACCCAACTGCCCGACAAGACACGCACCGACCTCATCGTGGACATTTCCAACCGTGACGAGTACATGCTTGCCGAACACGACCTTGCCGAATACCTACGCCAATACACCGAGTGCGACGACCTCGACATTCGCAGAAAGATGCGCATGGAGGCTCTTGTAAAGTTCATGACGCTGCGCTCGCTCTCTGCCAAAGGCAAGGTGAAACAGGCTATCGACTTCACGCGCACGTTCCTCGCCAACGGCAAACCGCTCATTCTCTTCTGCTCCCTGCATGAGATTGTGGACGAGATTAAGAAAGCGTTCCCCAAGGCGGTCTCCGTCACCGGGCGCGACTCCATGATGATGAAACAGGCGGCTGTCGATGCTTTCCAGTCGGGCAAGGCGCAACTCATCGTATGTTCCATCAAGGCGGCTGGCGTTGGCCTCACGCTCACGGCATCTTCCAACGTGGCTTTCGTTGAGTTTCCTTGGACTTATGCCGACTGCTGCCAATGCGAAGACCGCGCACACCGCATCGGACAAAAGGACAATGTTACGTGCTACTATCTGCTTGGCCGCTCCACCATCGACAGCACGCTCTACTCTATCATCCACAAGAAGAAGTCCATCGCCAACCAGATAATGGCCACCGATGACGACATACCGCAGGATGAAATGTACTTCGATGAACTTGCAAGCCTGTTCCTAAATCCTGTGCAAGATGGCTGACCTCTGCAAGACCGACCTGCAAAAGGTCATTCTCTACCTCGATGAGGCTGCGAAGATTTATGATGCGCTGCCCATGCAGAAATGCAAATGCCGCGCTTACATGATAACTCAATTAACAAACAAATTAAAATCCAAACTCAATCATGACAAAAAATGAATTGGCAAAGGAGGTTGCGGTTTCCGAGAAACTCCACCTCTCCACAACATTCCAAGCCGTTGACGGCATTCTCCGTGTCATCAAGGAAACACTCGCCAAGGGTGAGCCTGTTATCATCCGTGGTTTCGGCACGTTCCAACCCACCGAGTGCAAGGAGCGTCCTGCACGCGACTTCAAGACTGGCAAGCCTGTCGTTATCCCGGCACACAAGTCCGCAAAGTTCCGCATTAGCAAGGACTTCATCAAGTATCTCAACGCTGAAGCAGGAAAGGAGGCTACCGTATGACACTCTACGAATGTGGTGTCCGCTACGAGCGGACTATGGAGAACGGCATGACCAAGAAAGTAACCGAGTTGTACCTTGTCGATGCACTTTCCTTTGCCGAGGCAGAGGGACGCATCACAAAGGAAATGGAGCCGTACATTTCGGGCGACTTCGATGTGGTAACTATCAAGCGCACCAACATTTCCGAGATTGTCGAGGGGTTGTCCACTGCCGACAAGTGGTTCAAGGCTAAACTCATGTACATCACCATTGACGAGAAATCGGGCAAGGAGAAGAAACAGGCGGTTTACTTCATCGTCCATGCCTCCGACATCAACAATGCCCATTTCCATGTTGTCGACCACATGGCAGGTTCTATGATGGACTACGAGATTGCCACGCTTGACGAGACCAAGATTATGGATTTGTTCCGCTACAAGGTTAATACAAGCGACAATGGCTAAGTTTTCTTCATTTACTTTCCAAGGCCGGAATAAGTACGGCAACCAACGTGTGGGCGGTCATGCCTCCAAGAAAGAGCACTACCGCGCTGCACAGCTCCGCCTCATGCAGCGTGCTGGACTTATCTCCGACCTGCGGGAGCAGGTGTCCTACGAGTTGATACCTGCCCAGTATGGCGAGTGTGGCAAGGATTTCAAGGATCGCGCCACTCGCGTCCTCCTCGAACACCCCTGCCGTTATGTTGCCGATTTCGTCTATACCGACCGCACCACAGGGCAGACCGTTGTCGAGGACACGAAAGGCGTTCGCACTAAAGAGTATATCATCAAGCGGAAACTCATGCTCCATGTTCATGGCATCCGCATAAAAGAGGTTTGATTATGGCACGAGACAGTTTTGTTTTCTATCGAAGTTTCTTTGAGGCTATCAAGCGTATGCCCATCGAAGTGCAGACCGAGGTTTACCCGGCACTCATTGAGTATGCGCTTGACGGAAAAGAACCAAAGGGGCTTTCCGACATCGCACAGGGGGTGTTTATTCTCGTCAAGCCTAACATTGATGCGAGCATCGCACGCAAAGAGAATGGCAAGAAGTTCGGCAAACTTGGCGGTCGCCCACCTAAGAAAGGCAAGACTGCCTCGTCTGCCAAGCCCAAGGGCGAAGCCCCTGCGCCTCCGCCCGACTACTCGCTCACGCTTGAGCAGGAGATTGACCAGATGAAAGCCGACCGCACATGGAATGAGCCTGTGTGTATGCAGTTCCACATCAGTGCCGACGAGCTGGCCAAGCGGCTTGACGCTTTCCAAAACCATTGCAAATGCGAGAATGACGGCAAGCCTCACTCCAACTTCAATGATGCCAAGCGGCATTTCTGCTCTTGGATGCGCAAGGCTTACACGCCTGTCGAGCATGACAGCGATGCAGAGCTGCCGCCTCCCTCGTATGAGTTCAACGGTGGTTTCGGTGGTCAGGACATTTAATCTGTATGAGTTATGAACAATAAACCATATCCCCAGACTCTTGCCAACGAGCTTGCCAAGTTCGGCAAACGGCCTACTGGCGATGCCGATTGGGACGCTTGCATCTTGCAGGCGTGCCGCAACGAGCGCAAGAGTGCTCCCACATGGCTGTCGCTCCACGATGTTGCCCTGCGGTTTCGTGAGGAGACGGAGAAAGTGCGCAAGCAAGCCTACAACCTTGCCGACCCCGATGTGTATTCAGCACACAGCACGTTTCTCATTCATATTGCCAACAACATTGTGCTTGCTCCGCAAAGGCGCAAGTTCATCGTTGATGACAACAACCGTGATGTGCTGCGCTTCCTGCTATACTACTTCAACAACTGCCCCTTGGCGGAAGAGGTCTTTCCCGGTCGTGGCTACAAGCTGCACAAGAGCATTCTCATACAGGGCGGTGTCGGTGTGGGCAAGACGCTCCTCATGCAAATCTTCAGCGAGTATCTCCAGCGCACAAACAACCCTCGTTTCTTTTGGAACTTGTCGGTTACGCAGATGGTCAACTACTACACCATTCACAACAACCTCGACCGTTTCACCTACAACGAGGAGGAGTGCCGTGGTTTCAAGTGCAACCCTCAGAACGTGTGCCTCAACGACATCGGCATACAAGACCGCACATTCTTCGGAATGGATACAGGTTTGCTCACCGATGAGTTCCTGCACGCTCGCAACGAGATTTGGACGCAGTACGGCAAGTTTGCCCACCTCACCACCAACCTCGACAACAATGAACTTCAAAAGCGGTTCAAGCGCAATGACGGTTTCGGCCGCCTCGTTGACCGTTTCAAAACTTACAACGTAATACCCCTTATGGGGAAAAGCAGAAGATAATATGGACGCTAAATCATTTTTCATGCTTGTGCGTGAAATGCGCATAGCGCAAAAAAATTATTTCCGTCTCCGCTCGCATGAGGCTTTGACTAAGAGTATGGCGTTGGAAAGAAAAGTTGATACAGAAATCCATAGAGTTGAGGACATCATCGGACTTGACTCTCTGTAAAAATGTGAAATATGAAATACAGACATAGAAAGACAGGAGAAATAATCAATGTTCTCCGACATAATGAGAGAGGCGACTTTGCCGAATGTACAGACAACAACGGCAAAGTGTATGGCTTGCAAGTAAACCTGTTCAGAGATTATGAGCAGGTCATTGAGGACAAAACCATCAATTGGGAGCAGCGCAGATACGAGATTGCAAAAGCCATGTTCCCGACCTGCATAGAAGAATATTCATCTATGGACGATTTCAGAATAGAGAAAGGTGCAGAGTATGCTGTTATGTGTGCCGATGCACTTATCAAAGAACTTCAAAAGAAAGGAGCAAACAATGAGAACGATTGATTTTCGCGGCAAAGCCGTAGGCAGTGGCCGTTGGGTTCATGGTGATTTAGTTTGGAATGGCCGCACTCCTGCCATTTTTGAGGATGCCAATCAAGATAATGGCTGCATCACCGTAAAGGAAAGCACGCTCGGTATGAACACTGGGCTGAAAGACAAGCACGGCCATGAAATATACAATGGCGACATTCTCGCCCATGGAGCCAACATCATCGGTCATGTTGTCGATGGTGTGCGCGGCTACTGCTTTGATGTGGTCTATATAACGCCAGAAGGTGAGAAATCATGTCCACTTTACGAAGTGGTTGCCAACTTTAACGATAAGTTGGAGATTGTCGGAAACATACATGATAAGGAAAAGGAGGTGAAGTGTGAATAATGTAATTCCGAAACTCTCGGTCTTGTTAAGATTACTACTTGTTGCCCCTATTTACTTCGTTGCTCTCGTTCTGTTTGTTCCATACGGAATATTCAGAGGTCTTACAGAGTCTGACATAATCCGAGATTACTTAGACCTGTTCGATGAGTTCCTTGGTAAAATATACTTTCACTATTTCAAGAAAAAGTAGCCTATGCGCTCCCGACAAGCAAGAAAAATAGTCCGCATGGTCAGATACACACCCATCGACCGCATGAGCGACACATGGTATGACCGAGGCTTGCAATGGTGTTGCACTCACCGACAGCCCCACATTCAAAAGGCTCTTCGCTACTATTGGAATGGCGTAGCGGACGGCAAGATTAAGCCATTCGATTACAAAGGAAAATATCAAAGAAACAAGTACATGACATGAAAAGAAGGACAGCGAATAAGATAAGGAACTACAAGGTTCTTCCCAAGCGTCTCACCAACAAAGCAATATGGCTGTTCATACATGATGATGAACGCTGGAGTGTTGGCTTTTATGGCAGAGACTATCATGCAAGTTACTTCATGGACGATTGGGGCAGAGTTCACATGTATGCTCGCACCTACCACAACGGCAAGGTTGTTTACGGTCGTGGCTACGATGTGTGGCACAACGATGAATTATATCACATTCACAACAATAAACATTAAGACAATGAAAACTTACATCGGAACAAAACAGGTAAAGGCCGAACCTATGGACGAATTGGCCGCAGTAGAGAAAGGCTATGCTCGCAAGAACGAGGACAACCACGAATGGCGGCAGGGCTACCACGTTCAGTACACGAACCCAAACGGAAGCATCTACGACTCATGGTCGCCCAAGGATGTCTTTGAGCGTTCGTACAACGTGTGTGATGAGGGACAAATTGCAATGGTATGCTTCCCTTTGACAAATCGGAGCATCAATAAGGCTGTATCGCTCCTGACTATTGGAGGTGCTGATGACAAGACTTTGGAAGAGGTTGCAGTCAAAATGGAGGATTTGAAAAAGAAAGGGTTTGCAATTGTGCCCTCAAAAATATACAACACTGGCGATGAGGGACGGCAATTTGAAATGATGGTGCCATTATTAGCATTAGGCATCAACTTGTAAGTATGCGCCAACCCAAACGCAGGGCTAACCTGCTCTACAAACTCCGTAGGAGAGGTATCCGATGCGACATCAAGCAGCGTTGCATCTACCTCCCCTACACGGAGTCTCCCAAGAAGTACCCACAAATACCACGGCTCTGCCGCGAGTTTCACTTTTACGTTCAGTTCATCATCACATGAGTAACAATACTATCCGTGTCTTTGAAGCCTTTGCAGGTTACGGCTCGCAGTCCATCGCCTTACAGCGTCTCTCTGCCGACCACCCAGATTTCCATTATGAGGTGGTCGGCATTTCCGAGATTGACAAGTACGCCATCTGTGCCTACCGTGCCGTTCATGGTGATGCAGCCGCCAACTTCGGGGACATCATGCACATCGACTGGCAGCAAGTTCCCGACTTCGACCTGCTCACTTACTCCTTTCCCTGCCAAGACATTTCTTCGGCTGGTCGTCAGCGTGGCTTTGCGCAGGGCAGTGGCACGCGCTCTTCCTGTCTGTGGGCTTGTGCTGACGCTATCTCCGCCAAGCATCCGAAGTATTTGCTCATGGAGAATGTCAAGGCACTCACACAGAAGAAGTTTGCCAAGGACTTCTACAAGTGGCGTGAATGGTTGTCCGACCAAGGCTACACCAGTTACTACCAAATTCTCAATGCCAAGGAGTACGGCATACCGCAAAACCGTGAGCGTGTCTTTATGGTGTCTGTCCTCGGTGAGCATCAGCGGTTCTTCTTCCCTAAGACCATTCCGTTGGAGCATCGTCTGAAAGACATTCTCGAAGACCATGTGGACGAGAGTTATTACTTGAAGCCTCAACAGGTGGAGAGTATCGTCAAGCATTGCGAGCGCAAGGTGGCTGAGGGCTGCGGTTTCAAAGTGAATTTTCAGTCGCCCGATGGCATCAGCGGTGCTATCAAGACCAAGGAGGGACAGCGTGAATACGACACCTATATCAAGGAGCCGCTCAACACCGACACGCAGGGCAACTCTCGCACAATTACGGCACACTACCACAAGTTGGGCTACACCGACTTTTCAAGCGACCTCTGTCCGCATACTGGTGTCATGGAGTTTTCTGCCTGTGCGCTCCGTGGTCGTGGTGAGGGTTGGGTGCAGCAGTTGGAGATTGGCGGCAACATTGCCAACACCATTACAACGGTGCAAAAGGACAGCATGGTTATTGAGCCTCTGTTCTTGGGCTACACGCGCGACCATAAGGGCAAGGTGGTGTCCCACAACCTAAAGGACATAAGCAATACGATTGTCGCTTCCAATCATGGTCGCAATGGTAGCACAGCGCAGTACCTCGTAGAGCCGATGATTTACAGCAGCCCTCACGGATTTAATTTCGGGGGGGGGTAAAAATTTAGCACCTACCGTAACATCATCTGCCTATGCCGACAACAACTTTCTCGTCAAGGATTTCCGTATCCGCAAACTCACGCCTCGCGAGTGTTTCCGCCTCATGGACGTGTCAGACTCCGACATCGACAAGATACAGAATGCTGGTATCTCCAAAACGCAGCAGTACAAACTCGCTGGCAACTCCATTGTGGTGTCGTGCCTCTACCACATTTTCCGCAAGATGTTCCTCGACCTCAACAATGAGCAACCGGGATATGTGCAGCTCTCGCTATTCTAAACTTAAAACTCAACCAATGTCACAACTTTATATCTTTGCAACATGATAAAACTATTGCAGCGTACACGCCGCCCCGACATCACCTTTTGCCGTAATGGTCGCATATCCATCACGGCAAGGGTCGTGCGTCTCCTCTCGCTCCGACCGGGCGACAGCATCAACATCGCCTTTCACCTTGGCGAGTGCTATCTGCTGGCTTCCCGGCACGAGAATGCCATCGGTCGCCACATCGCCCAGTGTTACCCAACGAAAAAAGGCTCGCGCAACTATTGCGCCAACTCCGTCATGCTCTGTCGGCTCATGCTCGACAACTGCAAGATTAGCGAACAGCGTGCCTCTTTCATGGTGGGCAAGGAAGAAATGAGGAATGGCGAAGTGTATCTGCCCATAATCTACAAAATGCCGTTATGAACCAAGAAATCAAATACAGTGGCTTCTCTGCCGTGCCGTCCGACTATGAATGTTCTGACGGCTCTCTTGCCGTGTCCATCAACCTGCTGCCCGAAGATGGTGCTTTGCAGCCTGTCCTGCCTCCGTCTGAGGTCATGCGGTTGGAAGATGGTGAGGTCGTGAAGTATATTCACAAGACCTCTGCTTTCACGCACTACATTGTCTATTCAAGCACGACAGGTAAAATATCTTCCATCGACAAGAGCACAAGCAACCGTGTGGACTTGGGTACACTGTATTCGGTTTCCCATTTCAATGCGGTGGGCAATACGCTGTTGGCTTTCACAAATCAAGGTTTTTACTACTATCTGTGGAAGAACAACGCTTACACCAAGCTGGGCGACCATATTCCCGACATTGAGGTATCGTTTGGTTTGGTCGGCCATCCTCGTTTGTTCAGCCTGTCTGACGATAGCAAGAGTACGTTCACCATCAACTTTGACGGCATCTCTGAAGATGCGCTCTACAACGAGTTGTCCGAGACCAACAAGACGAAGATAACCGACCAGATAATGGCTAAGGTCAATAAGTTCGTGGCACAGGAAACGGTCAATAAGGGACGTTTCTGTTTCCCTTTCTTCGTCCGCTATGCCCTGCGTCTGTTTGACGGTTCGTTGGTCTATCATTCCGCACCCATTCTGATGAACCCCTCTACAAAAGCGGCTCCTATCGTATGGTGGAACCGTGCCAAAGGCAAGAAGAGTTACACGGAGGCCACCTGCGACTTGATGTTGGTTGCTGCCTCACTTGACTACAAAGTTGTCCGCAACTCCGACTCTTACGACTTGGACGATTGGTCAGACATCATCAAGAGCATTGATGTGTTTATCTCCAAACCGATTTACACCTACGACCAAAACGGCAAGATTACATCTTTTGCCGACACCGACAACTACACGTCTAAGTTCATCGGGCGGTTGTATGCCGACAACAAGGATAGCGTGTTCTCTTCCAAAGCGGAGGACAAATTGCTTGGGACATTCTCTTCAAAGGATTTTCTTGATTACTATTGTGAATGGTCTTATGCCAATATCTATGTGATGTATTATTCAAGCGACCGTACCTATCCTGCAACAACATTCCATCTGCCAGAGTTTACTGACGGCAAGGTAACGGAGACATTGAAGAATACTTCCACGTTCTACAAGCTGTGTTCCATTGAGATTGCCGATGCGCTTGCCGACAACAAGCGCAAGGACATTGTTGTAGATGATGAATATCTCCAGTCGCTCGTTACACGTGAGGCTATGACGGACGACTACCTCACACGCGACCAACTTCATGCAGACTACTCGTTTGGGTATAACAACCGCCTCAACTTGGCAGGACTGAAACGCAAGCCATTCTGCGGTTTCGTGGCACAATCTATGTTTGCATACTGCGATGGTCGTTACAATTGGCAACCCAATGGGACAACGCTTAACATCACAATGGCAACATTCTCTACCGATGAGTACCAAATCGCTGTTTACATCAAGGAGAATGGAGAAGAGTATGCTGTGAAAAGTGGAACAGGCTATTACGGACTATTCGGAATGCAGTTATTCAATAGTTCAGAAATGACATCGGGCGGTGTAGCAACAAAGAGCAAACATTCGTGGGGGTGTTATGTGTTCTATCCCAATCCCAACGCATACAAAATGGTGATATACAACTATAATTCTCCCTGCTACGCTATCGACCTCAAAACACATGAATTTCTCAACGGTGCTTTTGCAGTGTTGGATTACGAGTTGGTACGCGAGAAGAACTTTACATCTTTACCGTCCGTCTATCCAACCGAGTACGACAACACATTCCCCATTGAGATTGCCAACAAAATCTACACCTCCGAAGTCAACAACCCTTTCTATTTTCCTCTCCTCGGCATCAACACCGTAGGCACAGGCGAGATAAAGGGCATCTGTTCCGCTGCCAAGGCTCTCTCGCAAGGTCAGTTCGGCCAGTTCCCTCTCTACGCTTTCACCACCGAGGGCGTGTGGGCATTGGAGGTATCAAGCACAGGCACTTACTCCGCTCGCCAACCCATCACGCGCGATGTCTGCATCAATCCCGATGGCATCACACAGTTGGATAGTGCAGTTCTTTTCCCCACCGACCGTGGCATCATGCTCATCAGCGGTTCGCAGACACAGTGCATATCCGAGGCCATCAACTCCGAATATCCCTTTGACGCTACGCTGTTGCCGGGCTTCACCAAGCTGCACGCCATGCTCGGCCATGAGCCATCTACCGACAAGTGCTTGCCCACACTGCCGTTCACGGAGTTCCTAAAGAAGTGCCAGATGATTTACGACTATGTGCATCAGCGTGTCATCGTCTATGCGCCAAGCGTTACTTACGCTTATGTCTATTCTCTCAAGACGCAGCAGTGGGGCATGATATTCTCCAATATAGCCTCACACCTCAACTCATACCCCGATGCGCTGACGGTGGACGCTGACAATGCCGTCCTCAACTTCTCCGTGCCAAAGGCCGAGTCTGTCAAGTGCCTCTACACTACGCGCCCTCTCAAACTCGAAGCGGCCAACGTCCTCAAAACCGTTGACTGCATCATTCAGCGTGGTTTCTTCCGCAAGGGCAATGTCGCTACGGCTCTCTATGGCTCGCGCGATTTGGTCAACTGGCATCTGGTATGGTCAAGCAAAGACCATTATCTCCGTGGTTTCCGTGGCTCGCCTTACAAGTATTTCCGCATTGCAGGTGTCGCAACCCTCAATGCAGATGAAAATATCTTCGGTGCGTCCGTGCAGTTCACACCACGGCAGAACAACCAGCCAAGATAAAGACATTATTAGGTTCATTAGTTTTTAGGTTAAGATTGTTTTAAGGTAACAAAAGAGCCGGGATGCGTGATGCACCTCGGCTCTTGCTTTTAGTCCAAGAAGTGTTGCCTTATCCGTGTCCGCTCCATTCGTGAATGAATGGCGGTTCGTATCTCGCTTTCCGCCTCCGCTGCCTTGGCAAGCCATGTCTCCGCCTTTTGCGGATTGGTGATACTCAACCAGTCGGCCACGCCTCGGCACACAAGGTATTCGTGTATCAGCCTTTCCACAAGCGTGAGCGTTGTCTGCGACATGGTGGTCGGCACGTTCATCACGATAACGTATTGCTGTCGCTCCTTTAGCGTGTCGTCCAGCTCCGTGTTCACGATGTCTTTCTTCGCCCACGGATAGAGAAGTTCACGGCACATCGACACGCCCAAGTCTATCACTCTTGTCATGCGGTCCACGTTGCCCTCTTCGCCCACGTCAGCCACCATGTGCTTGGCGTGCTCCGTCTCGGGTGGCATCACATGGCTCTCCACATAGGCATAGTTCTTGATGTCGTAGAGCAGTTGGTCGCGCATGAACGTAAGTTTCACTTTCAGCGTGCTGCCCTCATTTTCCACACAGCAACTCATAGGCCACCTGCTTTAGTCTGTGGGACGTTTCGGGCGGCTCCGCTTGCTCACGGCTTGCTGTATGCTCACAAGGCTCTTCTGTGCCAGTGCCACATACTGCTCCGCGTCTGCCTTGTTGGTCACCATGTACCACTCGGCAATGGCGGTGTTCTTCAGATAGTCGTGTATGGCTTCGCCCACGCCCGTCGTAGCAGCCTCGTTGAAGTTACTCGGCATCTGGAGTTTCAGCGACAGGTCGTCGCTGCCGTCATAGTGGCTGTTGTCGGTGGTCGTTCCGTCCTCGTCAAGGTATTCGGCAAGTTCAGTCTTTACCTCGGCAAAGCCTTTCTTGATGGAGCGCAGTATCTTCTCGCGGTTCTCCTCGTCCTCCGAGGCGAACATACTGGCAACCTCTTTGTGGTTCTCCTTGTTCTGTATCGTGCGTCCGCGAAGAAAGGTCTCGTTCATGATGTCATACAGCAGCCAGTCTATCTTGATGGTTGCCGTTACCTCTTTCTTTGCACCTAATGTTTCTGACATAAATCGTTTCTTTTTGTTGGTTAATCACTTGGACGTGTCGGCTTCTTCCTGCTGTACAGCAGACGTTCCGCTCCGTCCATCATTTCTCCTGCCTGGTTGAAGTAGTCGGTGGCCTCGCCCTTGTTGGCCAACTTGAACCACTGACCGATGATTGATGTGATGAAGAAGTTGCGCAGGGCAGACTGCACATTGGCAGTCAGTTCCTTGTCGAACGACTTGCTCACTTCCAGCACAGCCTCATACGCAAGTTTTCGTGGCCTTATCGGTGGCATGGTTTGCTCCGCAACGTCCGTCTTTTCTGAGGCGGTAAGAGAAACCATCACGAGTTTTGTCGTTCCCGACACGAGCATCTCTTTCAGCCGCTCGTTGGTGGCAAGCACCGACTCTTCCCAAAATCTGCCAAGGTCGCTCAACTCGTTGTCGGTGGCGAGTATGCGGTCTCGCGCTTTCTCGTCTCCGTCTATGAGTTTCGCACCCGTGTAGTCCGTGGCTTTCGCCACTTCCTCATACACATCGTCCTTGAATACTTGTATGGTTATCGTCTCCATCAGAATGAAATGATTGAATAAGTTAATCCTATGCCCACATACGGCTGCATACCTTTCGTGCTTATGCCGTACCCGGTCGTTACGCCTATATGCCACCGCTTAGGAGGCTGTTTCTCTTTGATGGTTACCACCTCATGCAGCGGATATACAAAGATGCTGTCGAGCCGTGCGTGTACACCGCTGACGTATGCCTTGTAGTCCGCGCTTTCATACACGCTCTGCATGATGGGCAGTTCTATGGTCGCGCTGTCCTGCTCGTTGGCGGCAATGTCTTTTGCATATCCCTTTGCCGTGTCAGTGTCGGCTCTGATAGGCGGTTGTGCTGCACCAGTCATCTTGATGCAGTCCGTTGGCACTCTCACCTCGGCAGTTCCGACAGGCTGCTCGCTGGTGTACTTCGGTTCTCCCGGCACGTCCCTTATCGTGTCGCGCTTTATGATGGTGTCGGTTTGGATCACGATGCTGTGGCCGTTCCCTGCCTTGGGTTCGGGATAGAGCAGCGCCACAAGCAGGAGCGTGAGCAGCACGCCTCCTATAAAACTCCATGCGTGTTTCATGCTTTCGTGTGTTTGATGTAGTCCGTAATGCCTTTGTAGTGCAGCTGCACAATCGCTCTCGTACCCTCTTCACTAAGCAGATACTCCACGTCTGCCTTGTTGTCTTGGAAGAGGTTCTCCGTCAGCACGGCTGCGCACTTGGTATGCAGCAGTATGTAGAACCTCGCCTCATAGTCGGGGTCTTTGTCGCTCCAGTCGGCACGCATGGGTTTCTGCTTGCTGTCGTAGTCGCCCTTGGCCTTGTGTGCGTCAAAGTTGCCGATGTAGTCTTTCAAGCACTCCTCGGCCGCGTTCCACAAGTCAGTGGCAAGCAGGTCTGCACTCGTCTGTCCGGGCGAGGTATATACACACCAGCCTCCTGCGCTCTTCCACTGGCCGTCCGCTCCTGCGGCATTGTGGTGTATCGACACGAGGAGCACGTTCTTCGCTCCGTACTTGTCGCAGTACTTGTTGACTCGCTTGCATCGCTCGGCAAGCGACACATCGGTTTCTTCGGGTACAAGCAGGTGCGCCTCCACTCCGTTGCTCAGCAGGGTGTTCACCAGTCTGCGTGCTATCTCTCTCGCTTTCTTGTATTCGCGCAACCGCTTGTCGGGGCTGCACTTGCCCGGTGTGTTCTCACCGTGGCCGTTGTCAATCAACACTATCATCTTTCTCTTCTTTTAGTTTGTCAAGGTTCACGTCAAAGTGTCTTGCGGTCTTGTCAACCATCACTTGCTGCAACACTTTCCAAAAGCGGTGCTCTGCCTCTGGACGGCAGCTGCTCTCGTTCTCCAGTATCGACCATGCCTGTTCAAAGCATATCACGCCTGTCAGTATGTACGAGAGCGGCACTTGCATGTGTATGAACACCCAATGCTCCGCCAAGTATGCCAGCACTATCAGCCAAAGCCGTTTGGGTATGGTCTGCTTCACCACCTTGCCAAAGGCGAACGAGGTAAACTTGGCTTTCTTCCTGTCGGTCTTTTCGGGGTAGGCCGTGTGTACGCGCTTGTCGAGTTTGAAAGCGGTGTATGCGTCATACAGAATAAAGATGATGGCTACCGCTATCAATGGGAATGTCGGTCTAAACTCTGCCACAAGCCAGCCCACCATGCCGCCCACGGCCATGGCCGCGAACTTCCAAAGTTTGAATACTACTGCCATACTGCCCATCTTATTAAACGTCCTACAACTACTCCTGCCACCGTGCAGCCGAAGTCTATCCAGTCCCACTTGCCACCCCACAACTCATCTTTGAGTTCAAAGGCTGCGGCTACGCCCACTCCTGCATACGCTGCGCAATAATTATCATCAGCACCCAAGCCAATGACAACGCCACCTACGATATGCTTGTTTCTGTTGCTGGTATGCAGCCATGATAAAATCTTCTTCATGTCAATAAGAATTTAGTTCATGGCAAATTTACTTACAGGCATGGCTCTTTCCCTTTTATCTGTTGTGGCGCACGAAAAAAGGGACGCAAGAATTGCTCCTGCGTCCCTCTGATAGGTTTCTGTTTCTCTTACTGGAGGTCAAACACGCTCCAGTCTATGTTGTCTTTTTCTTTCCAACCGTCCATGATGGTGTCGAGAATGTAGGCTGATGCCTCCTTACTGAACTTGATGAAGTCCTCCCTTGTCTCAAAGGTGTAGTACACTGGCGTTGCGTCCGCCTCCTCGTTGAGTTTCAGCGTGAGCGGATAGGCAATGCTCTCGTTGTTCTCCAACGATGCGTAGTTGCGCTGCTTCTCGTCCGACAACCACACCTTGATGCCGTCATACTCAAAGCGGTTCACTATCTTGTCGCGTGTCTCCGCGTCTATCGTGTCTCTGACAAGTTGCTTTATCTCGTCCATTGTGGGCTTGCGGCTGAACGTGTGGCGGTATTCATAGTTGCCGTCCTCGCTTTTGTAATGGCCGAAGTAGAGCAGCCACTTGTTTTTACCTATGCGTTGCAGTCCGTCCTGCCGTTGGGTTGTGCCGTATATCTTTTCCATGTCGTTATGAATTTGTTACGTTGCAAAGATACACCGACACACCGCACATCGCCTTTTATCTTTAGTGAGCCGTCATCAAGTGAAGTTATACTTGCGCTTGCTGCCGTCAAACACCTCACACTTGATGATGGTCTCGAATGGAAAGCCGTCCTCTATGTCGCTTATCTGGTCAAGTATGCCTTTCATCTCCAGTGAGGCGGTAAAGAACTTGCCCCATTCCGAGTTGGCTGGATTGCGGAACGACACCAAGTAGCGGTCTTCGCCCTCTTTCGTGTCTATGCCTGTCTCAAAGTCGTGAATTTCTATCGGTATGTTCACGATGTCACCGAGGCGTGTCACCTTGCCGGGAAAGCGTTTCTTGCCGTCAGCAGGTGTATAGGTTACGCCCATTTCTGAAAACTTCTTCATGTGTTTACCTGTTAATGTATAATATAGATGTTTACAATCTGCGTGGCAAGCCATTCCCTTGAATGACCCTATTATCTGTTGCCGCCTCTTGCGCGACTTTATCTTGGCAAGTTTCCGTGCAGCATTCACCTTGGTACGTTTCCTCAGCAGGGAGTAGTCCCCATAATCAACAAAGCCGAGTGCGTCCATTCCTGCACTTATCGGTGCGACTTTCTCACTCGGCTTTATTATCAAGTTGTAGGGTGCGCTTTCTTCATGCAGTCTGTCCCTGCATTTCCAAAGCGTTTTCTTTTCCTCGCCCAATATGTATATGTCATCACAAAATCTGAAGTAGCGGTCTTTGCCACACACTTCTTCCATCTTGTGGTCTATGTCGTTGTGGTACAGGTTGCCGAAGAACTGCGAGGAGCGTAGTCCCTTGCTGATGCCTACGTTGTCATTCGGGTGCAGTGCCTTTACGAAGTCTATGAGTATGGGCAGCAACACAGGGTCGGCAATGTAGCGTTTGATTATCCCTATCAGTCGGTCGTGCAGTATGTGGTCGTAATAGCCTTTGTAGTTGCTCTGATAGTAGTATATGAGTTTCTCGTTGTTCCGCCTTGCCTCCTGCATCTTGTGGAACAGGCCGTGCGGCCCTCGTCCCTCTATCGAGGCTGCGGTGTTCTCTATCAGTATGGGGGCAAGGTGTTTTTCCACAATCTCCATGATGGCGTTGCTGCCCACACGCTCTATTACGGACGGTGCTTGCACGGTTCTTATCTTCGGGCCGTCTGCCGTCTCAAACGATTTGAGGTGCTTGATGCGGAATGTGCCGTTGGCTATCTGCGCCTTTAGCATGGCGATGATGTCTGCCTTGCGTTTCATGTAGCGCACCATGCGTGGAGTACATTCCACTCCGTCTATCACTATCTTCTCCCTCCACCGTAGGCCGTTGCGTGTGTCCGCATTGTGCAAGTTCGACATGACACGCTTGAACGAACGTTCCATGTTCTCGTCCGCTACGATTTCGGGGATGAGGTTCGTTAGGGGATATGTAACAAAACAGGCAGAAGTCTTTTCTTCTACCTGCCCCAATAGTTCTTCCAATGTATTGACAGCCTTCCTGTCCTGTGGGGAGATACTTGCGCACTCCCCACATGTGGTTAATGTCGTGTTCCGGCTTTCCATAATTTATATGCTGTTGCCGAGGCTCTAATCCCTCGGAGTTTGTTTGTGGCAATCCTCGTGCCACGTCAGAGACCTCCGATTATTTTTAACCAAGAGAATTTCAGCCGCCCACCGTAGTTCGTGTTCGAGTTCGAGGAAGCGTTGTTCGCGTTCGCATAGGCGAGACCGCTGTTCGCATTCGAGTTGTTGCCAGACCGCAGAACACAGCGGCGCGTGGGATTTTCTGCCTTTTGTTCCTTTGCTTACATAATCGGACGCACGATGTCCACTTTCAGCCCAAGCGCATCGATGATGCGGAAGAACATGCCGACACCCGGCTCTATCACGCCTTTCTCTATGCGTGAGATATAGGTCTTGTCTGTTCCCACTTTCTTGGCAAGGTCTGATTGGGTCATGTGCTCTTGCTTTCTTGCGTCAAGGATAACTTGACCTACGCAGTATGCGTCTGCCTCCTTTCTGAACGCCTCTCTTTCGGGAGTTCCAACCGCGCCATACTTGGCATCAAGAATGGCATCGAAACTGCTAATGTCATTTCTTTGCTGCATAATATTCCTTTTTAAGTTCAAGTGCTTTCTCTATCTCCTTTGAGGGTGTCTTCTGTGTTTTCTTCTGAAAGCCGTTGAACAGCACCACGATGTTGCCCTCATCAAAGATGAAGAACGCACGGTATATATTTCCGTTGTAACTGGCTCTAATCTCATAGAGTCCGTTCTTGATGAACTTCACAAATTTCTCGCTCACTCTCTCCTGTCTCTTCAGCACATCAAGCACATAGTCCATCTTCTTTTGTGCGCCCACTTCCAAAGAGCGGTAGAACGTGAGGAAGTAGTCTTTGTAAAGCAATATCTTCCTCTCTGAATTCATGCTGCAAAGGTAATACTTAAAGTTGATATATCCTACAACTTTTGCAATTATTTTGCATCGCCCATAAAAACTCGCTTACGCGAGAAAGCAGGGAGAGGGAGCAGCCTCCTTTCGTCGGCTCTCCCTCTGACGCTTTTTTCGTGGCTACGCTTGCCGCTTATCCGATGATTACGAATTTGCCGCGGAAGGCCAGCCGCCCACCGCAGCTCGGGTACGAGAACGAGGAAGCGTAGTTCGCGCTCGCATAGGCGAGACCGCTGCCCGCATTCGAGCCGTAGCCAGACCGCAGAACACAGCGGCCTCTGCTACCGGGAAACCACAAGCCTGCCGCATAGTGGGTGGTGTACTTGCTCGTGTCGGTCTGATGCACCTTGCTTGGCAGGATGTCGCACTTCGCCCCATGCACCACTCTCACAACGCAGTTGCCGTTAGAGTTCACACTCTGCACCACACGCTCGGTTTTCTTCACTGGGTCGTAGATGTGGAACTTGTAGTCTATGGGGTCATCGTTGGTCTCCACACAGCGGTTCTTGTAGAAAGCCTCGTAACTCTGCACGTTTCCTGCTATGTAGTCCATCCATTCCGAGTCGCAGCCCACATAGTGCTTGAGTCCCATGATGGAGTTCATCGCGTTGCCCACATACGAGGTGTCGGCCATACCGATGTTGTCGCGGCTGTTCAGCGTGGCATCGTGTGCGCCATTGCCCACGACAGACTGCTCGTTGGTCGTTCCGTGGATCGCCCACCACAGGTTGCTGATTTCCTTGTGCTGCTCGTAGTCTTGGAGCTGGTAGCCCTCTCCGCGCATGTGCGCACTGTTCTGAAAGTCCTTTGCCGTGTAGTGTATCGTCCCGGTCGGTGTCTCTGTCGGGTTGCCGTCCGTGTCGTATGCCCACTCTGCCGAGGTCTGCGAAGTGCCGTCTCCCTTGCGTGAGCGCACCGCACCCGAAAGACTGCGCGGACGTTTCAGTCCGTCAATGGTGATGGGGTACGTTCCCAAGAGGCTGTCGTTCTCGCCAACGGTGTGCTCCGTCCATTCGGGTTCTATGGCCTCGATGTGTGCGCTGTCAACGGCCAGGCACTTGATGTCGCCTATGTCGCGGTACGAGGTGAAGTATATCCATTTCGCTCCGCTCGGCACATTGCAGAACACGTAGTTGCCTATCGAGAAGTCAAAGTAGGTGTGGCTCACCATCATGTTGAACTTGCCTACTATCTGTCCGTTCTCGTCCGTGAACACGGCTCCGAGCCTTGCGTGGTTCAGTCCCGGCCATCTCACCTGCTTCATGCCCTCCACGTCCATGCGGTAGGCGTTCACGTTGGCAGCGGTGGTGATTACATTCTCGTCAATGCTTCCGCCCACTTCCGCCTCGTCAGCATACACGCCTGTATTCTCCGCATAGAGCAGTGCCGAAAGCATGGCCTCTTTCTTGTTGTTCACGGTGGATAGAGGCTCGTTCTCCGTGGTCGAATAGATGATGTACTTCTGCTGCGTCTTGTAGTCGTTCACGCCCTTGTACCAGTGGTGGGGCAGATGGTGGAAGATGTCAAAGCCCTCTCCTGCGCTGTCGCCCACATCGAAACTCTCGCCATTGACAAGGTAGTTGAAGTCGGTGTCGCTAAGCTGCACGCCCTCCATCTGTTTGAGTTTGGAATTGTAGGTACACTTGTAGGCGTGGGTCTCCTGCAATATCTTCAGCGTGTGTCCGCTCGCCACAAAGGTCTTGTCATAGTCCGAGCCTGTCTGGTTCTCTGGGTTGCTGTACCGCTCGCAGAAGTCTCCGCTCACGATGTCGTCTATCTTCACCACCGAGAACTGCGAGTTGATGAGCGTCAGTTCGGGGAAGTACGCTTGCAGCCCGTCAAGTTCGCTGTCCTCGATGAGTTCCGACAATATCCAGCGTCCCGTGATGCCCGAACACTTGCCGCTCTCCTCGTATGCCTTGCCCGATGCGTCCAAGCCTATCGCACCTGTGTTCTTCAACTGTCGCAGTACTTCCACGCTTGCCGTCATGTTGATGTTCGGTATGCGCACCTCCTTGATTGTTCCTGCCTCGGCTATGCTCATCACAAGGTTCTCTGTGTCCACATAGTCGCAACCCTCCACCCACAGGCGGCTGATGTTGCCCATGTCGGCAATGACAAGTCCACCGGGATAGGTGAGTTTGGGCAGGTTCACGAGTTCCAGCTTGGTGATGGTGCTCGGCAGGGTGAGCGTGGCGATTGGCGAGGTCTGCGCAAGGTCGCACGATGTCAGCTTGGTGTAGCTGGCGTTGATGCTCTCCAAGCGTGGGCAGCCGCTCGCGTCTATGCTTGTGGCTGCGGTCTTGCTCACGTCCAGCTTGCGCAGGAACGGCATGTCTCCGAGTTTGATGTTGCTCAACGGCTCGAAACCGTTCAGCGAGGTGTCGGCTGTGTGCTTCTCGCCTCCGAGCGTGATTTCTTCGGCAAGTACCAGCTTGCTCAGGTCGTTGAAGTGGAATGCAAGGGTTATCTCCGAGAGGTCTATCTTGCTCATGCGCCCCGGCTGGTAGATGTACAGCAGTGCTCCTGCGTCATGGGCAAACTGCGTGAACGCGTGGCTTTGCCCTGCTTCAAGGAACACCGTTTCCGACAACTGCCCGCTTGCATCGTTGCCGATGCCGAAGTAGCCTGTCGCGGCTGCGGTGATGTATATCTTCGCGTCATCGCTGATGGCAGATACACGGCCGCTCAACGGATTGGTGAAGAAGTCGCCTGTCTGATAGTAGCCGTCACGGATTGCCCAACGCTGCTCGATGAAGCGTGGCAGTGAGGTGAGTCCGAGTCCGTGCAGGGCGTAGAAGTATGGCAGGTTGGCAATGCTCGTATGGTCTATGTACTTGCGCTCTCCGTCATAGCTGCTCACCACCTTTGGCCAGAACAGCAGACGCTCGTCCACGAAGAAGTGGGTCGCTCCGTCTGGCGAGAACGGTGCCATGGTCTTGCCGCCTATCTCTGCCGTCTGGTTGCGCATCTTGTTCACCACCGATTTCAGTGATATGGTGGTCGCGCCCAAGTCGTTGCTGTTCCAGCATTCCTGCTGTTTGTCCATGTTGTTGAACAGCACGCTGCCGCTGCCCATGTACGGATTGGTGTAGCCTGTCTCGTTGTCTGTCGGCTTGTTGGGGTCAACTTCTGGGTCTATGCTCTTGCCTCCGTCATTGTCGCTTTGGTTGCAGGTGTCGCAGTCATATACCTTGTTGAGGTACATTCTTGTCGGCTGCATGTCCTTGTAGCCCGAATAGACTCCGTTCTCCACCAAGCATCCGTCCTCAAGGAAGAACATCGGCTGCATGTTCTTGGCTCGCTGGTCAACGGCTGCAAGGTAGTCGGTGAATGTGGTGTAGGCCATCGCGCTTTCAAGCGACATGTACTTGTAGGCGTTCTCTTTCCATATCTTCTGCCAGCCGTCCACCTTGGAGTAGTCGCAGCTGTCGAAGAAACGCAGCAGGTTGAAGAGGTCGTAGGGCACTTTCTTTCCGAGTGCCAAGTCCTCCTGCAGCTGGTCGTCGTCCACCATGCACTCGAAGTAGTACGTCCATGCTGGATAGGTCTCCGCTGCCAAGCCGAGTTTGTTCACCCACGATGACTTCTGCGCTATCGGCTTCATCATGTCCTCCACGGTGGTCACGCCCTGCCACCAGTCCATTCCTGCATATTGCAGCAGCTCGTAGCCTGTCACCGGGTTCAGCACATCGCCCGTCACTTTCCACTTGCCGTTCACTTGTTTCATCGAGCCTGTCGAGCGTTTCCATGCTCCGCTCTTGTAGCGGTAGATGGCGTAGTCCTGTCCGCAGTACTGCGAGATGAGGTAAACGCTCTCCGTGTCAAGTCCGCTCTCTTTCAAGAAACGTGCCTCTGTCTGTGCAAGGGTCTCGTCCTTTGTGCCGAAGTATTCTATGAAGTCTCCATAGTTCAAGCAGCCGAGGTTGTAGCCCGGCGTGTCCTTGAAACCGAGTGCCACCTGCTCGCCCTTGTCCTCTTTCCAGTTGCCCTTGGCGTGAAACCATGCGTCCTGCAAGGTGTCGCTCGTGGCGCGGAAACAGGCCACCGGGTGGTTCTTCGTGGAGTGATCCATCTGCAAGCCTGTCAGCACGTCTCCGTCTCCCAAGTCCTGCGTGCCGTCATAGGCGCGTTGGGCTGGTGTCTGGTAGGACGGACCGAGTGCGCGGAACGTGGCGTTCATCATGTCGCACACTCCGCAGTCGTTGGCATTGCTGCTGTCCGAATAGTCCACCTTTACGGTTATCACGTCCACGAACATGCCTGTCTCGCTCACGAACACCTTGTTGTGCTTGGCGGCAAGTATGGCTCTGCGTCCGAGTTCGGTGCTTTCATCGGGGTTGAGCAGTGTCACGGTGGCTTTCTTGCCTGTGGCCTTGTTCTTCTTGTTGAAGTTGAAGCGGTCGTTCTTGATGGGTCGCTGTGCCGAGGTCGTGCCCTGCCGTCTCCAAAGCACGTTGACGGCCTTGAAGTTCACTTCGGGGTGCTTCGGGTTGAAGTAGTACAGCGTACAGGCGAACTGGTCGCTGGTGTTCGTGCCTCCGTTCAGCGCATAGTCGTAGTTGTTGAACGTTGTCTGGTCGGCCACGATGACGTAGTACGGCATTCCCTTGGCCTCCATCAGCGTCATGCTCGGCTTGCCTGTCGTGTCAAGCACGTTCTCCTTGTCGTACTCGGCTATCATGGCTTTCACATCGCTCAGCTTGCACAGGTAGTTTCTGAATGCTTGCAGCCATTCCATGTAGCTGCTGTATGCCAATATGTAGTTGAGGTTGAAGTCTCCGCTCTCCGAGTTGAACGTGATGGTCTTGTTCTGCCGCAACGCACTTGTGCCTGGCTGGTAGCCTATGGCGGCACATTCCTCTCCGTTCACGTAGAGTTTCACAAAGGCGTAGTTTGTTCCCGAGCCTTGGCCGCTTGCCTTGTAGGTTACATACTTGCTGCCCGGCTCCACCACCACGGCCACGGTTATCTTCTCTCCACACTTGAAGCCTACGCTCTGCTGCTTGGGCGTGCCGTTCTGCACGGTCAGCACTATCTCGTTGCCTTGTATGTAGAAGCCCACACCTGCCGCAGGGTCGTAACACTCGCACAGCCTTGCGTCCTTGTCCTTGATGCTCTTGGTCGAGAATGCCATCTGTATGGCGGCTCCGCTCGTCTCCAGTGCCGACGAGGCAAATGGTGCGTAGGGTATCTCGGCTTTCACGTTTTCCGCTATGCGCAGTGCGGTCTCACCGAGCACGGTTACAAAGCCGTTGGAGTTCCAGTTGCTGCCCGATACGCTCATCTGGTAGTCTCCGTCCTTGATGGTGTGGTCGGTCTCGCTGTTGCTTCGGGTGGAGAAGTCGAATGAGAACAATGCGCCCTCCTTTACGCTCGCGTCAATGGCTGAACCCTCCACGGTCAGCGTGATGGTCTCGCTCTGCACTTCTCCGCTCCGCGCGTATATGCCGAATGTCTTTGTGCCGTCCGAGGCGTAGCCCTGTATCTGCTTGCTCACGTTGTAGGCTTGGCTCACGGGGCAGTTCACGCTTGTTATCACCGCTCCGTCCATTACCACCTCTACGGTTGTCGTGGTCTTGCCGGGCGTGTAGGCGGCAATGTCGAGCGTGAGGTTGTCATACAGGCGTACCTTGCCGTTGTTGTTGTCGTCATAGCGCAGGGCTACAATCGGGGTGCTGCTCGATGCGTCCACACACATGACTGCGGTGTATATGGTGTTGCCCTCCACGCCCGATGCCATGTCCTTGCCCTTGATGCGCAACGGATATGCGCCATGCTCCAGCCGCTCGTTGCCTCCGAACACGTTGCAGGGGTTGATGCTTACATTGTGCGAGTAGGAGTCGGTAACGGTGGCCGTGCCGAGCGTTTTCCACTCGCCCTTGTAGTACATCTCCGTGGTTACGAGTATGCCTTGCTTGGTGCTTACGTTGTTCTCAAACTTGTACATCGGCAAACTCTTCTCCTTGCCGCCCACCTCCAATGCGGTCGGTGAAGAATAGAACAGGGTCTGTATGCAGGTGCAGGTCACGTCCACGGCTGTTACGGTGATGGTGCGTGTCTTGGAGTTGCCGTCCGCATCGGTGGCAGATATGATGAAGTCCTTGCTCGATGCCTCGCTGATGTAGTCGGTGAAGTCAAACTCAAAGGTGTAGTTAGTCGCGCTTGTTGACGATGCGGTGTTCACAACCTCGCTCCACAGCACAATCTTGGTGAGCGCGTCCATGATGCTTATGGTCTTGATTGTGCCGAGTATCTCGGTGTCTCCGTCAAAACTTACGCTCTTGATGGCTGCTCTCAACACTATCTTGCTGCCGAACGCTCCCCACACGGCTTGCGACTCTGGGTAGATGTTCAGCGTGCTGCCGCCTTGTGTGCCGCCTCCGTTGCTGCGCGGTATCTTGATGGGGTCGCCCACGGCCTCGCCTTTCTCGTTCACGCCTTGGAACACATAGTCCTCGGCCGTGCTCTCATCGTTGAAGTTGGCAAATCCCTTGGTCTGAAACGCCTCATACACGCCTCCCGATGTGATGGCCTTGTCGCTGTCTTTCTCCACTTGGTCGGTGGTTTCCACTTGGTTGCCGCCTCCTCCGAATGCCACCCACGGTTTCAAGTCCGCAGGGTTGATGTCGCCCACGGCTCGCGTGAACTGGTAGGCTTCCCACTTGGGGGCTTGGTTCGCGTCTGTCTCTGCTGTCTTGTAGGTCAGCACGACACCGCTCTTCATGTACGTCAGTCCGCTCTCTTTCTCCTTGTCCTGCACGGCTTTGATGGCGGTCGAAAGGGTATATTCAGTATCCTCGCAGATGTCGTTCACGTTCACCGTGTTGCCGATGGCACTGCCGTTCGAGCCGAAGTCTGTCCAGTTGGCCTCTTTCTTCCAGTCATCGACAGTCTGGTTTCCGCTGTTCGTCCACTGCTTGTTTTGGATGCCGTTCTCCGTGATGAACGTCAGCACAATGCCGGGTTTCTTGTATCGGACAAAGGTGTCAAGTTTGCTGATGCTGTCAAGCACCACGGAGAACGTGGTCTTGTCGTTGCCGAGCGACAACAGCAGATTGGCGTTGATGGTGTTGCGGTACAGGGTTTCGGCTGCGTTCTCGTCTATCAGTTGGCGGTTCACGTCTGCCGTGCTCTCTACCTCGGTCATTCGCCCCTGCAAGTCCGCGCCCTCGTCTCCGGGGAATGCCGTACCCTCGCTATGTCCGAGTGCCAAGTCCGAACCTATCACGGCAAGTGTCGTGCCGCTCCAACGGTAGGTTTTGTTGGTGGTTACGTCCATGAAGATTTTGCCGCTGTGCGGTTTCACACCATTATAACCTGCCTCTCCGAAGAGATATGCGTCAAGCCAATTATTATAATAGGTGATAGTGGAGACAAGTCCGTCTGTGCTCATCGTGGTATAAGCAAGCACAAAGGTTTCAGTATTTTTGTTGTACACGACAAAGCAACCTTCATCAGTATAATTCTTGTTGAGTGATGCCATCTGTGCGGTAACGTTTTCTTCGATACCTCCGAACTCCAGCACATCGTCCACATAGCCTGGCAAGTACTGCGAGGGAACTTGGCCGTTCGCGTCCAAGGGTGCAAGTCCCTCTGCCTCGCCCTTTGTGTTCTTGAATGCCGTGAGGTCGCTCTGCACTCCGCTCACGCCTTTCTTCAGATTGGCGATGTCGGTCTGTGCCGTGCCCATCTGTGTGTTGAGGTTGTTGATGCTTGTGGTGTTGGTGGTCTGCGTGCTGCGTAGGCTCTTGATGTCCTCCTTGTTTTGGTTCACGTCCACCTTGACTGCCTCAAGGTCGGCTGTCATTTCCTCCACAGCCTCCATATACTCGGTGCTGTCCACGGTGGGATTGCCTTTCAGCAGTGGGTTGCCGCTGCTGTCCACCTGCGCCACCCATGTGCCTCCGTCCGCCACGAAGAGCTGTCCCAAGTGGTCTGACGATGCGCTGCCCTCCACGGTCACCAACGCCCACCAGCCCTCATGCGGATTGGGGTATGCCTCGCGCAGTTGGGCTGCGGTCTTGAACAGTCCTTTGTTCGGGCCTTTTATGTTCTTGGCTTCAAGCCAACCCTCAACGGTCAGGTTGTGGCCTACGGTCATGGAGCCGCGCACCGTACCCGAACCGCCCATGCTGACGTTGCGGCCTACGGCCACATCACCGTCTATCTGTTTTGTTGGTATTGAACTCATTCCATTATTGATTTTGCCAAGGCGTTCAACTGCTCTGCACGGTCGTTCGCGCCATAGGCGGTTAATACTAATGCTGCCGTGGTATAGACTACGGCTGTGTAGCAACGCTCCGATATGTCGATGCCGTCCTCATCGTCTATCTTGGGATAGGGTATGTAAGTGGCTCGCTTGACGTATGCGTCCTCGCTGTTGCACGAATAGAACTCCAACGCCTTGCCCTCGGCTCGATTCACCACCGCGCACACGGGTTTCTGCACGCTGCCTCTCACCCCTTTGAACCTTGACGATTGCAGGTCATAGAGTGGGTCGTCCACAGAAATGGCGTTGTAGCAGGTGCGCTCCCAGTCGCTCATGCGGAATGCTATCAGCCGCATGAAGTCATCGGGGAGCAGCACCCAACCACTGCCGTTCTCTTCCCAATACACAGCCTCGCCAAACTCGTGTCCCTCTTCCAAGAGATACACGGGGGCTGCGGTCTCCACCCTGCGCACGGCTTCCTCTATCTTCGAGCGTATAATCTCGTTCAACGACAAGGTGTCAATATCCTCATCGCTGATGAGCTGCTCGCTGGTCTTGTTCTCGTCTATGGCGATGCGCACATCTTGCTCCACGACTTCGATTTTGTACACCATATCGTCATTCCTTACTTCTCGTTGACAAATGTGATTTTCACTCCGTAGGTCTCACCAACGGCCTTGATGTCATCACGGTTGCGCATGGAGCCGGGCTTAACGCCAAAGTTCTTGAAGATGTAGTCCTTGGCCTCTTGGTTGTCGGTGAACTCCACCTCGGTCTTGCCCTCTGCCGCATTGTCCTCGGCTGCGGTCTCCTCGCTTGTGGTGTCCTCTTCGGTGGTCTCGGTATCACTCTCTGCCTTGACCTTGTCCTCGATAGGCTCTATGTCCACTTCTGGCGTAGGTGTTTCAACACCTGCATCAGCCTCCTCTTCAGTCTCGTCCGTTGTCCCCTTGGTGTCAGCGTCCTCCGCCACAGGCTTAGAAAGGCTCACAGAGGCGCAGTTAGGCTTATCTTCAATCACAGCCTTTGCCGTCTGCGTGCTCGGCTTGGCAGGGTTACGCTCGATGCGCACCTCCTCGTCAAGTTCAAAGGTGTTCACCGTCACGATGCGGCCTTTCTTGTACTCGCTGCTGTTCTCGATGGCACGCTGCACAAGGAAGTCGCTTGTGGTGTACATCGCAGGGTTCTGTCCGATGGAGGTTATTGAGCCGTCCGTGAACAATACTTTGAGTGTGGCTCTGCCTATCTTGATGATAGTCTGGTATTCCATCATGCCGTACACTCCGTAGGTTATTCTCTTCTTTTTCATTTTTTGTTGTCTGATTATTATAAATAAAGGCGGACGGCATTGCTACCTATCCGCCTCTATTGGTTGATGATTGGTTAAACTAAACTTTGGGCTACTCGGTGGCCATCACTTCACCTGCGTACTCCACCCATGCTGCGCTCTTGTACTGCCACATCTGACCGCTCACGGCATCAGCATTGATGCCCGGGCAGTCCTGCAACAGGTAGTACACGCCACCCTCAACAGGACTGTCGGGTGCTTCCTCGCTGTCCCAAAGGTGGATTTGCGTTGCGCTGGTGTTCTCGTTGTCGCCCTCACCGTTAATCCACATGTGACATGCGCCTTTGAGTGCGAGTGCGTCCCACACGAGGATTGCCTCGCGTGTTGCCTCTTCGCCCTCCACACGGTCTTTGCTCGAGTGCTCTGCCGAGTACTGATAGTGTACAAGGCGGTCGGGCGCAACGATGAATGCGGAATTGCTCCACTTCAAGCGGTCAAGGGTCGGGTCGTGCTTGAACTCGATGTCTCCGAACACGGTATGGAAGTTGGTTACAACCCAGCCTACAGGATTGGTCTTGGTGGTAATCTGAATTTCCGGGTGCTTGGAGTAGTCGATGCACTGGATGTTCTCCAAGAAGTTCTTGCCAGCAAGGGCAATCACGCTCTTAGGCACATCCTCACCAGTGAAAATCATCTTGGCAAGGGCGATGATTTCCTCAATCGTCCACTTGCCAGTGTGGTTGAGTTCCTTCTTCACTTGGTAGCGCACGCCCTCGGTAAAGTAGATGGTCTGCGGACCGACCTCTGGTGTCTGCACCGTCATCTTGCCTCTGCGACCTGCGTAGAGTGTTCTGTTGCAGCGTACCTTGAAGTTGGTGATGGCGGCCTCTGCAATCACAGCCTTGCCGAATGGGATTTTCTTCTTCTGCGCCTCGTAGTAGTCAGATACAATCTGGTTCATACCGCGCTTCTGAAGATACACCATCTGCGCCTGTGGCACGATGAGGTCGGGGTCAACTTTCTTCTGCGTCTCGTAGAGGGCGTTGGAAAGAATGATGAGCGTTGACCCGGCAGGAATTTCGGGCGTGGTGCAGCTCTCGTCTGTCGTATTGGTTTTCGGGCCGTTCACGGCTCTCACAATCGGGTTGTTCGATGTGGGGTCTTGGCCTGTAACGAAGAGCATGAGGTCTTTGCCCGGTGTCTTGGTCTTGCCGTCGTCTGCATAGCCGTCCACTCCCTTTACGAGCAGTGTGCCGTAAGGTCTGGGGATTTCGGCATCGTTGGCAAGCAACGGCAGCACGAACTGCTTGGCTGTTCCTGCGGTCACCTTGGTGGTCGTGGTCACGCTGGAGCGTGGCTCGTCAATCATGTAGTGTTCCACCTCGGGCGAGTTCACCTTTACTTTCTTCGCTTTCAGCATGAGCTGCGTAAGCGGTGTATCATCGCTCTTGAACTTGTAGAGTTCTTGGTCGAGGTCGCTCTGAATGAGGTTGCCCGGACCGACTCCGCCTGTCGCGCCTGCCACTCCGCTGACGGTAGTGGGTGCTCCCGGCACTTGGCTTGCTACACCGGCTGTGCCTGGTGCAGGGGTGGTGGTTGTAGTTCCACCTACTTGTACGGTTTCTCCGTCCATGTCTTAAAATTTTAGTTTGTGAATAATGTTATTTGCTATCGGTCTGTGCGAGGTTGCCGGGGGCTATACCGCCTGTCGCGCTCGCGAGATTGCTTACTGATGCCATTGCGCCCGGCACTTGGGTTCTCAACCCTGCGCTCCCGGTCGTTGGCTTTAGCCTCTTGCCCTCTGGGGGAAACTTCACGACTTCTCCTTTCATGGGCTATACGGCTTCATTTGCGAGGTCAAAGATGCTTTGCGACTTCTTCTGCTGGCTCGGTGCGCCTCCGTTCTTGCCGTTGAGCGGTGCTGTTCCGTCTCCCTTGTCGCGCTTGCGCAGTCCCTCCAAAATCTTGTCGTTGCGTCCTGCCACTCGTCCCTCCTCGCCAGCGTTGGCCACATCGGCATCGTGGTTGATGGCATTGACGAACAACTCCAAGGTCTCGCGTGAGAACTTGCCCATCACTCCGTCCTTGACAACGGTGAGCATGGCATTGGCCACCTCGTCTATCTGCTCGTCTGTCATGCCGCGCTCCTCTTGGAACTGGCGCAGGGTCTCAAGCGTTGCGTCCATGTTCTTCTCATACTCTTCATCGAGCTGTTTCGACTTGGCCACACGCTCCACGTATTCCTTGTTGGCCTCGGCTATCTTGTCCTGCATCTCGGGGTCGTCAAGCACGTCCTTGATGTCCACTCCGAAATTCTTCACAAGGCCAACCACTGGGTCTTGGCCGTTGTGCATGTCGGCAAGGAACTGCGCACTCCTCGGGTCTGCGGCAAACATGTCGGACATGGCTTTCTCCCTGCCCCTGTAGCCGTCAAGGTCGTGCTCGTATTGGTCGTAATCATCGGAAATCTGACCATAGATTTCCTCATCGTCCTCGAACTTCTTGTCGGGGTATTTCTTTCTCAGCCGCTCCAGCTGCTGGTCGCGTCTGCTCTTAACTCCATTGTTTTCAGCCATTATCTTAACTTTCTTATGGTTGTGTAATATTCGTATGCAAAAATAACCATATAAGAGGTGGTCTGACTTTTAACTTTTGTGAGTTGCGTTGAGTACCTTTGTATAGTGTGTTTTGCCTTTTCCCCACGGCTCAATGAGGCTTAGAAAGGCACAGTAAGGCTTATAATCTTAAACCCGTTTTATGAAATACTTTGGCAGCATATTGGATTTTACAAAGCAGCGCAATGCCGACCTTATGAGGGTGTACCGCGACAGACTTGCCGAGGCAAGCATCATCGTCATGCCTGTTATCTTTCAGTTGGTGGCCGACTCTCCTGCTTCTCGTTTCTGGGTGAGCGAGGAGCGTGCGGCCATTGTCATTTCCGCCATGGCAGCAGGAAAGCCCATGCCGCGCATGAGGAGCAACAAGCGTGAGATGTTCAAGGAGATTTACCGCCGCTACCTCCTCATGCGTGAGGACTATCCCGATAAGTCGGTCTATGAGTTGGTTACGAGGATTGTCAATCAACCTGCGCCCAAGTTCTATCTCACGCCTCGCACGGTCGGGGAGTTTATTTACCGCATAAAGAATGGATGGTATGACAACCAATACGACAGATACAGAGATTGCCGCACTGCTTGCGGAGAATGACAGGCGCAATGAAATCATGTTCGCCAAGTTCGACCCTGTTACTGGTGAGGGTTCTATCGGTGAGCGTGTGCGTGTCAGCATTGCCGACTTTGCCATTCCTGTTCAGTGGTTGCCTGTGGAGATGATGGACATTCCGCTTGTCAAGAAGTTGGTCAAGGCTGGCTCTATCAATAAGTTCCTATCTTCGGTTCTTCACGTTGAGCCTAACGATGACGACTATATCAAAGTGTCGCGCACGCTTATCCGCTTGCGTTTCAAGCACGACTTTCCCTTTTGGACGGCTACGCTCGTCTATATCCACAACAAGGACGCAGGAAAGGACGTGCTTTTCCGTCTGTGGTATCCGCAGCGCATCCTCGTGTCGCGCTTTGAGGCGAAACGAAAGGCTGGCGAGCCTATCCGCCTTATTCTCTTGAAAGCGCGTCAGTGGGGCGGCTCCACGACTACGCAGCTCTACATGGCGTGGTTGCAGTTCTTCCACAAGAAAGGTCTCAACTCGCTCATTATCGCACACCAAGGCACGGCCTCGGACGAAATCAAGGATATGTTCGACCTCATGATTAAGAAACACCCTGTGGAGTTTCTGCACAAGATGGGTGAGGTCTATTCGGAGAATGAGCCTAAATTGGTCGGTGTCGGCAAGTCGGGTTCTACGCATCGTGTACCGCAGCGCGAGTGCAAGATTAAGGTGGGCACTGCCGAGCGTCCTAACGGTTGCCGTGGCGGTGCTTACTCTTTGGTGCATCTTTCCGAGGTGGGCTTGTGGCAAAAGACGGAGGGCAAGTCGCCCGAAGACATTGTGCGCTCCGCTTGCTCTGGTATTCTCGCCAAGCCTTACACAATGATTGTCATGGAGTCCACTGCCAACGGTACAGGCAATTTCTTCCACCGTGAGTATTCTGCCGCTGCCGACCCCAAGGTGTACTCGCAGTACGAGGCTCTGTTCATCGCGTGGTTTCAGATTGAGCATTACTCGCTGCCGTTCAAGTCTGCCGAAGAACTACACGCTTTTGCCAAGCGGCTTTGGGAGAACCGCTACAATGCCTATGCTCCGTCCAACCGTGAGGAGAGCGGACGCTATCTGTGGTCGCTGTGGGAAAGGGGCGCATCGTTGGAGGCTATTCATTGGTACATATATGAGCGTGCAGGAAAGAATGACTTTGCGGTAATGGCTTCGGAATATCCGTCTGACGATGTGGAGGCGTTTGTCCATTCGGGTTCTATGGTGTTCGACAAGTATCTTGTCAAGCGGTTTGAGCCATATTGCCGCAAGCCTAAGTTTGTCGGTGAGGTGTATGCCGATGCCGACGAGGGCGAGGAGGCTCTTTCTAATCTCCGTTTCCGTGAGGACAGACAGGGGTTACTCTCCATTTGGGCTATGCCAGAGACGTTTGACGACTACGAGGTTACCGACCGCTACCTTACCGTTGTCGATGTGGGCGGACGCTCCAACAAGGCGGACTGGTCCGTCATTGTGGTGTTCGACCGTCTGAGCATGATTGACGGCAGTGAGCCTCCGTCTGTCGTGGCGCAGTGGTACGGCCATTGCGACATCGACCGCCTCGCATGGCGTGCCGCACAGATTGCGGCTTTCTACAACGACTCTCTGTTGGTCATCGAGTCCAACACCTTGGAGACGCACGACAAGGAGCGGCAGGTGGAGGGTGGCGACCAGTCGCAGTATATCCTCAATCAGATTTCGGACATCTATCCCAATCTCTACGCTCGCAAGCAGTCCGAGGACGAGATACGAGAGGGTGCGCCTCGCAAGTATGGTTTCCACACGAATGTGGCTACCAAGCCGATGATTATCTCCACCTTGGTCAAGGTCATTCGTGAGCGTCTGTACATTGAGCGTGATAAGCGGTGTCTTGACGAGTACGACACCTATGAGCGCAAGCCGAATGGCGCGTATGGTGCTATTGTCGGCAAGCATGACGACTTGCTCATGACTCGTGCCATCGGTCTGCATATCTGCTACCGTGAAATGGAGATGCCGCAGTTTGTGCCTATCACAAACCGCACACTCCGAAAAGACAGAAGCCCCGTCTCCGAGGCTTCCATATAAAATCAGTAAAGCCTCACAAGTCCCCTCGGCTTATATGCCTTATCCGACTTATGAGGCTTATTTTTTATGTTGGCTGCATCATCTGCTGTGCCTGGTTCACGGCTTGCATATTCGCTCCCTGCTGAACCTGCTGTGCAAGTTCTGGCGACATTCCGTCCGGCACTTGCCCTTGCTCCAACTGCTCCCTCTGCGACTTGATGCTCTGCAGCAACTCGTCCGCAAATGGGAACTCTCCATGTTCAAGCAACTGCTCCACACTGATTGCCTTTGCTTGCCACAACTGCATGAGCATGTCGTTGGTCAAGGCGCGGTAGGCTGGCGTGGCGGTGCTTTCCACAATGCTTAGGTCAAACTCCACATCGCGTATCTTCCGTGGATCATACTCCACGATGGTGGAGTTCTTTCCTGCAATGTTGAACACGCGCGGTGTGTCGTAGAACTGCTGTATGTTCTTCACGTCCTTGTACGCTCCGTCTCTGATGAATGCCGAGAACGTGTCGAGCAAGTCAAGCAGCGAGGTGGTGGCGTTCTGTGCTTGTTGGTTGTACAGGCTGGCCGACATGCCCGAATAGCCGGGCTTGCCTTGTAACGCTCCGTTCACGCCCGATATGTCCTCGAAGAACTTCAGCTGCATGTTCAGCAACTCGGAGATGCCTATCTGTGTGCAGTTGTTGGCTATCTGCTGCGGCAGTGCCTGTCCTGCCTTGGGCTGCTTTATCATGATGATGCCGTTGAACCTTGCCCACTCGTCCGCCACATCTTCCATTGACATGCCCTTGGGCAGACACTCTTCCGGGAACAGCAGCACGCCCTTGGCGGAGGCTCGCATTATCCAGTCGTACATCGTTATCAAGCGGTTGGTGTACCGCTGTTGGTCTATCACGTTGCTCACAAACGAGTGTATCTCTCCGTCTATGTATGGGTATGCCTTGAACACGTAGGGGTGGCTCTTGTGCTCGTAGGGAGTCTCGCCCTCTTCAAGTATGTCTCCGAATGGGGTGAGCATGTAGTAGTACCAATAACTGTCCATGAACCACTCATAGCGGATTAGCGGCACATCGTCCTCGCTCATGCCCAACTCTCGCGCCTGTTGCAGTCGCTTCTCGTTCTCGTCAAGCACAAGTGCCTTGAAGTCCTCCATATCCACCTTGAATACGTCTCCGTTGTTCACGTCATGGCAGCGCACTCTCTCCTTGCTTTCCTTGCGCCATACCTCGATGACCCTGCATCGGCTCTGGTCGTAGGGTACAAGGAAATCGTAGTAGCCTTGCAGGGGATAGCCGAAATTGTCATACATGGCACTGAGATACGATTTGTCCTTGGCATACTTGTATATCTCGGCCAGTCGGTCGTAGTCGGCCTTGCTGTGGGCAAAGCGTCCGCACAAGTCCTCAAAGCTGATGTCGTGTATCTCGCCCAAGCAACTGCAATCCCAACCTCTGAAGTCCCTCATGTTGTTGTCGATGAAGAAATTGTTGGGTTGCACATAGTCCGTCCAGCAGTCCAGCTTGTTTTCTCGCCAGCCGTACCACTTCCGCTGCACCACAAATCCCGATATGAGGAACTCTTCCATGCACCTTGCGTTTATCTCGGTCATGCGGTTCAGCTGCATGTTACATTGCAGTACGGTACTCATGGTTTCGCCATATCGCTGTTCGTCTCGGTCTCTTGCCGTGCAGGTAGGCTCTTTGGCTTGGCTGCGGTACACGCCAAGCACGGCTTGCACCATGCGTCTGATGAGGTTGTTCTTCAGCGGCACGTTGCCTTGTTTCTTGATGAGTTCCTCTTCCTTCATCATCTTGCCGTTCACGCATACATAGTCATCCCACTGCCTACCGTAGGTGTAGTTCTTGTTCCTCTCACGGTCTCTGCGGAATGTCTCCATCGCAAGCCAATACTGCTGTGCTTGCCACAACACCTCAAAGGCGCGGTTGTTGCCCATCGTGCGCCTTGCATGGCTCACGCTGTCCAACTCCTTTTGCGGCATCACACGGCTCATTCTATGTAGTTTCTTTGTTGCCATATTCATTGTGTAATTTGGGACGATGCAAAGGTAATCCCTTGCACCGTCCCTCATTGTTTAACTATTGTTGGTTCATTCTGCCGATGTCGTCAAGCAGTTTGTCGCGTGTGGTGGTCATTACCCTCACAAGGCTGTCGCGCTCCTCTGCGCTCTTGCTGCGCAGATACTTCTCCGTGAGCAGCCTCATATCGTGCTTGTACCGTTTCATGCGTCCGTGTTCTCGCATATTGTACTTCTGACGGAGCTGTTTCATACCCTCGCGGTAGGCGGCTCTGTCGGTCTGTTTCAATTTCGACAACTCGGTCTGCTGCTTGCTCACCTCGTCATAGGTGGAGAGCAACTGCTTGGTGGTCTCGGTCTCCATTCGGTTGCTCATCTTCTCCTTGGCTTTGGTCAGCACGCGGTTCTGCTGTGCGGTTTTCACGCTGTCCCGTGCCTCCTCGGAATATGCCCAACCTGTGAGCGGTGCGCCTCTGTGTATCTTGTACTCGGCATATCGCTCGGCTATCTCGGCTGGTGTCATCTTGCTTGCCTCTGCTGCCGTCGCGCCCAACTCGTCAAAATAGATTTTGTCGGTCTGGCTCTGTGGGCAGTTAAGGATGCGTGTAATGAGCAGCGCACACTCGCGTGAGGTCTCGGCATCGTCTCCGCAATAGTCCATGATGGCTACCACTGCATCGGTCAGCGATTGTGGATTGACTCCAACGCCCGACTGCACAAGCAGGTTCACCACATCGTTCATAGCGGCTACCTTGTCTTTCGGCATCTTCTGAAGTATGGCTGCAAGGTCGCTTGCCAACGGCATGTCCTTTACAAGGTAACTCCAGTTGGCTTCTCCGTTGAGTGCCATCTGTCCTGCCGAACTCATCACGTCTCCGCCTGTCAGTCCCTCAATGCTACCGAACATGGTGTGGTTGATTACATCGTCCCACATCTTGCTCTTCTCGTCCTTGTCGTCTCCTGCAATGAGATATGGCAGGTATGCGCCCAAGTTCCATGCGAATTGCAGAATGTAGCCGAACACGCCTATTCTTGCGATGTCGCGCAACAGACTTCTGCGATACTCGCTCTTGGCATTGCTGTCTGCCTTGTCGGGGTCTATGCCGTCCCTGCGCATCTGCTTGGCCATATACTCCTCGCTCATGGATTGGTAGCCCGGCTCAAAGCGGTGCTTGATGTTGCGGATTGCATCATAAAGCTGCCTTGTGTACGACATGGACGAGTTACGGAAGATGGTGAACAGCACGCTCAGCCATGAGCGGTCCACCTGCATTGTGGAGAGGAATGCGCTTTCGCTCGACTGCTGTGTCTGGTTGAACAGGATTGTCGCGTCTTGCTTGGCGCGTTTCTCTGCCACATCCTCGTCATAGCCATAGCGAAGATATTTCTGTTTCTTCGTCTGGTACATGGCATGTGAACCGATGGCCACGGTCAGCGCATCGACAAAGGCATTGGGCGACATACCGATGCGTGAGGCGATTTCTACCACATGGCTGCGCCACATCTTCCAGTCCATCTCGCTCTTCATCAGTCGTGGGTCTCCTGCCATGCGGCTCTTCCAACGCTTTTCAAAGAGTGGCAGGTTCTCCATCGACCATTTCCATGCGCCTATCGGGTTGGCGATGTTGGCGGCAAGATATACGGGGTTGCTGTCCGAAAGGTAGGCTGGCATGGAGAGGAACTGCTTCAGTGCGGTGAACACTCTGAAACTTACCTTTGCTGCCGTTACACCCTTGGCGATGTTCACTGCGGCCTTGTCAAGTGCTGCAATCGGTGGGCGGTATGCTCCTGCGGCCATGCTGCACACGTTGCGGAAGTTGTTCCACAATGTCTTGCCGCCTCCATACACGCTCGACATGTTCATCACTTGGTTGCGGAAGTGCTTGTACGAGAGCAGGGTGTTCAAGTCTCGGTTGAACTCTGCAAACGCTGCCCAACGCTCCATCTGCTGAACGTGGTCAAGTATCACGCTGAATGCGTCCGCACCCATCACGTCAAGTGCGAGATTGTTGCGTCTGCGCTTGATGATGCTGCCTGTCGAGGTGGCTGGCAGAGCGGTGTCGGTGGTGTCGTCGGCTACGTCCACATCTTCTATTCTCGCATTGGCGAGTATCTTCAATGGGAAGTAGTTCTCGATAGCGGCCATTGATGCACCGAACATGCGCTTATGTACCTCGTTGTACTCGTTGCGCTTTCCTACAAGGAACTCTTCCTGCATCCAGTCGGCAAGTTGCAGGAAACGTGGGTCAACGAAATCCTTGATGTTCTCGACATCTTCTTCGGTGATACCCATTCTGCGCAACTTCATGCGTCCGTCTGCCATCTTGTCAACCATATAGATGTAGAGCAGGTTTCCTTGGGTGAGTTCGTGGTCTTTCCGCTCGCCTCCATCCCAGAATGTAACGGTGGCTTTGGGCATCTTGCGCTCCATGGCGAAGAGGTCGCCCCATTTCATATTCTTGCCGAACACCTCGCTCACTTTCTCGTCAAGGGTTTTCAAGGCGTTCTGATAGCCTTTGTACTCTCTCTCGGTGGCATCAACCCAACCGCGCATATAGCGGTTCCAAAGGTAGCCCTCACCGTTCACGCTCTTCTTACCGAACATTCGCAGCATCTGGTCAAACGTGCCTAAAGGTGCAAGCAGGAAACGTACTGCGCTGTTGTTGGCTATCTTCTGCACCTTGCCCTCTTTGTGGTGCTCGTCTGTCGGACGGCCTACCATATCGGAGTTGGCATTGTGGTGGATAGCCTCCACGCGCTGTTTCTCGGCCTCTCGCCACTGCTTGGCTCGCTCAACACTGCCAGCAAGCACTCCGCCTACTTGCTCCACAATGGAGCGGTAGGCTTCAGCTCGCTCTATCTTATTCTGACGAATGGCATCATTGGTCGCTGCCACATATTCGTGGTAGGCATTTTTCTCCATCATGCCACCGTCCAAATCTTCCTTGGCTTGCTTGAGGCTGTCGCGCAATGCCTTTTCTTCGGCTTTGCTGTCGGTGATGTCCTCAGCAAACTGATGGGCAAGCAACAGACCGCTGTATTCCAACGCTGCCTCATCGGCCACGGCTTGGTCATCGCTGCCCATGCGGTTCAACGCCTCGGCAATGCGCTCCTCGATGTCGGCCTTTGGCAGGGAAGTGGCTTTCCTTACCACCTGCACAATGGTCTGTCCGTCCGGGTCAAGTTGTCCTTGCACCTCGATACCTCGTGCATCAACCCTGTTGCCACGAGTGGAGAGCAGTCTGCCAAGCATATTTGCACCCATACGCAGTTGATTGTCCACCATGATGTCCATAACCTTGGCCACTTGGTTGCTGATGTCCTGCTTGCCGTGGGCGTTGTTCACTGCCGAGAGGATGCGCTTTGTCTCGTACTTGCTCAAATCATCGAGCAGTCCGTTGTCAAGCAGCACCTTGGCAAGGTCGGTGATGCTCTTCACGGTCGAAAGGTCATACTCTCTCTGACGTGCCATCGCCTGACGCAGTTTGTTCAAGTTGCCACCTATGGCTTTCATCGCCTCTTGCTTGGCTTGCCAGTTGTCGGCATTGGCTTGGCTCGCTGCAATCTTCATCTGCGTAATGGTCTCGTCAAGTCCCATGTCGCCATCGCGGAACTTCATGCCGCCATCGGGGTCGGTCTCTGGGCTATGGTTATCCTTTGCAAGTCCAGTCTTGTCGTGATACTCGCCAGTATCAAGCAAATCAGATATACTCTCTGCAATGGCACTCAATGTTCCAGCAGGTGCTTTGCGAATATCCTCTTTGAAGTAAACATACTCATTTGCGAACTTCCCATCTTCTGCATGAAATCTGTTAGGACTTCGTTTGGTCTTGATTACAATGCTTTCGACAGGCTCGTCACCGACATTTGCAGCGTTGATGTTATGGTTACTCACTCTGATAGTAAACACCTTGCCATTGGGTGTTTCAAATGAACCATAACCACTTCCTGTACTGCCTCTTGTCAGACCAAGGCTATTGCTTAAATCTGATATAAAGCCCTTGCTATCAGTTGTGTTCTTGTATGTTTTTGCAACATTTGCAAGTGCTTCTTTGGCTTTCTCACGTTTTTGCTGTACCTTTGCAGCGTGTTCAACATCAGTAGGCTCTAAGTGCTTAAGTGCTGCCTCATTGGGTTGGGCACTTTTTTTATACCCATCACTGAACTTCGTCTCACCAAACCCTGTTTTTCTACGCATTACCTCGGTATCGGCTGCATCGAACACATCGGGCTTGCCTCCGTTCTTCTTGCGCTTGTAGGCTTCGTGCAGGACAAACGCCCATTCCTTATCGCCCCATTTCTTCTTGCCGGGGATTTTCAGACCCTCCAACAATTTTTGCAAGGCTTTCTGTAACATGGACTTCAACTTGCCCCAGAACGTAAGTTCCTCGGCACTCATCTTCTCAAAGCCTTTCTCACCGATGCGTCCTGCAAGGTCTGCTCCGTACTCCTCGGTGGCATCACGCTTGAACTGCTCACGTTTCTTGCTTGTCTCGGCATGGGCTGCTGCCATGTCGGCATAGTAGGAGGCGTTGCTGTCCTCGCCCTTGGCCTCATGCTCCTTGCGTTTCTTCTCGCGGAGTCGGTCCACCTCTGCATCGTACATCTTCTGTGCCGTGCGGTCAATGGTGTTCCGTATCTCGTCTTTCGACACGCTGTAGAGTTCATCAAGCGCATTGTTCAGTTTCTCCTCTTCGGGGAACAATACACGCAGTCCGTCATGTCCCACAACCTCATGCAGGAACGTGTTCTCTACATCTGCCATGTTTGCGTTGTTAGGCACAACAATAGTTACCTCTCCCGTAATCGGGTTAAAGCTGCCTTTCATCCTGCGTTGACGCACACTCGGCAATGCGGCCACTTCCTCGTCCGTGCGGACAATGCGCACAGGCGTGTGCAACCGTTCTGCCAACTCGTTCACCCTTGCGGCCATCGCATTGTTCATAGCCTCCTTGGGTTCGCCCACCCACTTGCCGGACATCTTCGCATTGATGCGTGCAATGTCCTCATTGCTGATGAATGGGGTGTGTCCCTCATGTCCGGGGATAACATCACGGCTCTCCCAGTTCTGCTTGTCGAGTGCAAGGCTCTCTTCGGGTGTCAGTTCCTTACCGTCCAACTCAAAGCGGTAGCCCATCTTCTCCAACTCCCTGCGCACCTGCGGCACAAAGCGGTTGTAGTCGCGGTGGCTCTTCAATGCCTCACGCTTGCCGGGGTGTTTCTTCCAATACTCATCAATGAGTTTGGCTTCTTCCTCGCGCGTAAGCACCTTGTCTATCTTGCTCCAGCGTGAGAGATACAAGGTGCGGCCGTTGTTCCACTGATGCGCTCCTGTGGGCAACAGAGCATAGTCGGCATGGAATGGCTCGTCAATCTCCGATTTCGGGATAAGGCTGCGCACCACAACAAGGTTCGGACGCTTGTACGCCTCGCCAAACTGGGTGTTCAGCGGTGTCTCGATGGCATGGTCGTAGGGGTCGTATGCCGCCCACAAGCCCTTGTCCTCGGGGTTCTTCTTCAAGAAGTATTGCAGCTGTGCGTCCTTGGTCTTGGGTTTCACAAACTTCAGTCCGTCATTTATCTGCAACTCCGTGGTTTTCTTTCCGTCCACCACGATGTAGCCGTTCTTGTTGAGTTCGTCCAACTGCCGTTGCTGCTCTGACGTGAGTTCTATCTGCGGTGGGTTGGAATAGTTCCACTTCTGACCCTGCAAGGTTCTGCGCTCGCCTGTCTCCGCATCGGTGAATGCCATAGGCGAACCGAGTGCATCGTCCTCAAAGGCTTGCACATTGCGGTACACAGGCACAAGTTCGCTGTCGGGCAGTGCCTCCAGTTCTATTGCCTTGGGGTCATCGTCCTCCAACAAGCGGAACTTGGTCTTGTCCTCGCTCGTATCGTCCTCATCGTCTGCGACAACATCGGTAGCGGCTTGCACACTCGCGTCCATCTCGGCATACTTCTTCTCCTTTTCCGCCATTTCCACTTTCATGGCCTCGGAGTATTCCTCAAACTGACGCTTGGCTTCTTCAAGTTCCTTGCTGAACTCAAACGGCTTGCCCTCACGCTGTTTCAACTGCTCCAACTCTGACTTACCATGTGCAACTGCGCGCGTGGCAATGTCGAACCGCTCGGCAAAGTCCTTGCCTGTAATGACGTTCTCGGTGATGTCCTCAACGGCATTGCGCAAGAGCGACTGCTTGACTGGTATGTCGGTCAATCCAAGTTCGGGACATGAGTAGGACATTCTGCGGTGTATCTCTGCGAAGAGTGAACCACCGCTGTTCACCGTCTCACGCGACATCTCTGTCTTGACCACGAAGTCATAACCGCCCAACGACAATGTGAGGGTGTTGGCCTGTGCCGCATTGCCCGGGTGCTCTTTCATGGCCTTTACAGCATCGAGGATTTTCTTGTTGTGTTCCTTGATGAAGTCGGCCATGGCATCAACAGAACCAAACTTCTGTTTGCCTACGGTTATCTCCGTAAACTTGCCATCGGGGAATGCCTTTTGCACGGCAAGCAGATGGGCATTGGCTTCCTCTACCCGCTGCTCTGCGGCCTTTATCTGTCCCTCCAACTTGGGTTTTGCATTGTGGATATAGGTCTGGTCGGCCTCCCACTGCTTTCTGCGGCTCTCGTACTTGCGCACGTTCTTCTCCGCATTGTTCTTCAGCAGGGCGTACTCGCTGCCCGAAAGCTGCGCCACGGTATCACCGAACACATCTTCTTCCTCTTCAAGCACACGGTTGTTCATGCTGTCCTGCATTAGTCGGTCGCCCTCCATCACGCTGTCGGCAATCGCTCCCTTGGTTTTCAGTCGTTGGTATGCGGTTACGTCAAGACTGTCCTCCACACCGAAACGGAGTACACGTACTGACTTGCCCCATTGCTTGTGCAGGTTGCCCTGTCGCAAGATGCGGCCATTGCGTTGTGTGTAGTCCATTGGTCGGTTGGGTGCATCGAGGTGGATAAGGGTGTGCAGACGCTCCTGTATGTTCACGCCTGTCCCGAGTGTTGCGGTACTGCCGAGTACCACACGCACCTCACCACGGTTCACCTTGTCGAAGATTTCCAATTTCTTCTTGATGGTCATTCCGGGCTTCATCACAACGACCTCGCTTTCGGGTACACCTTGCGCAATGAGTTTCTTCTTGATGTCCTCATACAGGTTGAAACCGCTGCGTTTGTTCTGATAGTGGTCGGCAAAGATGGCCACCGTTCCCTTGTAGTCATCTGTTTCTTTCAATGATTGCAGGGTTCGACGCACAGCCTCGTTGGTCTTGCTCTTGGGGTCGTCCTCTGCGTCCATTTCCACAAGTCGGGCATCTACTGCGGCTCCCTGCGCAATGCCGTACATGGTGAGGGGGATGCTGCTGTTCTCTTTCTTCTCCTTGCCGCTCATCTGGTCAAAGCGGTCAAGTTCGGCTCGCACATACTTCATCACGCTGCGCAGGGCGCGTGTCTGTGGCAGATAGATGTCCTGTGCCTTGCCACCCTCCATTTCGGGTATCTTCTTCACCAACTCCGTCTGGTCTTTGGTGAGCACGGTGTCGGCCACGCCCGACCATATACGAACAAGTTCGGGCAGGTTCACATATCCTGCAAAGCGGTTCACTTCCTTGAACTTGCCGCTTGTGTTGAACTCTGGCATCTGCTGTATGTTGCCAAAGTTGCGCACGAAGTCGTCAAAGTAATAGATACCGTATTCCTTCATGGTGTCCTTGGGCATGAGGTAGCGCATGAATGTCCAAATCTCTGCGGCTGTGTTGCTGATAGGCGTACCTGTGGCGAAGATAACGTTACGTCCGTTGTTTTTCTCCAACACGGCTTGCGTTTTCAGATACACGCCTTGCGACTTCTTGCTATATGAGGGGTCAACGCCTTTCACACCGCGCTGCATGGCGGTGGCAAAACCGAGATGCTTGTATTCATGCGCCTCGTCAATGAGCAGTGCGTCAATGCCCATGTCGTCAAAGTCCTCCACATCGTCAGTGCGTCTGTCGAGCATTTCCTGTGCCTTTACGGCTGCGTTCTGCTTGGCAACGGCTTTCTTCTTCTCGTTGTTGGCGGTGCGCTTCTTGGAGATACCGTCCGACAATGCGGCCATTTCCGCTTGCAGGTCGGCAAGTTCCTTTTCGGCTCGTCTTGTTATCGGGTCTCTGCCGCTGGTGTCTGCCTGTCGCATCTGTTCCAACACAAGCATCTTCTCGTCTATCTTGTCCTGCACGAACTGCATCTGACGCTCATCGCTGTCGGGGATAAACTCAAAAGTACTCTGTGGCACAACAATCATGTCCCAATCGTTGTACTTGATTTTGGCGTAGAAGTTCTTTCGTCCCTCTGCGTTGCGGTCGTTATCCTCAAGCGTGAGTATCTTGGCATTGGGGTAGAGTTCCTTGGCCGAGGCTGCAAACTGACCTACGGTGGCGTTCTGCACCACAATCATAGGCTTGCGTGCCGTGCCGAGTCTGCGCATCTCCATTGCGGTGGAGATAAGGGTGAAGGTCTTGCCTGTACCTACCTCATGGGCGAGCAGTAACGGCTGCATCGTGCCGCGCACAATGGCCTTGCCTTGGTGTGGGCGCATCTTGAACTTGTGGGTCGCTCCACCGAAGTATTCGGGTACGAAATCATCGGGTATGCTCATAGGCACATAGTTGTTGAAACGGTCGTTATACTCCGTCTCCATACGTGCCGACAAGTCCGCATCGCTCTGCATCTTTCCTCGCGCCCAGTCCTTGAAGTCCTGCCGTATCTCGTCAATCTTGGCGGCACACGCTGCCGTGGCCTCGCGGTCCGTAACGGTTTCCGTTGTACCGTCATAGTGTTTCTCCGTGCGTGATACGACAATACTCTTGTTTTGGATTGCCGCTCCGATGAGTTCGTGTCCCATGATGGTTTTCTTCAGCATCTCACTCACCACGCCCATGGCACGGTTCTTCTCCACGTTCACTCCGTATGTCGGGGCGTTCATAAACCATGTGCCACCTGCTGCCGTGAAATGCACGTCTATGTCGGTGCGCTCTTTCACATAAGCGTCATAGAGTTTGGGGTCGAGCCATGACGAGCCGAGGGTGAAGTCTATCAAGTGGGCAGGGATATTCATCGGCACGACTTCCTGCAATGCCTTGATGTTCCCTGTGTACTCGCCATTCTCGTTGTTGGCCTCTGCCTGTTTCAGTTTCTCGCGCACATTGCCGCTCAGATACTTGTACGACACTTCCATCTGTCGTGTGGCAGGGTCTTCAAAACCGAGTCCGCTTTCGATGATTTCATGCTTCACTGCGTCCTCGCTCATGCCGAGCTGTCCTGCAATGTAGGGTACATCTATGCGACCGTTTTTGAACATGCTCACCACGACACCGTCTTTCACGTTTTCGGGGTGCGGCTCACTTTCCTTTTCCACGACACGACCTTTCATCACGTCTGCCTTGTCGTAGGTCTTGACCACACCGCCCTTGCCGTCTCCCTGCTCCTTGTACACTTCCAAGGAGAACACGTTGGGATAGTCCACGTCATTGCGCAGCCATGCCAACTGGTTGTTCTTGGTGAAGTGGCCGTAGGTGCTGACAAAGGTGTCGTATGCTTTGTTGAGTCTGTCAATCAACGGTTGCAGACCTGCATCGCCCTCGTTCTCTGTCTGGTACTTCATCACATCGGCCAAAGCGGTCTTGATGGCTGCATAGGCGTTGAAACACTCCTGCTTGGTGTGTCCCTTTATCTTCTTGTCGTTCACTTCAAGAGGATAGTATCCGCCCATACCTGCCGTAACGAGTTTGCCGTCTTTCAAGTACATCTCGCCAAGTTTCTTGCCGTCTGCCGATGCATCGTTCACATAAACAGGCTTGTCGCTCTCTGTGGCCTCTGCGCTGCCGCGCTCTTCCTCCGTGAACGACTTCACGAAGTCGGCCAACATCTTGCCTTGGTCTTTGCCGCTTACCGGGTAGAGTCCCTTGCTTGTGGGTCTGAACGTGTCGCCAGCCTCAAAGGCAAAGCGCATTTCTCCTGCCATGTGGTCGGGATGCTCAATGAAATACTTATTGTAGTCCATGGAGAGCTGCTTGGGTTTGCGTGCGCCCGGCTCTTCATACTCGGCTGTGCGCTCACCGCTGATGCTGCTCACGTCAATGGCCTGTGCCGACTTCTGACCGTTCACACGCTTGCGGATAACGATGATGTCCGATGTTACGGTCGTGCCGCCAAAGGTCTTGTTGTTCATGCGGAATGCTCCGATGAAGTCTGAACCGCCCTCGTTCACCACCCAGTCACGCAGTGCCTTACTGCTGTCAAGCGTGCCGTTGGACGATATGAAGATGCCCAGACCGCCCTCACGCAGTTTGCGCACGTTCTTGGCAATGCAGAAGTCATGGATATTGTGGAACTTCTTCGACAGGTCGCTGTCGCCTGTGGTGTCGTTCACACGCAACCCGGTAACGAATGGTACGTTGGTAATGGCCAAGTCCACGCTGCCGTTGGGTATGCGTGTCTGCTCAAAGCCCTGTATTTCCACCTTGGCATCGGGATAGAGCAACGAGAGTATGCCGCCCGATGTTCCGTCTATCTCGATGGCGTGAATGTCGCTGCGTTCGCTTACCGTTGTCGGCATCTGTCCGAGGATATTGCCGATACCTGCCGAACCCTCCAAAATATTGCCGCCCTTGAAACCAAGTTGTCCTGCTATGTCCCAAAGGGTATCAACAACGTATGCAGGGGTGTAGTAGGCACTGTTGGCACTCATCACGGCTTGCTCATAGGCTTCCTCACCAAGCAACTCGTGTATCTTCTTGTTGCGCTCACGCTGTTTCCAGTCGTAGCCACCATCACTGAATGCGGCTCCAAGTCCGCCCCAACCGCTGAACTGACGGAGCACACTCATCTGCTCGGGAGTGGCTGTCTCACCGCTCTCAAGTAACTCGTGTGCCAACTCAATGGCTTTGATGTTGGCCTCTATTCTGCCGTTCACCGATGTTGGGGCATGGTCTGCGCCACGCTCCGAATGGTTGTTGCGCGTGTTCTTCGGCTCTGTCAGTCCATGAAGTCCAGCGGACTCAGCCCGATTTGCGCCAGTGCCTTGTCCTCCTCGTCTTCTGTCAGGTCTTCCACTTTCTTGTGCAGCTGCTTTGCGAGTCTCTCTTTCGCCTCCTCGAAGTCCTTGCTGTTGTCCACGATTGTCGGTCGGCACTGCTTCGGTGCGTACCGCATCATCATTTCGTTGTAATCCATTTTCTTCTTTCGGTTCATCGAACAGCCCGGCAAACAAATCGCCTACCTGCTGCTCTGGTTTAACTTTCTTCTTAGATGTCTTTTTCTTGGCTACCTGTCGTTGTGCCTCGGCAAGTGCGGCATTGTCGGTCATGCTTGCGCTGCCGTGGAGTGCCTTGACTGCTTTCTTCTTGGCAGGTTCGGGCAGGTCGGTAGCCATGATGTCGGCTTCCTCTGCCGCTTTCTTCTCGCGCTCCGCTTTGGCCTCACTTGCAATGCGCTCCGCCTTTTGGAAGATATCCTCGTTCTGCGGCTCGGCTGGCTTCGCAGGATATTTTCCACCTCTAAACTCATCGCTATCAATGTAAGGGAAAAGAACTTCATCTGCCCATTTATTTGCAACTGCGACATCACCATTAAATGCATGGCGCGTCAAGTCCCTCAATGCAACATACCATTTGTGAGCATCTTTATAATTGGCTTTGTTGCTTGCTTCATTATAAAGTTCTGCCCACTTTCGCCCATTGCCACTAAGAACTTTATTGATGAGTGCTGCGTCTGTATTGGTTTCCTGCTTGGGCAGATATTCCTGCGCCACACGCTTTACATTGCTCAACAAGTCGTCATAGGTAACATCTTCTACAAACCACATATTCTGTCCGTAGCGGTCTGCACCCTTTGCATTTGGGCTCTCCACACGGCACATGATGCCTATTATTTCGAGATTGTCGCCACCATGGTTAATGCCTTTTCCTGCTGATGATTCAAGCTGGATATTCACATACAACTCACGCCCCTCAGCCAACGGCAAGTGCATGGTTACATCACCCCCGGCAGGGGCAATGTTGGCCACTGCAAGCGGCTTGGTCTTGCACTTGCCTTTCTTGTCTGTCTCTCCGTGGGTAGCCTCGTAGCGGTCAAGTCCAAGGTCGTCAATCAGTTGGCTTGCAAGGTTGGCCGCGTCCTTTACGGCTTTCTTCTCGGCATTGCGCATATAGCCGTACATCTCGTTGAAGTCCTTTTCAACGTGGTCTGCCTCGTAGTAGCCAAGTAGGGCGAGTTGGTCATTCACCTTGTCGAGGGTTTCATCTACTCGCTCGGCTGCTCCGTTGAGGGTTTGCTCATCGTTTGAAGTTTCCGCGAGACTTTCTGCTTCGCTTGCAACAGCATCTGCTTCTTTTGCAAGAGCTGCTGTATCTGCTTCTGTTTGCTTGTCAGTTTCTTTTCGTTGTTCATTTCTTATTTCTTTGAGTTCATTATTCGCCTTGTCGGCTGCAGCCTGTGCCTTGCCCTCCTCAACAATCATGTCGGCTTGGGCAAGCACGTCCTTGTGGGGCTTGTCGAAGTTCTCCACATCAAAGGCTTTCACCTCTTCATAGGGAGTGAGGGCGTACTTGTCGTAACCGGGAACATACTCCAGTCCGCCATAGAATGCCTTTAGCCACGGACGCACCTTGTCGCCAAGTGCCTTGACCATCATGGAGGCGTAGTCGCCAAACGACTCATTGCCACGCTCCACCATTGCCATTGCCAGACGTTGGCCAACTGACATAAGTTTCTGACGCTGTTCTGCGGTCAGTTCATCGGGATCACGGAACTTCAATCCTGCATCGCCCTCGTCAGCACCAATGCCGAGAATGTCGCGAATGTCATTCATCAGTCCGTTCATCTCCTCATCGCTGACCTCATACTGCGGCTTTTCTTCCTTGGCAGGTTCTGCCGCCTTGGCCGCTTCTATCGGCTTTTGCTCCGCAACATCAGCCACCTCAACCTTGTTGGCAGGTTTCTTTGCCGTGGCTTTCTTCCGTATTGCGGGTTTCTTAGGCTCTACGGCATCGCGCATTTCCTGCGCGGTCAGCGGCTGATTGTCTGCCACGGCATCGTCATTGCCCACCATTTCAGCGGCCTTGCGTGCGTCCTCCTCGCTGCGGAACATCCAGCCTCCACTCTCGCGGTCTTTCCAACCGCGAGCAGGGGCAAAGCGTCCCTCGCCAAGTCGTTCCTTGGCAAACTCCTTCACGGCTCGTTCTTGGTCGGCTGTCAGTTCTCCGTTGAACGTAAGCAATGACACATCGCTCGTCTTGCCTTTCTTGTTAGTATAGGTGGCAGGAGTGATGGTGTAAGCTGCGTTGTCTGCATTGTCGGTGGGTGCTGCAGCCTCTTTCTTTGCAGGAGCATTAGAAACGGTTTCTTTCTTTACCCCTGCATACTCCGCAAACGGCTTTGTCTTGCGGTGGCTACTGTCAATCCACTTCTCGAAGTCTTCAAGGTTCGTAGCGGACACGACAATCCTGCGCCCATCTTCCCAACCATTCTCATAGTTGGCGAGATAGTCGCTCTTAGCCTCGTCCATGTCGTTGAAGCCAAGCATCACCTTGTGCTCGTCAAACGTGCCATCGGGATTGTACTGGTCAACCACATACACCTTGCGTCCGTTCCAACCGTCAATGTCATTGGAGAGGAACACATCTATATGGTCTCCGTCCACGCCCTCCGTGCCACGGAAGTAGCCGTAGGTATTGTGCATCTTGCTTTCCCACTGCTTGCCATTGGCGTCCGTGCCTCTGCGCACGCTGCCCTGCGGCTGCTCGATGGTGATGTCAAACGTGCCGACCTGCACATGGCCTTTTTTGTAGTTCCCTGCCTCTTTCTGTGCCTCGGTGGGTTCGGTGTTCACATCGGCTGATGCTGTCTTTATCTTGGCAGACAACGGCTCTTTCTCTGCATCGGCTATGGTGTTGGCATTGGGTTCCTCACTCTGTGGAGTTTCCTCCTGCTTGGCAGGTTCGGTCTCGGCTACTGCTGGCTGTTGAGGCTCTGCACTGCGTTGTATAGCATCCGCAGCTTGTTCAGTTGTCTCGTTTCCTCCACGCTGTTCTGCCTCGGCTTCTGCGTTTCGCTTGCGCTCTGCAATGGCTGCATCGACGAGGGCTTGCTGTTCTCTTGGTGTTGCATTTCTGAAATGTTCGTTAATGGTGTTGAGTATTTCTTCCTTTGAGGTTACATCGCCTGTAAACATATCCAACTGGCCGCCTGCTGGAGCTATGGCTTGGGCGTTGTAGGCTGACAATACCTTGCGCAGGTCGCTCGGCTTGCCGCTGTTCAGTATGTCGGCAAGTAACAATGTCGTGCCGTCCGTTACTCGGCTGTCTCCGTATTCATCATCAAACAGACCCTGCTCCCTGCCGAATGGCGACACGGGCATTCCGTCCTTGAAGATGTCGGGGTGTGCGCTCTTGGCTCTTGCCACAAGGTCAACGGCTGCGCCCAACTCTTTGCTTAGGTCGTAGCCACTCTTGGCAAGCGTGCGGTTGTGGGCTATCTCGTTCAAACCCATAATGACCGACTGACGCAATGTTGGCGTGCCGATGATATGGCGCACGGCATCGGGCGAAGTCTGAAAGACCTTGCCTATAAGCGTGTTCTCGATAAGCTCCTTTCCTGCGGCCGACAACGAGTTGCCTGTGCGCATTTCGGGCAGCTGCATCTCGTTGATGACTCCTGCACCGAGCAACTGACTGATGGCAGAAGATACGGCCTTATCGTCTGCATAGTAGTCTGAAAGGCGGTCAAAGCGGCTGATGTCATTGGTGATGCTCGTGAAAACATTGTCGGGGACAATCTTGCCGAGTTTAACCGCGTGCTCTGGCTTGCTCTGTTTCTTCTGCTGCTCAGCGTTGAAACGTGCGAATGTGGTTGCATCGTAGGGCAGTTGCTCGTCCGGGACGAACAACACACGCGGATGTTTCATGCCGTCTATCTGCTCGGGAGTGAAACCGTACATCTGTCCGAACTCGCGCAGATGGTCGATATACGCCTTGTCTGTTCCCTGCTGCGCTGCGATGTCGCCCGACATGGTGCGGTTGTTGCCCGAAAGCACCACACCATCCTTGCTCACAATGACAGGCGACTGCAAGGCGCGGTTGTCGTAGTTGTTGGCAATGTCCCTCACAATCCGCTGTGCGTCCGTGTCGCGCTTGTAGTCGCGGTCGTTCACACTCTCTCCGTTCTCGTCAATGGGGAAACCCTCGGTCGGCTCAAAGGCGTTGTTCACATCGTGGCTCGCTGACGCGGCTCCTGCCTCGGTGAGGACATAATGCCCACGAATGGTTGAGCCGTCTGCAAGGGTGATTGCGTTGGGATTGCCCTCTACCTTGGCGGCTCCGTCCCACTTGGCCTTTATCTTCGGGTTCACGGCATGAGTGCCTACCTCGGCTTGCTCAGCTGCTTTCTGAGCGGCAATGCGCTTCTGCTCCTCAACCTGCGCCACGGCTGCATCGTGCTGTTGCTTGTCGCGCTCACGCTGCTCTGCCTCCTGCTGTTCACGGATTGCACGCTTGCGCTCGTTCATGAGTGCGTAAATCCTCGACCATGCGCCCAGTGTCTCCTCTGCCTCCGCCACCTGTGCGTTGTACTGCTCCATGGCGGCATTGTAGTTGGCATCGGCCTCCTGCTGTGCCTTGACCATTGTCATGGGCGAACCTTTGAGGGATGGTGCTTTCTTGGTCGGCTGTTTCTTCTTCAGCGCATCGAGTGTCTTTTGCGCTTGCTCCACCTGCGCATTTACGATGGCGGTGGTGTTGGCCTCATTGCCGCCTGTAACCTCGTTGAGTGCGTCAAGGGCAGTTTCCTTGTCGGCTTTCTCAAACATGGGTTCGCCTGTCTCCTCGTTGACAGGAACACGCTCCAATGCGGTCGGCTTGCGGTTTGCCTCTTCCTCCTTGCGCTGCTGTTCCTGCTCCAACATCTGTTGGTTATGCTGTTGCATCTGTTCAACCTGCTCCTGCGGAAGTGTAACGCCACTATTGCCTTGCATGGTTTCATCGAAAGCACCTTGGGCGTACTGCTGCAACTGCTCTTCGGTCATGGGCTGCTGCACATTCTCACCCTCATTCTGCACGTTTTCGGGCGTTTCCTGTACGCTTTCACCCGAATTTGGTACGTTTTCGCCATTATCCGTACCACCAAACACGGCCTCATGCTCGGCTTGAATGTTGGCATAAGCCTCGTCAAGTTCGGTCTGTGGGTCGATTGCCTCACCCATATTGAAGAGTTGGTCGGGGCTGGCAAACTTGTACTCGCCTGTCTCGGCATCGCATATCACAATGCTCTGGTCGGAGTTGCGCACGTCTATGCCTGTGCCATCGGGAAGAGGCACGACATTACCTTTTACTATATATACAGGCTTGTCGTCCACTTTCATGGTGGCTGGCTGCACCATGCCGTTGTCCTTGTGGGTGTGTCGCTCCACGTTGGCGGCTACCTCCCTGCGCTTGTTCTCCATCGCATCGTTGGACGCATCCTGCACTCCGTCCATCGCTGCCTTGGCATTGATGTAGTAGAGCACAGCGTTCTGCTGGTCTTCCGTCAGTTCGGGGTCGTTGGCTAATGCCCACGGATTATCCTGCATCTCGGCCATGCGCATTTCCGCATCAGTGCCGAAAGCGTCCTCACATTCCTGCAATGCCTCCTGCATACGAAGAACAATGGCATCCACATCGGCTTTCGCGTCCGCATCGCCTTGCTCCACCTTGTCCCACAACAGGCGCGACTGGTCATAAATGGCCGCTGCTCCTGCCTCGTCATCACTCATGGGCTGCTCTGCCTCTTGGTTCTGTTCGGGAAACAATCGTTTCAGATAGTCCTCTACGGCTGCTTGCTCGGGTTCGGTGCGCTTGCCCGGCTCTTTCTTGATGGCTACATCCACATCTACGCCTGTCTCTTCCTTGATGGCCGCACGGATAGCCTCGGGGCGTTCTGCGTCTGCCATGCCTTTGTTCTCTTCCATGAACTTGTCAATGGCATCTACCATCTGCCCATAGTTGGCTATTGCATCCTTGTCGCCCTCCTTTGCAGCTTGGTAGTTGCGTTTCACGGTTTCGGGGTCAGCACCAGGCGCAACGGCTTCAACGGCTGCGTTCCACACCTTGTTGTCGGCTTTTGCCTCGGTGTAACGCTCACCGACATCCACGCTGTTGAGTTCGGCTTGGCGCATAATTTTGTCCTGCTCCATCTTAGCTGATGCCTCGTCCGCAAAGCGTCTGTTAGTTACAACCTCGCCATTGGCGGTAACGGACTTCACGAAGATATTGCCGTGTTCGTCCTTTTCGGTGGTGTACCCGGTAACCGTCCCCATCGGCAACTGATGCCCGGTGAGGATATAGTATGCCTTGGCTCTCGCGCTCTGGCTCACGCTTGGGTCTTGAATGAGGCGTTGCATGGCCTCGTAACCGTCAAACTCGGGGTGTGTCTTGAGCCACTGCTTGCCCAAATCCTCAACCTCGGCTTCGGGAATGTCAAAGTTCATTACCTTTCCGTCCGTGGTTGTCGGCTTTGCCTTGGGCTTGGGCTGCTGCTTGGGTGTGCGTGTGAAGAGTGCCGCGAGGTCGCCATAGCCGTACTTCTGCAACTCCTCACGCTCTTCCTTGGTGAATGCCATGTCGCGCGGACTTGCGTCAAGCTGCGTGCGCAGTCTCTCCAAGAAACTCATGCGGTTGTGGTTGCGCTCCTGCATGGTCTTGGGGTTTTCAATAGGTCGCAGCCCTGCAATGACCCTCGGAGCGGACTTCACCATGTGCTGTGCCTTGAAACCGAGCATCATAGACATGTTGTCCGTCCACACGTCCATTGCATCGCCATCACCGTTTATCCATTCGGGAATGGAGAAGATTGTACCCTCGGCAACGGTGGACGTGGCAAGTTCTCCTGCACGGATACCCATCTTGCCAGCCGTGTTTGAGGTGGTCTTGACCCACTTGTCTGCCACATTGCCCAACAATGGGGACATCGTGCCAGTTACAGAGCCAAGGATGGTGCCTCGCCCTGTCGATTTCAAAATGTCCTCTGCCGAATATCCCTCATTCTCGCCTGTCTGTGGGTTGATGTGTCCGCCATGCAGCCACTGACTTTCGCCCTCCTTGATGCCCTCGTATGTGCCGAAGTTCAGACCTCCGCCAACCGAACCAGCCACGACACGCCCTGCCAATGTGTTGCCGAACAATCGTGCGCCCACATTGGTGGCTGCTTTCTTCGCCATGATGCGACCGCCTACATTCAAGGCCATCTTGCCGCCAAATGAGCCGACACCGCCCGAAATATAGGTTGTAGGGTCGAAGAACATACCTGCCACCGTGCCGCCTACCTGCGCCCAACGGTGGTTCTTTCCGTAGTCGCTCATGGCTTGCTCGTATGCTGCCATGTCGCCCGTTGTCCCTGCTTGACTGCGTGCCAATCCCTTTGTGATGGTGCGCAACAGGTTCATGTCAGCTGCGGTCTTGGCGAAGAACTCCAAGGTGCTCTTGGGCGTGTTCTTCGCCACGGCATACTTGTACACGGCATTGTCCGACAACTGGCGAGCCATTGCCGATGCCGAGTTCTGCAACTGCTGTTCGCTTGCAGTGGGGTATTGCTGTTTCAACTGCTGATAGCATGAGGCGGTCATCTGCTTGCCGACACGTCCCCACGCATTGTCCATCATCTTTTGCAGGTCAAACCGTGTGAGGCGCGACACCTCGTTCTTGTGGGAGTTGGTGGCTGCATCAACAATGTGCATCTCACGCCCTGCATGTAGCCACGGATTGCCGCTGTACACTTCCTCCGCATTCTTGTTGCGGTCGGCCGCATACTTTGCCTCTGCCTCTTTCCACAAGGCTGCAACGGCTGCATTGGCTGGTTTCTGTGCCGCATCGACCTGTTGGTCATTCATGCTTATGCCAAGAGGCTTGCTCGCCTCCTGCCGATAGCGGAAACTCTCCGCGTCTGCCAATGCCTTGCTGCTGTATCGGTTGCCTGTCGGGGTGAGATAGGTCTTTTCAAACTTCTTCGTGCGTGGATTGTACCTTGTGCCGCCCTCCTTGGTCTGACCGTGGTTAAGCCCGAACCCATACTGCTTCATGTTCTTCATGCGCTCGTTGGTGTCGGCTATCATGGCTTGCGTCTGGTTCTGCATCTGCTGCACTTGGTCAATCATCGCCTGTCGCTGTGCCGGGGTGAGCGGTTTGTCTTTCTGCTGTACAGGAGCCGCACTTGCAGGTTTCTGTTGCTGTGATGCGGCAGGAGCGGTCGCTTGCGGTGCTGCCGCCTGTGGCTTTTGCTGCTGAGGTTTGGGTGCAGCGGCTTGTTTGGGCGCATACATGCTCTCAAAGTCTGCCATGCTGCCCATGTTCAAGCCCATGCCCTTGGCTTTCTCATAGTACCACTTGCGGTCTTCGCCATTGGCAAGCGAGGACTTGAAGTCAGCCTCACTGCCAATGTTGTAGCCCTTGGCTTTCAGTTTGCCGTAGAGCCACTTAATATCGTTGTCATCGTTACTCTGTGCCATATTTTATCTTCTGCTTGGTGGTGTATTGTCATTGCCGCCTCGTCTGCTCGGTGGTGTGTTGTCGGGGACTACGCGCTTGGCATAACCACTTTTCTTCTTGTAGGTAGTGGTGGACTTGCCGTTGGTCTCGCTGTCAGTCGTGCTTGAAGAGGTAACATCTGTTTCCTCAAACGTGCCGTGTTGTCTGGCAAACGCCTCTGCGGCTGCTGCCGTTCTGAACTTGTGTTCACGTCCGTTCTCGTCCCATGCGCTGAACTCGTTGTTGTTGGAGCGGTCGTGCGCCCTTGCCGATGCGTCATGGTCTCTGGCAGATGCCCTGCTTGCGGTTGCTGACGCTCGCTGTGCCTCGCCACGTGCCTTTTCGGTATCAACCTTTGCCTTGTAGAGGTCGGGGGCATTGTCTGCCTCCGCCTTTGCGGTAACGGCCTCCTGTTCGGCTCTCGTTGCTTTGCCAGCTTGCTCACGCTGCTTGTCGGGCTGCAATGCTGCAAGCCAACCGTGCTCTTCCTGCTCGCGCTGCGCCTTTTCCCTCGCCAGTTTTCTGCGCTCCTGCTCGGCCTCCATCTCTCGCAATGTCTTGGCTCTGTCGTTCTGCAGGTCGCCTATTTTGAGGGAATACTGGAGATACTTGTCGGCATTGGCCTCACGCTCGGCTTTGAGTTTGTCAAGCTGCGCTTGCAGTGGTGTCTGCTGGCTCATGGTCTTGTGGTCGTACATGTTGGGCGCACCTCTTGTCGTAAAGTAGAGGTTGCTCAACGCCATCAGACCGTCACCAACGGCCGCGATTATCTTCTTCGACTTCTCCCTGCGCTCGCGTTTCTTGCGCTCCTCCTCGGTTTCGGGCTTGCTCTTGTTGGCCGCCTCCTGCAATGCCGCTATCTGTTGGTCGTAGCCCATCACGGCATCGGCATTGTTCTGTGGCGACACGCCCACTTGCTTGTCGGCAGGTGGAGCGACATCTGTCTGCGGTGTCGGCTTGCTCTCTGTCGGTGCAGGGGCGTTCTCTCCGCTGTGCTGCTCCGTCCATTCCGCTGTGCCTTTCGGTGCAGGTTCGGGCTGTGGAGGCAGCTCCGCCATCGCTTGCGTACCCTTGGCAGGGGGAGTGCTGTCCGCTCCGTCCTGCTCCGCAAGCCAGTCGGCACTGCCTTTAGGTGGATTTCCTGTGCTCATATCTGTTGTGCTTTAAGTTTAGAACGGCATGGACGATGCCGCGCTTGCCACGCCCTGCACCGCTCCTGCAATGGCGTTCGCCTTGCCTTGCTCAATTTGGTTCAGTTGGTTCACATACTCATCGTCCTTGGCTCTGTACGTCTGCTCAATCTGGTCCTTGCGTGCGTCCGCATTGACCGCAATCTGTGACGTTGCGTCCGCCAAGGCTTGGTTGTTGGCGGCTTTAGCCGCTGCCGTACTCTCGTCCGTGCCACCCATCACGGCTTGCGCTCCTGCCGCCTGTCTGTTGCGGTTCTTGATGCTCTCCTCCGTCTGGGTGAGTATTCTCTGCGCGTCAGCCCTCTGTGTGGCATCCTCGTTGTATCTGCGGTCATACCAGTCTTGGTTGCTCTTGCGCTGTGCCTCGACATTCTTCTTCATCTTGTTCATCGCCTTGCTCGCACTGATGCCACCGAAGATGCTTCCTGCGGCTCCTACCGCTGCTCCTATCAGTCCCATAATCGTTTGTATTTCAAAAGTTATAATTCGTGCGCTAAATTAATAAGGTATCTTTGCCCACGACTTTTAACTTTTGTATCACAAGGCTGTGGACGCTCCATCAACGCCCACGCCACAACAAGATAAGGAGAAGAGAAACATGAAAGGTATGAAAACAGGAGGGCGCAAGAAAGGCACGCCCAACAAGGAGAACCCTCTGAAAGGGTTTATCCGCGCACATTCATTGAGTTACTTCGAGCCTAAGAACGTCAAGTTCAACGGAAAAGCCACAATCATGTCCGACTTCGAGCTTGACATGGCAGAACTTGCCCCGGACGACCGTGTGAATGCCGAGCTGCGCTTGCTTGAGTTCCACACACCGAAGATGAAAGCCGTTGATGTGGATATGTCGGCAAGAGTAAACGTGCGCACCATCGAGGACAAACTTTCCGCCCTCTGTGGCGAGGACGCTGACGAAGATGATGATGAGGACGACTGACCCCACAGCCGCCTTCACCGTCTATCCCATCTACTTTTAGAAATCAAATTGCAAATTTCACTCATAGTTTTAGCGACCCGTCCGAGAGGATAGGCCGCTATTTTTTATCCCTACACTTACGTTTTTCAAAACCCAACTATAACCCAACAAAAAGGGTAGCCTTTTTGTTTTCATAACCCAAACAAAAGGCAAACAAAAGGGTAGCCTTTTCAAAACTAAAAGGGTAGCGTTATGAAAAACGACTAAAAAAGTAACCCATTTTAGTGTTGAAAATCATCGGCTTTTTTAGAAAACTCGTTGAAAACTTGGTGATTTTACCTGTATAAAGGCATACAAAAACATGAAAAATGTGCTTTTTTGATTATTGTTGATATTCAAGTATTTACAACGAATAAAAAACGGTAGGGTTTTGTTTTCAAAAAGGGTAGCCTTTTCAAAAACACAAAAAACTCAAAAGGCTACCGTTCGTCTCTCACGCGCGCGTATAGATATAAACGATAGTTTATATAAGATAAAGGAATAAGGAATATATATATTATACTCCTTGTAGTCGTATAATATAGCCGACGACAACGACAAAAACAACTTCGGATTTTGATTTTCTTTTTTTGTTTTGAAGAAAAAGTAGAGAAGAAAAGTTGGGCGAAAAGAAAGCCCGACCTTGCGGAGTTGCAGAGCCGGGCGTGTCGCAAAAGATAAAGGGCGGTTTGGGTGGTCGTGCGTTACCTTTGTGGCAAATTCAAAATCCAACGAATATGAAATTAGAAAACTTGAAAAAACTCATCGGCCTTGCTGCTGGTCTCAAAGTCACATCAGAGTGCCGCTTTTCAAAATTGCTTGAACTTGTGGATAAGGCGGCAAAGGAGCAGAGTACTGTCCTCACCATCGTTGTGAAAGACGGCACGCTCACGTCTGGCGAAATCCTTATGCTCGCAGAATTGGGCGGCAAGTTCATTGTGTGGGACATGACGGACGAATAAATCCTTTTCAGTATGAAGAAACTTCTCACTATGTTCCGCACATGGCTGAAACGCTATCGGTACAAGAGGCGTTGTCGCCATTATTACAAACTTTACCACAAGTTGTTCTGGCTTTATGCCGAGAAAACAAATTCCTCAACAGATGCTGTTATGCAAGCACAAAATGCGGTGGATTGGTTTTTGGGGTTGGATAAAGAATACGAAAACCTCATTTAGTCTTTGGGGCGGAGTAACCTTTATCTTCCTTGGGGTGCGGTAATGTCATGGATATGTCGAAGTTTATGCGGTTCGCTGTCTTTTCAGACAAGTTTCCACTTGCAATCTTAACACTTGCCCCTGCTTTCTTCTCGCTTTCAATAGCCAAGTCAAAGTGAACAACGCACGAGTCACCCACATTGCCAATTACGGGACTTACCCGATACCCTTTTCCCTTTGACTGGTCTATTGCACCCTGTACACCCTCCGCAATCTGCGTGAGGGTGTTGTTTATAAAATCTTTAAGTTCCATTTTCAATTTATTTCAATTATGAAGTTTTCAAGTAACACTGATTTTATCCGCATCGACCCGAAGAAACTTGCAGCCATTCCTCTTGACGCAAAGCAGATTGCCGAGGAATGGGAGAAATTCAACGGTCGCATTGTGGCTAAAACCCTTTGCCCTTAGTTCTCTCGTACACCGCCTCTCTGTCGGTGTCCACGTTCTTGATGCGGAACTGCACGGCACATCTGTCCGGGATAGTGTCTGGCAGTTTCGCTGCAAGCCGTGCTATCACCTCGTCAATGTTGCTGAAACCGATGTCGCTCACCTCGGCCAACACCTCACCACGGAAGTAAGCCCTTGCATAAATCATGTACTTGGGCGCAATGCGGAACATCGCATCCTTGCGCTCATCCACGTCACGCGCCATTCCCTGCTTGCTCTTGGCCGTGCTGAAGAAGATGAAGTCAATTACCTTTGCGTTAAGTTCCCATGCCGGGGAGAAGTCCAACTTGATGTAGCCTCGCGTGATGGTGCGCCCGTGCGAGTGGTTCATGGCAAATGCCACCTCGTCAATGGTCGCTCCGCAGTCGTTCTGTGCCACCGTACCCCAAGTGTGGCGGAACGTGTACGCCCTGTATTGCTTCTCCTTGGGTATGCCCAGACTTCTGCAAATCTGCTTGATGCCGTTGTTCACACCTGCGCAGAAAGAGTCGCTGTCGCAAAACCGCTTGTGAAAACGGAATAGGTAAGGGTCGTTTGGCTCTGCCAAGTATTTCTCCATCAACGGCTGTATCACCGGTTCAACCCTCATTTCGATGTACGCATCATCGGTGCGTGTCTTTCTCGTCTTGGCTCTGTTGTAGCACAAGCAGCCGTTACGGTAGTTCTCTTTCCTCATCTCGAAGAGGTCAACCGTATTGATACCTGCAAGGCAAAGTATCATCTTCGACACGTCACGCCCAATCTCGGGCAATGGGTCAATCATTTTCGTGTCGGGCAACGGAGCCGCAAAGAAAAGTCGGCACTCCTCCGGGCTGATGGCAATCTTTGCCGTGCGGTCGGCCTGTGGTATCTTCACCTTGCCCCAAGGGTTCGTCTTGATGCGAATAACTCCGTTGTCATAGTCGTTGTATTCGGCCACGGCAGCACGGAACACCTGCCTCATACACACCGGGTACATCTCCTTTGCCCGGTGCGTCTGTTCCAGCGACTGCACCCACAGGTTCACGAAAGTGGAGGTGAGCTGCCCGAACATCACCCTCGTTGTCCCTGCGAACCGCTCCATGTGCTGCAATGCCAGCTTGTAGTTCTTCGCATTTCTCAACTGACCGTTGTCAATCATTCGGTTGATGTGCAGGTGCGCATAGTCCGAGAAACACATGTCCTCGTCCTCCTTGGTAACATACTCGATTATCTGCTTCACGTTCCACTTTGCGTAGTCCACGCGGTTAAGCAGTTCGGTAAACCTCAAAATGCGTCTTGCACAATACTCGTTCACGAAAGGGTCGGTTATGCTGCCGTCCTTGTCGATGTACTTCTTCGTCACTAACTTGTCCGTGCTGATGTAGCCGGGCTTGATTTTGTGAACCACGCGGATATAGACTTTGTAAAAACCGTCCTTGCGTGGTGTTCTCACTACTGGTTTGAATGTTGCCATATTTCTGTCTTTCTAAAAATCGTTTGTAAGTTCTTGTAAGTGGTCGCCCGGTTTCTTGTGTAAGTTTTTGTAAGTTTACCCTACACATTCTGCATGATTATCGTGCAGAATGTGCAGACCGCCTAAAAACAACTTAGGCTGTAAGTCCCTTTATATATCGGGGCTTACAGCCTAACTCCTTGGAAATAGAGGCTTATCGCGTTATTCTTCGACTGCCGCCTGCGCAGCAGCAAGACGTGCGATAGGCACGCGGAACGGTGAGCAACTGACATAGTTAAGGCCTACCTTGTGGCAGAACTTGACAGAAGAAGGTTCGCCTCCGTGCTCACCACAAATACCACACTTGAGGTCAGGACGAGCTGAGCGGCCCTTCGTTACAGCCATTTCAATGAGCTGGCCGACACCATTCTGGTCGAGCACCTGGAATGGGTCTACCTTCAAGATCTTCTTATCGAGATATACTGGCAAGAAGCTGGCGATGTCGTCGCGAGAGTAACCGAAAGTCATCTGGGTGAGGTCGTTCGTACCGAAGCTGAAATATTCTGCACGAGAAGCAATCTTGTCAGCTGTCAGGGCTGCACGCGGAATTTCAATCATCGTACCCACCTTGAATGGAATTTCAATGCCTTCCTCTGCAAACAAAGCAGCAGCTTCATCGCGGATCACCTTCTCCTGAGCTTCAAACTCGTAGAGAATACCTGTCAGAGGCACCATGATTTCAGGATGCGGATCAAGGCCTTCACGCTTCAAGTCGATGCAAGCACCAAGAATGGCGCGGGTCTGCATCTGCGTGATGCATGGATAGGTGTTACCCAAACGGCAGCCACGGTGACCGAGCATCGGGTTGTGTTCGCAGAGACTTTCAACACGCTGGCGGATGTATTCAACGGTCACGTTCATGGCTTTAGCCATTTCTTCCTGTCCCTTCAAATCGTGTGGAACGAATTCGTGGAGAGGTGGGTCAAGCAAACGTACGTTCACAGGATATCCATCCATGGCGCGGAAGATGCCCTTGAAGTCTTCCTTCTGGTAAGGAAGCAACTTGGCGAGGGCTTTCTTGCGTCCTTCAACATCTTCTGCGAGAATCATTTCGCGCATGGCAACAATCTTTTCGCTGTCGAAGAACATGTGTTCCGTGCGGCAAAGACCGATACCAACGGCACCAAACTTGCGAGCCACTTCTGCATCATGCGGAGTGTCGGCGTTTGTGCGCACCTGCAAGCGGGTGTACTTAGAGCAGAGGTCCATCAAGTCAGCAAAATCGCCTGAGAGCTCTGCAGCCTGAGTTTTGATGGCACCCTTATATACGCGTCCGTTCGTACCATTCAATGAGATGAAGTCGCCTTCGCGGAGCAATACGCCGTCGATTTCAACGGTTTTGGCCTTGTAGTCAACATTGATGGCACCAGCACCGCTGACACAGCACTTACCCATACCGCGGGCAACCACTGCTGCGTGTGAGGTCATACCGCCACGTGCTGTCAGGATACCTTCAGCAACTGCCATACCTGCCAAGTCTTCAGGGCTTGTTTCGATTCTCACCAAAACAACCTTATGGCCATCGCCAGCCCATTTAGCAGCGTCTTCTGCGAAGAAAACAATCTGTCCGCAAGCGGCACCCGGGCTGGCCGGCAAACCGCGTGTCAGTTCTTTGGCCTGAGCCAGTGCTTCCTTGCTGAACACAGGGTGCAGCAATTCATCGAGCTTCTGTGGTTCGCAACGCTCGATGGCAGTCTTTTCGTCAATCATGCCCTGGTGCAAGAGGTCCATGGCAATTTTAACCATAGCGGCACCAGTTCGCTTACCGTTACGTGTTTGCAAGAACCAGAGTTTGCCTTCCTGGACTGTGAACTCCATATCCTGCATGTCGTGGTAGTGTTCTTCAAGGCTTGTCTGAATTGCATCAAGCTGCTTGTAGATTTCAGGCATAGCCTCTTCCATTGAAGGATATTTCTCCTTACGTTCAGTTTCGTCAATGCCCTGGAGAGCAGCCCATCTGCGGCTACCTTCCAAAGTGATCTGCTGCGGTGTGCGAATACCAGCCACAACGTCTTCACCCTGTGCGTTAACAAGCCATTCGCCGTTAAACAAGTCTTCACCAGTGGCAGCGTCACGACTGAAACAAACGCCAGTGGCAGAAGTGTTGCCCATGTTGCCAAACACCATTGCCATCACCGATACGGCCGTTCCCCACTCTGCAGGGATGCCTTCCATCTTACGGTAGAGGATGGCGCGTTCGTTCATCCATGAGTCAAACACAGCGCAAATGGCACCCCAAAGCTGTTCCATCGGATCTGTCGGGAACTCCTTACCCGTGCCTTTGAGGATGGCCTCTTTGAAGAGCACAACGAGACGCTTGAGGTCTTCAACCTCCAATTCGTTGTCGAGCTTAACGCCCTTTTCTTTCTTGACCATTTCGATGATGGCCTCAAATGGGTCAACATCTTCTTTGTTGACAGGCTTCATGCCCAAAACAACGTCGCCATACATCTGAACGAAGCGGCGGTAAGCATCGTAAGCGAAGCGCGGATTGTTGGTTTTGCGGGCCAAACCTTCAACGACCTCATCATTCAAACCAAGGTTTAAGATTGTGTCCATCATGCCAGGCATTGATGCACGTGCACCTGAACGAACCGACAAAAGAAGCGGATTTTCAACATCGCCAAATTTGGATGCCATCAATTCTTCAACGCCATGCAGCGCTTTTTCAACATCGGCACGCAACAATTCAACGACTTCCTGCTTGCCAATTTCATAGTAATCATTACAAGTGTCGGTCGTGATTGTGAAACCCGGAGGCACGGGTACGCCGATGAGATTCATCTCCGCCAAATTTGCTCCTTTACCTCCTAATTCGTTACGCATATCGGCACGGCCTTCAGCCTTTCCTGCGCCAAACGTATAAACTCTTTTTTTGTGTTCCATAGCGTATGGATAAATATATAAAGCGTAAATATATGTGAACTATTTCGCAAATTTAAAAAGTTATTTGAAATGTCCCAAATGTTTTCGCCTTTTTTTCTCTTACTTTTTTACCAGGCATTGCAAAAACGCCAATTACACCTATTTTTATTAAGAAACAGACAGCAGGATATTTTTAGCGGCAAACAAAAAAAATGCGCATACTGTATTGCTGTCTCCACGCCTTGCAACTTTCGAGGCGTCATGCCCCCATCACGCTGGAATCACCCCGACATCCCCAAAGAGAGAAAACAAGAAATTCCGAGAAGGTCATTTTTTGGCGTTGCACTTACAATGCAACCGAAAAAAAATCGTATATTTGCGCAATTAAAAATGGAAGAAGCAATGTTCAAAAGAAAAATCAGAAATTGGCACATTCCACGTAATGGTGAAATAACCGAATTTGACAAAAAGATTTTAGCTTTTCAAAATAAAGGCGAACTTGTCCCCACCAGGGAGCTCGTCAAAACGCCGGAGCAGATTGAAGGCATACGGCGTTCTGGGGTCGTAAACACTGGTGTGCTCGACCTCATACAAAAGGAAATCCACGTCGGCATGTCCACGCTGGAAATCGACCAGATGGTGTATGACTACACCGTGGCCCACGGTGCCATCCCCGCTCCGCTCGGATATGAGGGATTCCCCAAAAGCGTGTGCACAAGCATCAATGAGGTGGTGTGCCACGGCATCCCCTCCGCAGATGAAATTCTGGAGGAGGGCGACATCATCAACGTCGATGTCTCAACCATCTTAGACGGATATTACAGCGACGCCTCGCGCATGTTCACCATCGGAAAAACGTCGCCGGAGAAAGAAGCGCTCGTCAGAGTTGCCAAGGAATGTCTTGAAATCGGCGCTGCCGCCGCCAAGCCCTGGGGCTTTGTGGGCGACATCGGCAAAGCCATTGAGAAACATGCCCGCAAAAACGGATTCAGCGTCGTCAGAGACCTCTGCGGACACGGCGTGGGATTGGAATTCCACGAGGATCCGGAGGTCGACCACTACAACACGCACCGCCACGGCATGCTGCTTGTGCCGGGCATGGTGTTCACCATCGAGCCGATGATTAACATGGGCGACTGGAATGTCTTCATTGACGAAGAAGACGGATGGACGGTCGTGACGGAAGACGAACTTCCATCGGCACAATGGGAACACACATTCCTGATGACGGAAAACGGACTGGAAATCCTGAGCGAATAAACATGCAGGGGCTAAGTAATGGTATAAAAATAACTTGACCAATTTTGTGGAGTAAAGAATTATATCTTATGTTCTGTCAAAATTGCTCAACTTATTCTTTCACCATTACTAAACAATTCTGACCATCTACCAAGTATCTATTTTATGGATGTTTCCAAGAAGAATTTTCCGAAAAAACTGACTGGGAATTGCTGATTGGGAAAATCCAACTGACGCAAGGCATCGCACCAGAAATCCGCCCCACTCCACTGAATAATCAAGCAACAATCATGTCTGACCATCCAATAACCATATTAGCCATAGAGTCCAGCTGCGACGACACCTCTGCCGCTGTCATGCAAGACGGCGTGTTGCTCAGCAACGTGACAGCCAGCCAGGCCGTCCATGAGGCCTACGGAGGCGTTGTGCCCGAACTGGCCTCGCGTGCCCACCAACAAAACATCGTGCCGGTCGTTGACCAGGCGCTCAAAAAGGCCAATGTCAAGAAGAGCGATCTCTCGGCCATCGCCGTGACGCTCGGCCCCGGACTGATGGGCTCTCTCCTCGTCGGCGTGTCGTTTGCCAAAGGCATGGCCATGGCTCTGGGCATCCCCCTGATAGAAGCCAACCACCTGCAGGGACACATCCTCGCGCATTTCATACACGAAAAAGACGAGCAGTTTACGCCCCCGCCCTACCCTTATCTCTGCCTACTGGTCAGCGGAGGAAATTCGCAGATTGTCAAAGTCTCTGCCTACAACAAGATGGAGATTCTCGGACAAACCATTGACGACGCCGCAGGCGAAGCCATCGACAAGTGCTCGAAAATCATGGGTATGGGATACCCCGGAGGGCCCATCATCGACAAGCTGGCAAGACAGGGAGACCCCAAGCGCTTCCAGTTTAGCAAACCGAACGTCGACGGGCTTGACTATAGTTTCAGCGGCCTGAAAACGTCTTTCCTCTATTTTCTCAAGAAGGAAATCAAAAACAATCCCAACTTCATCGAAGAAAATAAGGCCGACCTCGCTGCGTCGCTCGAAAAGACCGTCATTGACATCCTCATGAAGAAACTCGAAAAGGCAGTCAAGCAAACGGGCATCAACCACGTCGCCCTCTCGGGAGGCGTATCGGCCAACACGGGGCTGCGAAACGCTTTCAAAGCGAAGGAGGCCGCAGGAAAATGGCACATCTACATTCCGAAGTTCGGATACACAACCGACAACGCTGCCATGATTGCCATCACGGGCCACTATAAATTCCTGCACCAAGAGTTCTGCCCCATCAGCAAACCAGCCTACACACGAACCATCATTTAAAACAGGGTTGTTCTGGATTTCTCCAACAAACGCCCCAAACATAACCAGCCGAAGCTCCGTCCTTCCCAACTGGCAAACGCCACAAACGGACGACAGCAGGCTTAATAAAACGAAGAAATGGAATTAGATCTCAAACTCGTCAGCAAAGACATCAACGAAATTTTATGGCGCAACCATAAAACGCTCTCCACAGCTGAAAGTTGCACCGCAGGCCGAATCGCCAGCGTCATCACTGCCGTGCCAGGAAGTTCAAACTATTACAGAGGCGGACTCGTTTGCTACGCCGACGATGTCAAAGTGAACCTCCTCAAAGTCAGCAGCACAACGATTGAGGAACAAACTGCCGTTTGCGAAGACGTGGTGCGCCAAATGGTCATCGGTGCCAATGAACTCTTCCACACCGACTATGCCGTTGCCATCAGCGGTTTTGCAGGACCTGGCGGACCCGACGGCGGAAAGAGCGGCGTCATTGTCGGCACCATCTGGATTGCCGTTGGAAACAGCGACAAAATCGAAACGATGATGATCGAGGAAGACAACGGACGCGACAAGAACTTGACTTCTGCCACCAAAGCGGCCATGCACATGCTTCTGGAATATCTGAAGGCCAACTGCGAAGACTGCGCCGCTGAATAACAGAACAGGTTTTCAGGATTCTGATTACCTGCTCATACACAACTCATAATTGTAATGGAAAGGGGAGCGCCTGCCAAGGTGTTCCCTTTTCTGATATACAGGCGTTCGAAATCAGTTTATTTAGCAGATGCTCGATGAATAGGCGTGGTTTAGTAATGGCAAAAAAACGTTTTACGAAGAGCGCACTCTGGAACGACCAAACTACTGACCATCCACAGCAGAAGCGCACCAGTTTTCCTTTCAAACGCTCGGGGCGAACCGACGTTTGGCCTCTGCCGACAGAAAGGCTTCAACAAGCCGCA
>ERZ1026854.66-NODE-66-length-76272-cov-7.400685_pt1 | contig 76272 bp, 112 predicted proteins | sample MGYA00380157_ERZ1026854 | MGnify/ENA primary metagenome ERZ1026854 (study PRJEB33269, sample SAMEA4719793) | human gut metagenome | biome: human-associated habitat; feature: organic feature; material: feces | place: Cameroon | collected 2013-10 ...
AATATAACTATTTTACTTATAAAATATAACTATTTTACTTATAAAATATAACTATAAAATATACTTATAAAATATAACTATCTACCAAAACCTATAGCCTCACGCTATAAATTAGCCAAACTAAACTATAACCTCGCTTTATCGAACCTATAACAAACTCAAATACCACGCTATAAGCCGTTCTAACGCGTTCTAAACCCCTATTTCCATTCTAGGCAATAAGCACCCTACCTAACCCGTTATCGCCCGTTACACGCCATAATGCCAGGTCAAACCCTATATTTAGGTTGTCTAACTATCTATTCATAGTCTATAGCTATCAATACCATACTAAATACACTATTGATACATCCTTATAGCTATGGTATTCGCGCGTACTATAACGTATGGCACCCAATAGTTAACTATAGCTAACTTATAGGCTATAAGCTGTACCTATAGCTAGCTATAGCCTTTACCTATACCACATATAGGATCCATAGTTAACCATGGTTAACTTGTGCAATGCGAACGCGCCAAACCATAGGGCGAACGCCTGAAACCTCGTTTAACGTGTCTATGAGCTATTCTAACGCCTTATAACGCTAAACGCGAACGCTTATAGCCTGAAATACTAAACGCGCCTGAAATAGGTTTAGAATAGGCTTATATGCGATTGTGAAGGAATTGTGAACGCAATTAATATGGTACTAGACAACTAAACTCAAGCGCGTAATATATAAAGCGTCCCAAGGGGGACGGGGCGAGCGCCAAACGATAGGAGGCTATTGCGCGAAGTCCATCGAAAATATGCGAATACTACGCTTATATAGTGGTAGTCTGATTAATTGCAAATCGCAATGAATCAGGAGGGACGATTATATAGGACGTATAGGCAAAAACTATGAAGCTAGTTGGCGCTATCATTGGGCGTAAAACGTGGAGTAGTTAGTAACCGAAACCGCTCGCAACTTGAAAACCGCATAATATTCTACCGCGCGAATGTGGCGCGGTGCAAATAGGATTCATCCCCCCACAACGTGGGCTATTCGCTAGGACGTAAAACCTAGTAGAATGGGATCATATCATGATTAAATTCAACCTCACCGCCGATACCGTTCGCAATATTTGCATCGCAAATGAATGGTACACGGGCGGCACCGTCAGCGAGTACAATGAAATACTTGATTGGGTGCGCGAATATTGTTGCAACCCCGAAAACATCATGTTTGAATTGAACGTGGACGCGCGACTTGAATATATTGCAGACAATATTCTCAACCATAGCGATGTTGATAAACTGCAAAATCAAGCAGACTGCAATTATTTTGAATTGCGTATGCATGCTATCAACACCTTGTTGAACAGGTGTTACCTGACGGTCGAAAACTAGGGCGATAAGCGCACATGTTAGCGCATGTGCCGCGCCCTAGCGGATAGCCATTTCGATTGATAGGGGATAAAATGAAACTCCGTAGAATGAGCGCCGAAGTAGAACACGTTTCTAACATTACGCTTAAGTTGGAAAACGGCGAAACTGTAGAACTTGAGAACGCCTATGTTCTCTGGTCATACGCTAGCCGTGTTGCCGTGTACTGTAAAATGCGCGTGTATCTGTTGCCGAGGTACGATTATTCCGTAACAACGTGGAAACACGTACACGCATTCATTCAGGACTATTGTTCGTTTGTGCGTGACTATGACGCAAAAACCATGCGTTACCATGCAAAACATGAGCTTAATAACGGCGAATACATGTTTGCAAATGGTATTGTCAACATACAACGGCAAAGTGAGTGCGTACTGATGGAACAGGTTATAGAACTATTCGGTATCATGCTTTTTGTCGGGGTAGAATGCTTTCTACTAGGAACATTGTACGAACGCAAGAAGCATGAGAACAAACGCAATAGGCGCTAGCATGTGCGGATAGCCTACATTGTAGGGGAATGGGTCTATGGATAGCCCATATTGCAGGGCGCAGGATTGGACGGTGTACTATGGCAAAGTACAACTATCTTTATACTTGCGTTTGTGGTCTAGGTTTCGGTAGCTGCTATCCTCGCAAGGATACTGTTATTGAACTTGATATTGCCGCAAATACCGAACGTGGCGCAAAGATGAAAGCGCGAAAAAAGTATGCTGAAATCGTGGGGAAAAACCGTGTAGACAATTGCGGCTATATCGTTGATATTGTCGAAGTTGTCGATATTGCATAACAAGAAACTACTATGTTGCGCCTTGCAACGTGGGCTATCTGTATAATCGGCTATCTGCTAGGACGCAAACCTAGTAGATAGGATAATATCATGGATATGAAAATTGTTATCGACAATATCAAGCGTGAACGTGATAATGATCAAGACTTGCATTGGCGTATGCTATACGGTAATATCGCCGACTATGCATTGTCGGAGGACGAGAATATCCAACTGTTCAAGTTGGCGGGTTTGTCAGACGATGCAGCGGAATTCATGGCTGAATGGTATCCTGAATACGCATGTTGCGCATTAGATAACTTTCGCTATACCTACGACTTCGATCATGGTATTAGGCAATTCGCTACGGAAAAAGAGTTGGCGGAATACTTGTCGGATATTGAATGTTCCCGTGAGGAATACGAGGAACGCTATGGTAGCATTATCGAAGATAACGCATTTGATGGTGTTGTCGTGACAGGGTAGCAATTCCTAGGGTAGCGTATGGAAAATCTCCGTACCGCGCCCTAGCAGGTAGCCGAAACAATGTAGCTGTTCTAGGGCGGTATAGAAATTTTCATACGGAAAATTTCCCGAACCTAGGAGGAACAATTATGTTTTACGTATATTGTCGTAGCTATTATTCTGCATATGAACCCGCCGAGGGTGGATACTATGTTTGGTGCTCTGAAGTGACGGAATGCGAAGAGTTCTCTGCGCTTGAGAACGCATACGCGGAGTTTATCGATTCTGTTGCCGAAGCGGAAAAGACGGGCATGTTGTGTCCAATGCTTCGTGGAATTGCGGTTTCGTGACTGTAGACGGAGAAACCCACCTTGAATTTCCATGGGTGGAGTATGACAAAACTGGTTATATCGGCGATGGGTTTATGCTCGCTATCAGTGCGGATAAACCAGAAGATAAACCATATGAGGGATATTGCTAACCTATGGGCATGGCACGGAAAAAGTGCTATCGCCCTAGAATAGCTATGTTGTGTTGTGTAGAAATTTCCAAACGGAAAAATTGTCTGCTATCCTAGGTGGTATAGAACCTAGGAGGAAAAATGAATACGCTGTATATCTGTTCAGAAGAAGCTGTTGCACCTTGCAACGATTGGACTAAAAAGCTGACGGAAAAACTGGGCAATGCTGAAAAGGCTATGGACGCTGTTAGCAGCGTTTTGTCGGAATGCTCTGGGTTTGCTGCGATTAATTCTGATTCGTATGAGGACGTGCGGAACAATTATTTCACCGATGAAACATTCATCAAGTCTCGCGAGATGGAAAACCTGAAACGCGAAACGGAAGAAATGATTAGGCTTGCTGCACGTTTGCGCGAAAGAATCGAACGCGCAAAACATCAGATGGAAAATCTTGAGTTCGCCTATTCGGAAGATTTTGAAAAGTGGTATGATGAAGAACATCAATACGACTATGAACGTGCGTAGGCTTTAGGTGGTTGCATGGAGAATCCATGCTGCTACCTAGGATAGCAAACAGAAATTTCTAGACGGAAATTTTGTTGACTGATTGGAGAAACCATGAACACGTTTCAGAAGAACGGCAAGGAATATCGCAACGGTATGCACCATGCCAAGAACGACCGCTATGAGTGCGGAGAATCCTATGTCAAATCACAGTTAACCTATGGTTTGCAGGGTCACACTGACGCATTCTACAAAGGGTACAAGGACTATTACAATCGCTATTGCCGCTAACGGAAAATCTACTCGCTAGAGTAGCGAGAATCTATGGGTAGGGGAAACCCTACCCTGTTTTTTGTGTCGTACTAGAAAACTCTGAACGGAAAATTGTATCATGAGAAAGTTAACCACAGTTAACTATGTCGCTCTCTAATCGATTCTAAGGCGCGTTATGTTACCAAACGGAATAACTCCCACTGAAAAACAAAACCACGTCTTAGATCGGCTCACAACGCTTTATAGCACTAAGCAGACGGATAAAATAGCTACGCTATCATGTCGCAAAATTACAGAATCCTCTAGAAAAATCTAGACGGAAAAAATCTTGAATCATGCTTGATGTTAGCTCATGTTGCGGTATCATGTAACCAACATAGAGAAGGGAAAGCTCATGTCGCTCATAGAAAAGATCACGTGGAAAATCACTCACATGTTCGATTGCGAGAGCGAGAATCCCGAGAAGGAATTGTTTATTGTGCTTGCGATCTTCGGAGCATTTATGTTTGAGCAAGCTATCGTACCATATTTTCAGTATGGAATTATCTAGAAATCACTGGTCGGAAAATCCTTAGAGGAAGGAAAGATGATGGAACATGTAGAGATCAAAGATACCGAAGCACGTAGGCGAGCCATTGACCGTGTGAACGCTGCTTACGAAGCGGAAAATTACGAACTGTGCGATACTTTGCTTGATCGTTACTGGAAAAAATTCGGGTATCGCAATGTCGGACAATTCGAGGACGCTTGCACTGACGCACGTATCTTTGGGCATGGTATCGGATAAATGGAAAATCCTTAGACCTATTGAGCGCTCTTATGGGGCGCTCTTTTTTTTGTTGTCTGGTATGTGTGCTTAGTCGGAAAATTTCTTGAAATCAATCTTGAATAATACTGTTGACAATCGTTTTACTTTTGGTAATATATACCCATCAAAAGAAATTACCGAACGGAATTTTTTAGGAAGGTGCCATCATGGAGCGCAAAGAAGCATTTGAGATCGTAGCAAGCTGGATCAAGACTTGCCACGACTTAGCGGAAAACGATAGGTACGAAGCAATGGATGAACCTAGCGAGCGCGATATGTATATGCGCAGTGCTAAGGCGTGGGCGGAGCGAGAAGAAGCGTTCGGAATAATTCTCGGTTTGGCGCGAGGATACGAGTATCATGAGGGCGAATAGGAATCACAAAACGGAAAATCTTCAGAGAAAGGCAAGACGATGTACGTCATTTCTTATCAAGACCACGAAGCCGAGAACGAAATCTATCCCGAGTCGATAGCAGGTTTTGACACAATGGAAGAAGCTCTAAAGGCTGCTTGCGACTTCATTTGTGATAATTGCTATAGTTATTACTATGAAGGTTGGCTTTGTGTTAGAATTTACGACACGGAAAATAATCCTATCTATGAACCGATCTGGGAACAATCAGTAGGAATCGAAGCATAAGAATAGAAATCTTTGAGCGGAAAATTTTCCGCTCTTTTTTATGTCATGCGTTTTACAAAACAACAAAAAGCATACTATTATACACAACTCAACCGAACCAGTCAACTTGTGGAGACAATGTGGACACACAACCATACAGAATTTGACGCATGGAAAATCTGCTGTATAATAACGAAAAGCATTTGAACTTAGCTCAAAGGAGAAACAATGCTTTACAAGAATCAAATTGATACATATAAGTTCCACAATTCTTTATCGGAAAAATCCAAAGCATACTTGCGTACTTGCATGGACTATGCTAGCACAGAGGAAGATCAAATGATGATTCGCATTGCGGATTTTTGCTTGGCTAATCGCAGTCGTATGTTTTCTGGGGCGGGAAATTATTTCTGGGTCGATCGTGGAGCGTCCATTGGCTACGTCAATGCCTACGTTAAGAACGATTCAAACGGAAAATCTGTTAAGAATAGAGTAAAGCTAGACGAAGAGCCAGGACGTACCATCATAAAACTAGCACAGACGTTTTCAGACTTGATAAAAGAGCTACGGTATAAATCTGTATAAATCTTCAAACGGAAAAAATTAGCGTCTTAGATAGGCTTAGAATAGCTTAGAGAATAAAGAGCAAGCAAGATAGAGAGGATATAGCATGGAAGATTTTTTGCTCAATACCATATTCAGTTGCACAATGTCGACAATCATCGGTGGAATCATTGGATTTGCTAAGGATAATATTGTAGAGATCGGAAAGACTGTCATTAGCAGCATTACTAAAATCAACCTGGGATAACAGAAATCCTTAGACGGAAAATTTCTTGACAATCATACTCGCACAGTCTAACTAATCTGCTATACTGTTCCCAACGGAAAACAAACATGACAGAAAGGCAGCAAGCATGAGCGTTTGGATTATTCTTACGGAGATCAACGGTTACAAGAATATCTATGATGTATACGAGACGGAAGAAAAGGCGCGTCAAGCAGCGGATAATATGCCTTGGCAATATGACAGGCATGAAGTATGGGTTTGCGAGTACCATGTTTTGTAATTAGTTTGGAGTGGGTGCAATGCCCACTCTTTTTTTTTATGCGTGGAAAATTGTGTAGAAAATATGAAGTGGAAAATTCTAGGTAGACACAGACTAACAAAGTAGTATTATTAAATCATCGAAGGAGAACAAACAGAAAGAAAAGGTGAGAACATTGGCTATCAAACGTGAATACAAGACCAAGGAAGAGTGCGTAGGTCTTTACATCGAAGAGGGATTCAATGCGTTCCCATCCTGGGTAGTGACAGAGCAACCAGATTTCTATGAGAAGTGGTCTTTCATGGCGGCACTTGACGAGGAAGAAGCGGAGGAACAGGAAGAAGAATACGGATACACCCATGAGCCAATGTGGTCTACCTGGTTTATCCCTAACGATCTTTGCATTAGGCGATTCATCGAAGAGAATCCAGAAGAGGTCATGGATTGCGGCTTCACTCTAATCTATGATTCTGACGAGGATTTGTTCGCTATTGGCGTTGATGGTTGCGGGTACAGCTTTAAGGATACGCATTTCATGCGTCTGTATGATGCAGAGGGTCTGCATTGGCACGATGAAGAAGAAGAGAATTAAATAATAACCAACCTGGGGAGCTGTAATGGCTCCCCATTTTTTATGTGATCGTATTTTTTATTACTTGTGAAGAAATTGTGGAGTGTCTAGGTTATCGATTGTATTAGCTGCGTTCGTGGTATTATTTAACTGTTGAAAAACCTAAGAGAAAGGAAGAACAATGGCACTCCACGCTATCTTAAAAGACAAGGGCAATGAGCTTTGGTGGCTTGAGGAAGCTACCGATAGCGAGATCAAAGACTATGAAGATTATCTGCTTTACATTGTAGATGATAATCATTCGTCTGGTTGCCACGCTTGCAATAAGTCTGCATTGTATGACGATATGACTGGGTATGAAGATTTGATTCAGCGCGAAGATGAATTGAAAGACGATGAATTCTATGTGGTATTGTATGATAAGTACGAAAAAGCACATGGTCTTTTATCTTCCGTTGACTTCGGGGTAACAAAGCAGGATATTATTCAAAATGTGCTTGATAACAAGTATGTTGAAAGCGCATGGTACTTTACAGTAGGTCAGATGATGAAAACTACTTTGGATTATCAGAACGGTGTTTACAATGGGTAAAGCTGAATGGCAAAGCACTACGCAAAGCTGTTGCGATGAATGCCCAGTAATCAGCATGGAAACGTGCGACCAATGCCCAATTAAAATGTACGGAGACTTGCTTGCTGTACGTGGCTTGTATGGCATTGGGTCTACCGAAGAAGAGAATGTATCGAAGCTGTTCAATTCTACAATGAGCAGCAAGGAGAACATGGGTAGGCAACTATGAATTTGTTAGATCTGCTTATGATACCTGGGCTAGACAACAGCAAGGAGATTGAGCGCCTTAGAAAGGAATCTAAGGAGCGCATGATAAAGCCCAGGTATATTTATAGGTATCCTTACAATAAGAAGCCTAAGAAGCCTAAGAAGGCTGATAAGGCTGATAAACAGTAGTCCAGCAGGTGTTTACATTCTTGTAGGCACCTTTTATTTTGTGGCAGAACTATACCGCTAATAGCATAGTTTTGCCATTTTACTATCTCGCAAAACTATGCTATTAGCGGTATAGTTTTCTTAATCTGTTCCGCTAAAACTATTCCGATAGCGGTATAGTTTCTTCCGAAATTGCCTAGAAAAAATTTCCAAAATATAGTTGACAAGTAGTTGAATACCATATAATATGTAGGCATAGAGAAAAGCAACGGAACCTTAGAGAAAGGTACGACAATGGAAACCACGATGAACAACAAGGTAAAGACCTCTAGCGCAGCACTTGGTCATTTTATCTATGATGGTCTGTATGAAACCTACATTGGAGAGTTGGTTAGTCTTGTGCCTTACGATAAGCGCGAGAAAGTCAATGATGAGATCGGTGAGTTGTATTGCGAGGAACTTTCCGAGTTCATGTATTACGTTTTGCCTAGTGACATTGATGATGAATTCGAGATTACCTATGTGGGAACTTTCCATCCACGTTATTACAACTATGAGACTGATTCCATCAATTTCGTTTTCAAGTATTCTAATGCTGTGAAAGATTGGATTCGTTTAGAGGTTAAGTACAACGGATTCGATAAATTCCTGGCTGATAACTTCACTGATCGTGACGGCTTTCTTTCCTTTACTCCAAACAATCGCAAGGATTGGAGCAAGGGTTTTAATCGTAACGATTGGCGTTGCGTGTCTGCTGCTCTTTGGTATATTGCTGATAATAGCAACGATGTTTACAAACTGGCTTTCAATGAGGATGTTTATGATCTTATCACTGAAAACTATGTGCCTTATGAGTACGCAGAACAGTTCTCCAATGGCATGATTGGTGTTGTCACCAGTGAGTATGACGAGGAAAACGATTGTGAATACTTCGATGCATACTTGATTGATGTTGATGGTAGCATTGTTAATCATGTCAAGATGAATGATGAATGGAATGAGCTTTACGGTAGCGCATTTGCGGCGTGGCAGTACAGCGATATTGTCAATGACCTTACTGATGGCTACAGCTATTGCGATAGTCAATCTAAACCTTGTAAGGTACCTGAATTTGACAAGGCTGTAGCATAGTTTAGAAATGAGTATGGCAATGTTCTATGTTTCTATCTATACTATCAGAGCAAAATTTGTAGACTATCTTACATTTTATACACGTGAGAAGGCAATAAGCTACCTTAAAGAACATGGGTTTGCATATGATAGCGTAGCTGATACAAGATATGCGAGCTATATTCCAGATGTTTGGTATAATTCTAATACAAAATGCGAAGCAACTATTTTGAGTTATTGTTGCTAACGGATAGAAAGAGAGCTATCATGTTTTATGTAGAGATCATCGGTGAGATGTTCGAACCGATTGAATATATTGATTGCAAAACCCGCAAAGAAGCATTAGACTATCTTGATGCGCATGGTTTTATTCGTAATACGGTAGGTGATGGGCGTTGCTACGAATACATTCCCGATATTTACTATAATGAGAGTACGGACAAAAGAGCAAAGATCTTTAGTGACAACAAATAACAACACGATGCGACCAGCAAAGCTGTGTTGCCTTTACAGAATGGCAGCTGTGTTCTCCTTTCGGTTTCTTTCCTTTCTCTATCTCATTTAGCAGCTGTCATACGCAAGGAGTGGACTTCGGTTCACTCCTTTTTATTTAGAAACCTACTTGCCAACTACATTAAACTGATATACAATATGGATAAGATATTGTGATTACCTTGGAGGTGTACGGAATGACCATTAAAACAGTCGGTAAAATCAAAGGCTATGTGTCTCCTGGCATGGCTGCAAACGAGAGCTATAAGGCGTATAATGCCACCTATGAAGGTCTGTAGGCGCGTATGCTTGTGTCTGGTGTTCCGTACTTAATCACTTTAATTATCATGACTGCTGCTGTTATTGGAGCGACCATTTTGATTTCGAGATTATAGATGAATAAACTATATACTAATTTCATCGTCACTGTTGACGAAAGAAACCCTGAAGGTGGAATGAAATGCTTATCGTCAACGAGTGAATGGAAGATCACAAAGGCTCGTGATGCGCTGGCTGTAGAAGGTTCCCAGAAGCAGAAGGATGCCATGTTGTTGCTGATGGATATTACGTGAAGCACGTTTATATGTTGTATGATGTTGTCAATGCGGGTAAGCTGCGCTCCATGTCGCAAAATGGAGAGAACCGCTGCCCCATGTTGCAAGACGAAAGGATTCACCATGTTCGGTAGGAAGAAGAAGTGCTGCTATTGCGGTGACAAGAAGAGTGATCTCTATGTCGGCTTCGTGAAAGATCGGCGAGGAAATATCGAGAATATCATATGTTGCAAAACGTGTGCTGTGTTCCGAGGAATCAGGATTTATCAAGACGATAAATCACGGTAGCAATTGATGGTATGTATTCAAATCTGTTGTGCAACATGATACAATGTATCTGAACATCATATCGGAAAGGGCTGTCGTGTATGTCGCGGATAAAAACAAACGCAACACAGAGCAAGAGGGCGATGCTCAACACCACCATTAAGCAAGAAACGCTAGACGATTTCAAGGCATACTGTAAAGAGCTTGGCTTTCCTATGAACATGATTTTGGAATCTTTCATGTCGCAGTTTGTAAACGGTGAGTTGGTATTGAAGATCGGCAAAGCTAACAAGTTGAAAGTAGATGTTAGAGACGAATAGATAGATAGAATACGTATGTTGTTTTTTTGACTGGCGCATGTTGCGTCAGTCTCTTTTTTATATGTAGAAATTGTGGTGAGATATATACTCATGTTGTTAGTGTGGTATTATTCTCCTAAGAAATAAACAAGGTTAGATGCGATTGGAGATTTCAAAATGAATTGGGAAAACCTTGAAATATATCTGTTCTTATTGGTTCTGTTTTTTATCGCTATCGTGCTTTGCTAAGGAAGGAATGTATATGTATATTGTAAATCTTATGTGCGTATCATTCGGTTTGTCTATATCTGCTTTTGTCATGGCTCTTATTGCTATGGTAAAGACCATGAGAGTTAAAAGCAAAGTTGAGGATATTCGCTTTGATGTGTATCGAAGGAGGAATAAGCGATGATAGATATTTTTATCAAGATTGCTATTCCTGTTGCGATTGCACTTATCATGTTCGATGCTGCTTTGTTGTTTGAGATCGGCTCTAGTGATGTTGAGACTGATAATGCAGAGAACAGTGTTAGCGCTGATGATAAACCACTTGTCAGCGAGGAAGATCGGCGCATGATTGGCGAGTACGGCAGCGCAGGTATCGATGTTAGCAATGATAGGATTTTGATTATCACTAAGGACGATGATTGCAATGAATAATAAATTAAAGGCTGTGTTATCTGTACTTATTTCTATAATTATAGTTACAGTTGTACTAATAATATCAGCGCAGAATCCTATCGTTTATCAATTGCTCGCGTTGATTGTTATTATCTGTGTTATTTCATATGTTGTTTATGACGTATTATAGGAGTAATCATGCATGTTAGGACAATTTATACATGTGATCGCTGCGGAAAAGAATTCGAGGTGACCAGTGGAATCTTTAGAGTATATAAACCTAAGAGATATCTTATGAACGTATTTCGTCCACACTGTTTTTTCGAAGATAGATATGATTTATGCGATGATTGCAAGGAATCATTTGAATCTTGGCTTTACAATCCAGAAGCAGATGTATGCTCCAATAAATCAGATTTATCAGGTGAAGCCAAGGATATTTATGATAGTATGTTAGAACGTCTTAGGAGTGGCGATGAAGGTGTCAGTTAAGACGGCAACACAAACGGCATGTTGTCAGAACTGTTATTGGTGTGGGAGTGGTTACAGAGTAAACAAAAGAGAACATTATCTTGTTTGCATGAAGGATGATTTGTTCGATGACGTGTACCCTATTGTACGAAACGACTACTGTTGTCGTGATTGGCTTGATAGAGACAATAAAGTGGATATGGTAGAAATCTCTAGGCGGAAAATTTCTTAGAGTAAGGAACAACAATGGGCTATAGAACTCTTGAAGAAAAGTTTATTGCAGACTATGAGCATTTGGAAGAGGAAAATTCTAGTCTTCGGCAGAAGGTGAAAGAACTTGAATCTCAGTTACAGAAAGATAGTGACGGAAATTTTATTCTTGACACGATGGTGAACAAGGCTGGGCGCAACAAGCTGTTTGATGATTGTACGCTGTACTATACGCCAAATACTCTAGGTGGAGATAAAGGACTCGAAGAATGGGCATTTGAATACTGTAATGATGGTGGAAAAATTCCAGCTTCAGTTAGCTTTAAAGAATTCTTTGATTACTTTGAGGAGGAATTTAATAATGCCTGGGAAGAGGAGTACGACAAGGAAGTAGATGAGCGCAATGAGTAACAATCTTAAACCTTGCGCACATTGTGGAAAGAAGGCTTATGTATGTCATATCACACAGGAAAATCACTTAGCTCCTTTCTTTGTCAAGTGCAATGAATGTGGTATGCATACTACAAATAAGCGAACGGAAAAAGAAGCGATAGCTGTATGGAATCGCCGAGTCAAGTAAGGAATAAATAACGATGAATGAGAAAGTTATTGAAGAAATCGCTAACCAGCTTGGTATAGCAGTAGACCAAGCTTCACAGTTCTTGGTGCAGATAATTCCACGGTATGCAGGGTTGCAAGTGCTGGACTACGGAATCTGGGCAGTAGCAACGTTGATTCTTGTTGTCGTTGCAGCGGTGGTCGTAAAGATTGGATTCGAGAAGTACGAGGAGTGCGATTACTCCTATGAAGAGGAAATGTGGTTCTGGATTATTGGCATCAGCTTGGTAGTTGGAGCATTCGCGACAGCAGGATTTTTGTACTTCGAGCAACAGGTTGCAGGTTGGCTTCTGTTCCCAGATGCAAAGGTTATGGAAATGGTACTTAGTGCAGTCGGGTAAGTAGGGAAAATGAAGTATTTTGTTGAATAAATGTCCACAATGTAAGTATTACGAACTGAAGGAGAAGTAGTAATGTTCACAATGCTTAAAGCGATCTTCAATGAGCTTGCAAGTATCAATGCAATGCTAGGATCGATTGTTTCTTTTATGAGAAAGCTAGACAACGATGGCGCTATGATGCTTGAAAATGCGATGAATAATCAAAATAGGGCGGTTTATTTGTACGAAAAGGCAGCGAAGGAACATGAACAAGATTAGCGATCAGGAAAGACGAAAGATTGCACAAAGGCTGCGATACGAACTCAGCCTTATGTACCGCGACAGAGAGTATTACGAATCAGGTAAGGATGTGGTTGAGTGTGGAAACTGGGCATACAGAAGCATTGCACACTCCGTAATTCCGTATAGCCACCTTGGCAACGATTACATAGCAGTCGTTGAACGCTTAGTAGACCTGATCGACCGCCCGATAGTTGCAACGTAATGCCTTGCAACTATCGGAGATACATTGCATTGCGGCAACTGTAGTTGTACTATTACTCGTAGTTGCCGCTATTGTCCGCAATGCGGAATGGAGCTTAAGAAATGATTAGCGATGAAAAACGCAATGAAGTAGCAGATAAACTACGTGACATTGCAAAAGAAGAAGATATCGATGGTTATTCATATACAGAGTTGTGGGATAGGCTTATTGATTTTATCTATGATGACCTTGAAAGCTATGAGAATGCTACTTATGTAGATGATTTAAGTCTTCTTGCCGATTTGATTGATCGACCTGCGGTAAAACCCATTCATCCGTATGATGATATGCCTGACTACATTTTCTGTGGCGAATGCAACACTCAGATTTGGAATTCTGCAAATTATTGTCCGCAATGTGGCACCAGATGTGTTCCATATAGTAAACCGTTTTTTGATGATGAAGATAGGAGAATCTATGAAACTATATGTAGCGATGTGTAACAATGGCGAAGAGTGGGAAGACAACTATGAGTATGTAGATGCAATTTTCTCCACATATGAAAAGGCTGTTGAGTATATCGAGAGCAGTGGATTTGTCAAAGACGAACCATCTCGTTGGAAGCAAACATGGACTATTCCCGAGCAAGAATACGATTACTGGGGAAGCAATGGGTACATGTTCGTTGATGAATTCGAGCTTGACAATCCCAATAAAGATGATATTATCTAAGAATCTTAGAAAGACAGTTGTTAAGGAGTTATAAGATGTCTAAGAAATGTCCTCAAATTTGCGCTAACTGCAAGAACTTCAAGTCTTTTGATGTAGACTTTGATTACCCAGAAGATCTATGCGGTTCATGCAAGGTGAACGGTGGGGAAGTAATGTACGGTGACGATGAGAAGTGCGAGAATTACAGCCAGGTAAAGCACCCTCGTGTCACGAGCCTTAGCTATTAGTGGATGATATAAATGCCAGTTAAGAAGAAGGCTAATAGAGCTGTTATCAACACAACAGTCGATAAGAAAGTATTGAAGTCATTCAGGGATAAATGCGATTACATTGGTTGCAACATGAATGTAGTATTGGAAGCTTTCATGCGACAATTCGCAACGGGAGAATTTACTATCCAGCTAGGCAAAACAAAGGGCTTTGAAGTCAAGCTAGATGAATAGATAATCGAGGGAGATAATGTTCTCCCTCTTTTTTATTATATGAAACTTATCCAAACTACTTGCCAGCTACATAAACGAGTGTTACAATTATTGTATAGAAAAGGACAGAAGCTAGAAAGGGTGTTCAACATGGCTGATTATGCCCCACAAATTAACTATCAGTACAAGTCCAATGTCATCTCGTTCGAGGATCTTAAGAGCAAGAAGGATGAAGAGAACACTAAAGTAGCAGATGAGCCTAAACGTATCAGCTATACCGCTGGCAAGTCCACTGAGGTATATGCTTTCCGTACCGAAGAAGAGATCAAGGCTATGATCGATGTGTATGATAAGCATATTGATGAAGCTACCAATGAAGATCAAAGACGTGTAGCGTGTCGCAACAAGATGATGTTTGTTGTCGGCTTGAATATTGGTATTCGTGTAAGCGACTTGGCATCGTTGAAGTATTCTTTCTTTTTCGATAAGAAACCCAATGGAGAATATGCATTCAAGAAGTTCTATACTTTGCAGCCTAAGAAGCAACGCAAGAGCGGTAAGTTCGTTAAGCTATTCTTCAATCAGACTGTTCGTGTTGCTATTGAGAACTACATTGCAGAGTATCCGTTTGAAAGTCTTGATGAATATCTATTCACTTCTAGAGAAGGAGACAACAAGCCATTGGAAACACGTTCTATTTGGCGCATTATAAAGCGTACCGCGAAGGAAGCTGGTATTAATAAGAACATTGGATCGCATAGTCTTCGTAAGACATGGGCTTATCGAGTTTGGAGCAGCGCGGAAGACAAGAATAAAGCACTGGTCATGTTGATGCGCTGCTTTAATCATTCATCTGCTGTTGTTACGATGCGCTACATTGGCATCATGGATGATGAAATTGAAAAAATGTATAATAGTGTTGAGCTAGGTCTTGATTATTTATAAGGGAAGATAGGCAACATAAGCAAGACAATTAAGTAAAGGTGGCGGCTGTTCTTTAGCGGCCGTTGCCATTTGTATTAATGTTATATGTTGTGTAATATTGACTTAGAATACTACAAGAAAGGGGTACTCATGTGTGAGCAATGATTTTGAGATGTTTATAAAGACATTCGACTCTCCTAATACAGTAAGAGTGGTTAAATCATTACAGACAATAGGAGATTATGATTACTCTCATTGTACGCCGCTTGACATTGAGAATATAATCCTTAATCTAAAACCAAATAGCCCAAAGGCTATAACAACAATCATATATATCATGTCTTTATACGCTAAGCACCTGGGGAATAAAGACATGTTGCATATGATTGAGGATATTGACAGGAACGCTCTTTGGCTATTGGCAAAACCAAATGCAACAAAGAAGTTCATATCCAATAAAGATTTCGAGAACGTCTATCATGAGATAGGAGTGCATGAGGAACATAACTCATTCTATATACAGACGTTGTTCAGATGCCTGTATGAAGGAATCTATTGTGATGACATGAGCGTTATAAAAAATCTAAGAGCAAGTGATGTGCAGGACAACGTTGTTACGCTTAGAGACGATAATGGCAATGAGTATGATATAGCCATATCAGATAGGCTTGCTGATGATCTTGTGAAGCTAGGTGATGTTAATACATGGAGCAGGAACAATCGCTATGGTGTATGCAATATTGCAATAACTGGGTTGCATAAGGATAGTTGTTTTAAAGTTGAGAATAGAAAAGGAAGCTCTGAGTATAGTTATAGGTTCTCCTATTATCGAATACTAAGGAACATTGCGAAGAACTATGTTGGATATAGTCTATTGCCGTTGCAGCTTTATGTGAGTGGCATAATGTATAGGATAGGGAGGATGTTGAAACAACATGATATTGCTATACAGGACGCTTTCTCGGACAATAATAGGGATAAGATTGTTAATACAATAATAACCAATGAACTTACCAGGTGCATGTGCGATACGCCAGTAAGAAATTTTAGGGAAATGGTTAAAGGACATTTAGAAGTATTTGATACTTTCTGAAAACTTTGGAACTATTTACTATTTGAAAAACTTTATAAACTGGTGCTACATTAATAGTGTTGTCTGGTGTATATAAAGGTGTATATACACTTTGCAACACTATTTTTGAGAGGTGGTCTTCTATGTTTGACTATGAAAGATACGGTTTCAAATGCGGTGGAAAGTCAGAGCTTGGTAAGATTCTTGGAAATAAACTGAATCTTAAATCTGTTTATATAGATACATATATTGCAAGTCCATACATATTTTTATTGAGATCTGCTGAGAATAAAGTCACCGCTGCGATAGAGAATGATAGGGTGATCATCAGAAGAAACGACCGCAACAACACAACAATATCCAATGTGCCGTTTGACGTTGTTGAAGATGTGAAGTTCAAGTTTATGGAAGATTGTAGGTTCCAGGCATTCTTCACAGTATTCAATATCTGCTATCGTATCATTGCAGAGGTTTGTTAGAAATTTTTTCGAATTATCATTGACAACTTAAAAACTTATATGCAATAATGTTTCTTGTCAGGATAAATATGGTTATTGAAACAAACCAAAATCCTGGCAAGAGATTGTTGCAAGTATCTAGATAAGATGCTAGGATATATCTCATGAACCTTGACAACAGAATATTCAAAATATTTTAAAAACTACTTGACATGACAATCTGATTTGATAATATAGTTGATGTCACAAAACAAAAGCAATCGACTTAAATGATTGAGAGGAAGCGGTTGTGAAGGTCTTGTGAAGCAGCTTGATAACTAAAAAGGTTATATGTTAAGATGTTTGAAGACAGTAAAAAGTTATTGTTTGTAATTAGATTGCAGATTTGCTTTTCTTAGTGCGCCGCCCGTCATGATGTCGCTAAGAAAAATATCTATCGTGATGCTCCTTTCGTTTAAATATCTCTAAGGCAACAGATGTCAGCTCTATTAGCATTGATATCTGGTCAAAAGACGCTACCGACAAAGCTGTAAAGATGCAATCTAATTACAGGCAATAGCAAAGGTTATTGCATATGCAGAAGTTATTGATTTGGGGGTAACTTTTGCATGGGCAGTAACCCGATAACGAGTGCTGCCCCCCCGCCTAGTTTGGGTTAGTAATAAGGCTAGGCGTTGTGCATTGCAAATGGGTTTGGTATCCGAAGTTCCTGGGCAAGTTTGTGATGCATTGCCATTACGATAACATGGAAGCGAAGCTTGGTCGTATCTTTGCGGCGGTTTTAATATAACGACCCCTTGGTAGTTGGAGGTAAAACTACCACCGCTTATGAAGCGTATATTTGATGGTTGGTATGTGTTTCATAGGCGGTTATGAATCGTCTGAATGCAGGGTTAGCTCAACGGTGGAGCAGAGATCTCATAAATCTTTGGTCGTGGGGTCAGCACCCACACCCTGCACCAAATGCGCCAGTAACTCAGGGGACAGAGTTCCGATCTTCTAAATCGGGGGTCGAGTGTTCAAATCACTCCTGGCGCTCCAATGCCTGATTAGTTTAATGGTAAAACAAATCACTTGTAATGATTAGTCGAGCGTCCGATTCGTTCATCAGGCACCATTCTAACAATAACGCCGAGTACAGAATAAAGATTGCTTCGAAGCGCTTCTGTAATTGACATGCGAAACTTGAGAAGGGGAGGCTTGGCGTTATTTATATAATGAATTACATTAAGGAGTTCCAATGAAACTTATCGTCAAAGATCGTGGTATGGGTAAGACTATTGAGTTGATTCATGCTAGTGAAGTTACTGGCTATCCAATTGCGGTAAGCACAGAGATGCATAGACGATGTATCGCCGATAAAGCAAAAGAGCTTAAGTGTAATATTCCACAACCCATCTCAATTGAATATGCGAAATGCTATGAGCATGTTCTAGTGGATGAAATTACCATGGGTGGAATTCTATCGAAAGCTGTTAACGAGTATCTTGGAACCGATGTTGTTGCTTGCACTTGTTCGCCAGATTATTCACATGAAGAATATTTGAAGATTGAGAAAAAAGATCCTTGTCTCAACAGAGGGTTTGTAATTACTTGTTAATCGAAAGGTAGCAAAATGGGAACAGACATCCATCTTTATGTTGAACATTATAATAAAGAATCTAAGCGATGGGATAGCCTATCGCTTTACAAGAAATCTAGTGAAGACAAGTTCTCACCAGTAGATATCTATGATGGTCGAGACTATGAGTTGTTCGGTCTTTTAGCTGGTGTTCGAAGCATGATAGATCCGTTTGTATTTCCGCGTGGCGTACCTGATGATATGTCTTGTGAAGTTTCTAAGGCGTATGGAGATGGTCAATATTACCACGCTCCTACGTGGTATGATTACTGTGAACTTCAGGCATATAATAAACGAATGTCTCAATTTATTCCGCGTGATGAAGAAAAGGAATTTGATGATGATGTAGAATACGATGACGAAGATGACGCCATTAGTTTGTGCGAACGTCTTAATGACTTTATGAATGACATCGAAAAGGTTCTTAACGCTTATGACATTTATTATCCTAAGCCTGGTGATATCCGCATAGTCATGTGGTTTGACTCATAAGAGTTATCTTCATGCCGATAAAAGCATGTTGATATAAGTTGGGCTGCCAAGACAGCCTGTGCTTAGCTTTTAGCACCGAAATATAAAAGCCCTCTGAAAGAGTCTTGGGAACCTTTCGGTATAGTTTGAAGGAAAAGTAAGGAAAGGAATTAGTATGGTAACATTTGTTATCGGGATTATTGCACTTCTTATTGCGATCCCAGCTATCATCTTCGCTATTCGAATGAAGGTGCCAGAGCTTGAGACTGGTAAAGATGCGTGGGGTGATCCAAAGACGAACAAGAATGAGGTTCGTAACGCAAGAGCGAATAAGCGTTTTGCTACTATTGTTGCTTCAGTATTTTTTGCTTTTGCAATCCTCTTTGGTGCAGTATCTTGTATCTACTCTCAGGATATCGGTGAAGTAAAGGTAATTCGTAACTTCGGTGGTTCTCTTGGCGGTGTTAGCACTGAAGCTGGCTTTCATCTAAAGGCTCCGTGGCAAGATATGATTACCTATGATGTACGAAACAACATTCTATCTTTCATGGGTGATAGTGAGAAGGATCAATTTGAAGGTGGTTCCGCAAATGGCTCTGCTGTAACCATCAACGACTCGTCAGGCACGTCTGCTACGATTGATATCCAAGTGAACTATTCTCTTGACCCAGAAGCAGCAGAACGACTTTATGCCGACTATGGTACGCAGGAGAATTTCGTAAAGTCAATTTGTGCAGTCGATATCCGCGCCATTCCTCGTGAGGTAAGTGGAAGGTTCGATACCATCAGTATTCTTACCACTCGCGGTGATTTTACTTCGGCAGTGCAGGAAGCATTGACTGATAAGTGGAAGGATTACGGTCTTGTTGTAGAGCAAGTTTCTATTCAGAATGTAGTGTATCCTCAGTCTATCATCGACAAGTATAGCGAAGCTACGGCAGCAGAAGTTGCTAAAGCGACCGCTGAGAACAACCAAAAGGTTGCTGAAGTAGAAGCACAAACTAAGGTAACTACCGCCAAGGGTGAAGCTGAAGCAAATGCAATTCTTGAGAAGTCTCTAACTGATAAGGTTATTCAGAAGCAGTATGTTGAAACCCTTAAGAGCATTGGCGAAAATGGAAATCTTGTGGTTGTTCCAGAAGGAAGCAGTCCAATCGTTTCAACTGGTAAGTAGTTGATGTAAAATATGATTGCCTTGGAGCCTTCGGGTGACCATGAAAGACAGCAGTTACGGCTGTGTGCAAGTAGCAGATGAGTCTGTGAAAGCTTAATGCGAAAGCGATTATGTGTTTATGAGTTATAACAGGAAAGAGTTAACGGTGAAGTTCTCTAACTTTGAAATGCGTATGTTTAATGAAGCTCATAAAGAAGCTAAGAAAGGAACGTACAAGCAAGTTAAAGTTGGTTGTGTTATAACTTATAAGCACAAGATTATTGGCAGGGGTCACAATCAAGATAAGACCCACCCTATGCAGAAGAAATACAATCGTTATCGAAATTTCAATAATACAGAAGGCGAATTTGTTAAGGACTATGCACATGCAGAAACGATTGCGATAAACTCCATTCCATTTACAACTGGCATTAAAGTTGATTTTTCAAAAGTCAAGGTATTTGTGTACCGCGTTTGTCCAGGAAAGCAATTTGGATACGGGAACTCAAAGCCATGTCCAGCCTGTATGAATCTCATAAAGGATTTAGGCATAAAGAAAATCTATTATACTGATGACGATGGATATAACTATCTTCAATTGAATTAGGCATAATGTTGGTGCAGTCTTAGGATATGGCTGTTAAATGGCTAGTGAACACGTTGAGGCACGGTCGCGACATAGTAAAACCTTAAACTAGGAAGCAGCAGCCAACGCAGAAAAATAGTTTGAAAGGAATGTACGTCTATGGAAACGAACAAGAACAAGAAGTATAGTTGTTGTGAATGCTGTGACGATTGTTATGATGGTCGCAGTAATATTCGTATTACAAGGGATTACATTTATGACATTCTCGACAAGTCAGAAATTATCGTGACCACAGTTTTCGATAAGTGTACTATTGTGTCATGCAAGCTTCCAAGTGGCTTTGTAATTGTAGAATCATCTGCTTGTGTTGATCCGAATAACTATGATGAAGATTATGGTGCAGAGATTTGTGTTGATAAGATTGTCGATAAGCTCTATGAACTTGAAGGCTATCTACTTCAAGAAGCTCTTAGTCTGAATAGCTATGACGAAGACGAAGATGATCTATCAAGTGATTACGAACGTGTAAATTATGATTACGAAGCTAAGTACCATGACTTCGACCCTATGGATGACTTTGATGATTTCTATGAAATCTATGCTGGATATATTCGCAAGTAACTAGGAGTCTATATGAGTATCTATCTAGATGAAGCTGCTACTACTAAGCCAAGTCCAGAAGTAATCAGTGCTATGATGCCGTATCTATCTGAGAAATGGCATAATCCATCTTCGCTATACAGCTGGGCTTCTGATGTCTCTAAGGATGTTGCGAAGGCGCGTAAGACTGTTGCTGATTTTATCAATGCAGAAAAAGATGAGGTCTTCTTTACATCTGGTGGCAGTGAAAGCAACTGTTGGGCTATTCAAGGTTTTGTGACACATCGTTCAGCAATCGAGGAATTGCCTTGTATCATTACTACTAACATCGAACATCATTCTATTATGGAATGTACTGCGATGATGAATATGTTGCCATGTCTTGTTTGGTATGTTGGTGTTGATGAGTATGGCAACGTTGATATCGAAGAGTTAGAAGAAGCCCTTAAGTGCATGACCAAAGAGACTAAGCCTAGCAATGTTCTAGTGTCTATTGGAATGGCAAACAATGAGATTGGCACTATTCAAGATATCAAGAAGCTTTCTGAGATCATTCATTCATATGGCGCAATCTTCCATACAGATGCAGTGCAAGCTTTCGGTCATATTCCAATTGATGTAGAGGATATGGGTATCGATATGCTTAGTGCAAGTGGGCATAAGATTGGAGCGCCAAAAGGTATCGGCATTCTTTACAAGCGCAACGGCATTGAAATCAACCCTCTTATCTATGGTAGTCAGATGGATGGTATGCGTGGTGGAACTGAGAATGTTCCTTATATTATCGGTATGGCTAAGGCTGTTGAGCTTATTGAGCGATATGCGAAACCTGATATGTGTCAGAGAATTGCATACATACGAGATTATTTTATTGACAAACTAGAGAATATCGGTTGCAAGCTCAATGGTTCTCATGAGCATAGGTTGCCCAACAACATCAATGTGACTTTGCCGCATGGTCTTAACGGTGAGTCTATGCTGTACTGCATGGATTTATGTGATGTGTATATCAGTACGGGAAGTGCTTGCAATTCTAAGTCTATCGAGCCGTCACCTGTATTGAGTGCAATTGGCTTAGGCGATGACGCTTACAATTCTATTCGCATCACTTTCCCTGTTGGCATCACAAAGGAGGAGATTGATGAGGTTGTGAGCGAAATGGATAGGCAGATTAAGATTCTTGTAAACAACTAAGGATATATGCTAAGAAAGGTAAAATCATATGCTTATTAACGGTGAACGAGCGCTGGCTTATACTGTGACGATTGATAGCATCACGCCCATTGAAGGTGCGGATAACATTGAGTTGGCGCATGTGGGTGGCTGGTGTGTAATTATTCGCAAGCAGGAATATAAGCCTGGTGACATGGCAATCTTCTGTGAGATTGATTCCAAGCTGCCAGAGAAAGAATGGTCTGAGTTCTTGCGTCCTAAGAAATTCAAGGTGAAAACCTATCGACTTGGTAAGTTTAAAGTTATCAGTCAAGGATTGCTTTTACCTATGAGCATTCTTCCAGAGGGCAACTATGAGATTCACACTGACGTAACTAAGACACTTGGTATTACATACTACGTTGCTGAAGATAATGCGCGTAAGGCTAAGACCAATCCGAATGCAAAGTACGACAACATGTGCATACGAAACAAGAAGTTTGCTCAGAAGCGTTGGTGGAAGTGGTTGATGAAGCGCCTGTGGGGTCGCAAGCTGCTGTTTGCTTTCTTTGGTAGCAAGAAAGATAATCCAAAGAAGTTTCCTAGTTGGATTAAGAAGACCGATGAAGACAGGTGTTTAATTGGTGATGCGAAAATCCTAACAGACCATGGCGTGTTAAGAATTGCAGATATTGTCAACAAAAAACTTAATGTAAAAGTTAAGTCTTACAATGTTGATACTGGCGAGATTGAATATAAATCAATTAATTCATATCAAAAGTATGATAACAATGAAGAGTTGATCGAGATTGAATATCCGTATCGTGGTAATTCTTTTAGAAAGAACCGTATTCTTTGCACTATGGATCATAAGTTTTTTACAAACAGCAATTATGTTGAAGCAAAATACTTGCGCGTAAACGATACGATTATGATGCCATTAACATGTTATGGAGATGACGTTATTCCAATTATTTATGGAATGCTACTTGGCGATTCATCTATCATGGATGATAAACGTTGCAATTCTAATAATATTCGAATTAGTACGACTCAAGGTGAGGCACAACTTGATTATCTCAAATTAAAGCAAAGTATTTTTGGCAAAGATAACTTCCGTATTCATAAGGGTAAGAGTGGATATTGCGATAATGCTGTATATGCTGGTCATTTAGCGATGGATGTAAATATTGCTAATCATGTATTACACGATTGTTATATTGATGGAAGAAAAGTTATTACTAAACAAATGGTAGATAAGTTTACACCACTGTCACTAGCATTTTGGTATCTAGACGATGGTACAATTAGGCATCGCAACGAAAATGATAAGGAGAGTCCGTCTATTCAAATTTCAACATGTGCGTATAGTAAAGATGAGAATCTTATTTTGATTAATATGCTACGCGATAAGTTTGGTGTTGAAGCAACTTTAAGGCGTGAAAAGAATAAGTATTGGAGCATTTATATTACAGTTGAAGGCACAAAGGTATTTCTTGATTTGATTAAAGATTATATTCCTGCCTGCATGAAATATAAGACTTTAGTTGAGTATGAAAATCTTCCTTGCCTACTTGATAATATGAAGTTTGAGCGTAAGGAAATGCTTATTCCAGTACATATTAGCGCGGTAAAGAAGTATGATGGACGCAAGCATTATCGTAGCCTGTATGATATTGAGGTTGCAGATAATCATAACTTCTTTGCCAACAACATCCTTACTCATAATTGCGAAAATACTATGTGGGTATTTGAAGACAAGAATCCGTTTGTTGTCACAGAAAAAATTGATGGTACTTCCACTACGTTCTTTATTGACTATACGAAGTCGAAGCGTAAGCCAGAGTTCGGTGTGTGTTCTCGCAATGTACGCCAGGTAGATATGGATCAAGATACCTGCTTCGATTGTCAAAATGTTTATTGGGAAATGTGTTTCCAATATGAAATTGAGGATGCATTGAAGAGTATTGCTAAGGAATACAATGTAGACCGTGTTGTTCTTCAGGGTGAAACTTATGGCGAGAGTGTTCAAGGCAATCCATATAAGCTGAAGGAACGTAAGTTCGCTGCATTTAATTTGGTTTTCAATGGCGAGCGTCTTGGCTCTCTTAAGGCAAAGAGCATTCTTGATAAATATGACATTCCGTTTGTTCCTATCATTGATGAGAATTATATCTTGCCAGATCGTGAAGATTTTGAGGAGTTCAAGAAATCTGCTGACGGTATGAGTACAATCAATAAGCAGACTAGACGAGAAGGCTTTGTTTATCGTAGTCAGGACGGTAAGCAGTCATTCAAGAATATCAGTCGCAATTTTCTCTTAAAGAAGAAGGATTAAATAGTGAATAGCACAAAACCAGTGCTGACGGTTATGGTAGGCTTGCCAGGGAGTGGCAAGTCTACTCTTTCATATAGGTTGGCACAAGAAACCAATACAGTTATCTTTAGTTCCGATGAGCTTCGCAAAGAAATGTTTGGAGACACTGAAGATCAGAGTCATAATGCGGATGTGTTCAACGAACTTCATAAACGTATCAAACATTGTCTGAATAATGGCGGTAATGCTATTTACGATGCTTGTAACATTTCTTCTAAACGTAGACGAGCTTTTCTTAGCGAGTTGAAGAAAATTGATTGCGTTAAGAAGTGTGTTATTGCGGCAACGCCGTATGAGCAGTGTTTGAAAAACAATAAGAATAGAGACAGACAAGTTCCTGAGTATGCAATTGATAATATGTATAAGCACTGGAACACTCCATATTGGTTTGAGGGTTGGGATGACATTCAGGTTTGTTATTGGGATGATGAAAGAAAAAATCCTACTGATTGGTGCATAGAATATATGCCTTATAAACAGGATAATCCGCATCACGTACACACATTAGGAAATCATTGTGTTGAAGCTGCTCTTTATGGATTTCGCAACTTTGGACGCTTAGTAGGATACGCTGCAATGATTCACGATAACGGCAAGCCTTTTGTAAAAAAGTTTGAAAACTACAAGGGTAAACCAGATGATGTGGCACATTTTTATAACCATGAAAACTGTGGTGCATATAACACATTGTTTTTTGACATAGATAAAGCAATCTTACTTGATGTTTCTATTTTAGTGAATCTACATATGCATCCATACAATTGGGAACGTGAGCAAGGAGCTAAGAGAGAAAAGCTTTGCAACAAATACAAGAAACTGTGGGGCGATAAATTATATAATGATGTGTTAGCATTACACGAAGCAGATAAAACGGCGCATTAAGGAGGAATAACTATGCTGCGAGTATGGGATACAAAGAAGAAGAAGTGGTGTGATCCTGATGGTTTCTATCTATCATGCTATGAGGATCTATACACGTATTCTGAAAAGCGGTTCGGCAGCAAGCTGAAGCGTGTTCGTGATGATGAACGATATGTTTACCACAGGTCTTTGGGTATGCATGACGAGACTGGAACCGAGGTGTATGAAGGAGACATCATTGGCGGTGTAAAGGATGATGGAAAAGTTTGTTATATGACTGTGGCTTACGTTCCATCACACGCACAGTTTGTTTTGTTTGATGAAGATGATAAGCCTGAGAACATGGATGGTACATATTATCTTATTGAAGATGATTTTATTGAAGAACTGAAGATTGTAGGCAATGTCTTCGAAGGTATCAAGGAAGAGATTGAAGTACCCGAAATTGTAGAGGAACCCGAAGAGGTTGTTACCGATAATGATGCCTCTGTTGGAGCAGATGATGTTGAGGTTGTAGAAGCAGAAGTGATTGAGGAAAGCGAATTAAAAGAATAACAGTAAGGGAGAGTTGTGAATGTCTCATGTAGTAATTGCATTCGCTATTGTTCTTATGATTGTGTTTTCTGTTTTATGTTATGCTTGTTGCGTTGCATCTAGACATTATTCTAGAGAAGAAGAAAAGCTGGAACGTTATGAGAATGACGATTCAGGAAATGTTTGAAGAAAGGTAAGACGATGATTCAAGTTAGGCAAGGAGTCTTTGAGACTAATTCATCTAGCACCCACTCGATTTGCATTCCAAAGAAGTGCGATAAGATCATCAATCATGTTGATTTCCGTATTGGCAAATATGGATGGGAGAATGACGAAGCTGACCCAGCATCGTATTTGTATACTGGCATTCTGTATGCATACAAAAAGGATGAAGCTCAAGAGCTTATTAATGATATTGCCAACATTCTTTCTACTAATGGCATCAGTTTTACATTTGAGAAACCAACGTGGGAAACTTGGGGAGAATATCAATATCTCGAAAATGGTTACGTTGACCACGGCGAAGAGTTGATTCCATTTATTCAAGCGGTAGTCAATGATGAAGATACGCTGTTGCGTTATTTGTCTGGCGGTATTGTATATACTGGCAACGATAATCAAGATCCGCAGCCGAGTGGTTGTGATATTTGTGATGAGGATTATTACGATTACGATATTGATAAGTATGTTCCGAACCCATACCACGACATTGAGAACTATGAATATTTTTATAAGGGAAACTAACTAGGAGAATGCTATGCTACAAGTACGTCAAGGTGTTTTTGAAACGAATTCATCAAGCACTCACTCAATTACAATCACCTCACAATCTGACTTTGATAAGTGGAAGAATGGGGAAGTATATTTGAATGATGAATGGTGGAGTGATAAGATTAATGATCCTAATAAAAACAAGACTTTTCTAACTGTAGATGAGGCTGTGAATCTTGTTAAGGCATGGAACGATGTCTATGGCGATGACGATGATGATGCAGTAGATTACGATAGCATGGGCATTCTTGAAAAAGAAGAAAAAATTAAAGCGCATGAAATCTATACGTTTGAAGATTATTTCAGTAAGATTTGGCTTGAAACCTATGAGGAACACTACACTACAGAACACGGTGATGATGTCGTTGCCTTCGGTTACTATGGTTATGATGGCTAGGAGATAAGATGAAAACCCTTGGTAAGTACAAGAACGGAAATTACCGTGTGGCGATGCTGGTTGACGGTTCCAAGATTCGTTACAATGATCTTGATTTCTTTGAGCCAGAAAAACCAGAATCGATTGATCTTAAGATTACTAACCGTTGCTTTAGAGGCTGTAGTTTTTGCCACGAGAATTCAACCTGTGATGGTAAGCATGGAGACGTTCTCAATCTTCCTTTCTTAGATACTATGCTTCCATATAGCGAAATAGCAATCGGTGGAGGCAACGTACTTCTTCATCCAGACTTGATTCCGTTTCTTGAAGGTCTTAAAGAACGTAAGCTCATTGCAAATATGACCGTCCATCAAGACGACTTCATGGCTAACAGTGATTTTCTTAGGTATCTTGTTGAAGATAAGTTGATCTATGGGCTTGGTGTTTCTCTTAATTATGTAGACGATGAATTCATCGAGGTTATCAAAGAGTTTCCCAATGCGGTAATTCACGTTATCAATGGCGTTGTATCCGTATCTGAGCTAGAGAGCCTTGCAAATAACAACCTTAAGATTCTTATTCTTGGATACAAAGAATTTAGGCGTGGCAAGGATCTATATAATATTATCGGAGATGCTATCGAACGCGATAAGTCTGAGCTATATGAAGCGTTGCCAACGATTGTCAGTGATAGTTGGTTCGATTGCGTGAGTTTCGATAATCTAGCAATCAAGCAGCTTGATCCTAAGCGTTTTATGAGTGAAGATAAATGGAAGTCTTTTTACATGGGAGACGATGGCGCATTCACCATGTATATCGATGCTGTTGAAAGAAAGTTTGCTAAGAGTTCTGTATCTACAGAACGTTGGGAAATTACAGATGATATCAAGGAAATGTTTGATAAGGTGAGGAGTGTTGCTTAATGGAAGTATGTAAAATTTTTCTTAGTGGTGGAATGAGTGGTCTTACCCAGAAGCAGCAATGGGCTTGGCGAAAAGAAGTTGAGAAGGAGCTGACTGAGTTCAGGTATGGAACTAGGGTGAAGCCAGAGTTCTTCAATCCATGCTTGTACTACAATGTAGATGAGGATTATCACAAGACCGAGAATGAACATTTCGAGTTTGATACCTATAATCTGCGCAGATCTGATTTGGTTATTGTGAACTTCAATGCTCCTAATTCTATTGGCTCAGCAATGGAGCTGATGTTGGCGAAAGAGCTGCACATTCCCATCATTGGTCTTAATGAAAACAAGCGTAAGCTTCACCCGTGGTTAGAGGTATGCTGCAATCGTATCTGCGATGATATGGAAGAACTTGTAGACCATGTAGCAGCTTGTTATTTGAATTAATATAGAAAGGATATTGCTATGCGAGTTGGTAAGCTTCAGGTTACTACTGAATTTGAATCTGATGAAGGTGTATTTGAGAGCATCAAGTCATACAACATTATTGAAGTAGACGCTGGTACTACTAGTCTGATCGGCGTGTCTCCTGTTGATGATCCCACTAAGGATATTGTCTGGAAGTATGGTTTCAATATCAACGATGAGTATTATCTTGACAAGGTATTTAATGTTATGGGAAAGAACACATATGATTGGGTAGAGCCTATGCATGGGACTGATGAAGATATTTATTCTTAATTTGCTGTTTGCAACAGTTTGAATATGGTGTATAATCTTATTGCTAATAAGGTTATATGTTAAAGGAGAAACTATTTGATAGTTTAAGTATGAACGCAAAAATGAATCAAATAATCTAATTACGGAGGTATGGTAAATGGCAAATGAAAAGAATGTGATTACAAAGTCTGACTGGGTTTCAAACTTTACTCTCATTGGCGAAGCAAAGGTTAATGACTACACGTTCAAGATTGATGAGCATAGTAACAAGTCATCTTGGATTTACAATTCTATGAATCTGGGTATTGACTGCGGTGAGAAGTTCGGGACAGTTTTCGCCGATCTCATGGGTGGTTATAGCGAAGACCGAGAGAACATCATCTACGTACATGGCAAGGATGATGATGGCAACGATGACTTCGGGCAGACTTTTACGGTAGACTGGGAAGATCGCCTAAATGATGAAGTGCTTGAGTCAGTAGGTGATTTGTGTTTCATCACCGTTGGTCTTGAGAAGACCGACAAAGGTAAGACGTATTACAAGAATTTCCTTAGTGCATATGACGCAATTGCATATGTCCAGGAGCATCTTGAAGACGGCATGGTAGTGAATGTCCGTGGTCGTTTGCAGTACAGCATCTACAATGATACTGTTCAAGTACGCAAGACAATCCAGAGCATTGTGCTAAGCAATGTTGATGATTCTTCCAAGTATGTTGCTCGATTCACGCAATCTGTGCTTCTCGACAAGGATTCTGCAAGCTTGAAAGACGTTGACAAAGACAAGGGTGTTATGTATGTGAATGCTCGTGTTCTTGATTATCTCAAAGAGTTGAATGGCGTTGAGATTAGGGGTCAGTATCCTTACAATGTCACCTTTGAGTTCCCTATGGATCTGACTAAGCCCGATACTTGCAAGAAGATTTATGAGAAATTGTTCAAGGTTAAGAAGAATGTTCGTCAGGTAACGTTTGAAGGCGAGTTTGTTGAGGGTGGAGCTGTAGTTCAAGCATCCTGGGATGACGTACCCGATGACATCAAGGATCTTGTTGAGATTGGCGTTTACAGTAAAGAAGAGGCACTTCAGAAGTGCAGCGCAAATGGCTCTCGTGAGCGCCGAATGCTGTTGAAGAAGCCTATGATTCGCCTTGTAGGTGAGGACAAGACTGCTGTTATCCAGGTATTTGATGATAAGTATACTGAAGAAGAATTGGTTATCGATACTGGGTCTGCTGAGGATGATGAAGAGGAACTGCCTTTTGATGAAGATAAGTCTTCCAATGAGTCATCTGATGACGATTCGATGTCCTGGTTAGATGAACTCTAGTATTTAATTACTAAAGTTATATGCTAAGCGGGAGGGTTTATTCTCTCCCGCTCTATCACGAATTAACATCTTAGAAAGGGTGTAGTTAATGGGTAAGTTTGGTAAAAAGAATCATGTCTCGCTTAATCCACTTGATGCCAATTTATGTCTATTGGGTCTTCCGAAAATTGGCAAGACCACGATTTGCAAAGAGGTGGCTGAAAAGCTTGTTGGCGAGGATGGGTATCTGTTCCTCGAAATGTACCGCGAGAACGGTGCGAAATATATTGAGGATATCGTGTATGAAGATGTTCCAGACTGGGATACGTTTGTAGAAATCATTGATGATATCGTTGAGAATAAAACTAGTGATTATCCAGATCTGAAGGTTGTCTTTATCGACACGATAGATAATGCTATCCAGCTCGCCGAGCAGGAAAGTGTGAGACTTTGGAATAAGGAGAATCCAACTAAACGCACAACGGCAATCAATGCCGCCTGGGGAGGATTTCAAAAAGGTCAGGATAAGGCACTTGATTTGCTTCAAGAACAATGGTTCCGCCTTCGTGAAGTTGGAGTCGCATTTTCTCTAATCGGTCATGTACGTCAAACTACAGTTACAGATCCGATTACGCTTGAGCCCTATCAGCAGATTACGTCAGATGTGTCTCAGCGTTACTTCAATCAGATTAAAAAGAACATTGATTTGATTGGCATTGCATATATTGACCGAGAAATTACCAAGGAACGCACAGGCAAGAAGAATGCTGTTACTGGCAAAGACGAAGTTGTTAACAAGGTAACTTCCGAAGCACGTAAAATTAAGTTCCGAGATTCAAACTATTGTGTTGATAGCGGCGGTCGTATGTCTCAAATTGTAGAAGAGATTGATTTTGATCCCGATGAGTTTATCAAGGCGCTTACAGATGCTCTTAAGGCAGAAGTCGAGAAGAATGGCAAGTCTGTCAAGGAACGCGAAAAGGAAAACGCTAAACAAGAGAAGGAACTTGAGAAGCGAGTAGCAGAGCAAGAGAAGGCTGCTAAGTCCAAGGCTGCTGTAGACGAAGTAATCTCTGAGATCGTAAATTTCTTCACTGAGAACAAGTCTGAGATCGACAAAATCAAACCAGTGATGGCTGAGATCAAGAAGCGCGGATATGGCAAGCCTACTGAGATTACCGACATCGAAGATGCAAAGGCTGTTCTCGCTCTTACTCTTCAGTAAAACAACAGGTGTTAAAGAAAGGTATACATATGAAAGAACCAATTGAATCTATGGAGTATCGTTACAACTGTATGGCTCAGAACGGTAAGAACGAGTGGGGACATGGCATCATGCGTAAGCTCTACTATAAGATTATCCAGGCTAAGGAAGCTGCCGACCGCTCTTAATTAGAGGGCATAAGTTTGAAGGACTACCCGTGGTTGAAATATACTGCGGGTAGACGTGTAGATAAAGGAGGTTTGATCGTGGGCAAGACACCTAGAAAGCGCATGACAAAAGAAGAACGAGAAGCTTGGGATAGTTTATATGAATATGTACGCACAAAGGTAATGCGATACGATTCAAACCAAGCTTTGCCAAGTCAAATGGTTCTTCGCCTTAAGGGTATGTTGAACGGCAAGTTCATGGCTAACGGTTCTACCAAGGATATGGCTAACTATTCTTATGATGTTGTATTGAATACGTTCAAGTATTCTATGCCAGATATTCAACGCGCCTTGGGGAGTGTGAGCTTCAATAGTGAATGGCATAAGTTCCTTTATATTATGAAGATTGTAGAAGGCAATTTGAATGACGTGTATATGAGAATGAAGGGTGCTGAGAGGGCTAAGGAGGAAATGTTGCGAGATGACTCTTGTAGCGTTTCACATAAAGCAGTAGAATATAAACCCAAGAAAAAGAACAAAGATAAGTTCTCTGATTTGTGGTAGACAAGGTGATGCTTAGATGGCAGAAAAGAATATTAAACTGACACCGTTTGAACAACAGCAGCGAGATTCTGCTAAGAAAGTATTAGAGTACAAACTTGGCTCAGAAGCATCTGTCGTATCTATGATATATAAGAAACCAGATTTGCTTACTGAAACAAATCTTACTCTTCAAGATTTTCATAACAATGTCTGGCGTGTCTATTTTGAGATTGCAAGGTCATTGATTCTTGATGAAAAGAAAGTTGCGCTATCTGAGATTGATGTTGGTCTTTATCTTGATAAGCATCCAAAGCTGGCTAAGAAATATGAAGAGTATGGTGGATATAGGACAATCGAAGATGCTGGTGCATATGTAGACACACAAAACTTCTATGGTTATGTTTCTGATCTTCGAAAGTGGAATGTTGTCATCAAGCTTATTAAGCGAGGGTTTCCATGTGACAAGGAGCGTATTAGTGAACTAGCTGATATGACAGCAGAAGATGTCTATAATGAATACACTGTATATCTAAATGACATCTTTGCTAACGTGGATAACAACGTAAAGTCTTATAATGGCTTCGAGGGTATGAAGGAGCTTGTAGATGAACTTGATGAAGGATTGAATGTGGGTATTCCATTTGCCAACTGTGATATTCTCAACAAGGAAACTGGTGGTATGCTCGGAGGCAACATCATTGGTATGGGAGCCAGCAGCGGCGTGGGCAAGAGTACCTTGTCCATCAACTACATCTTCCCTTCTATGATTAAATACAATCTAAAAGCACTGTTTATTATTAACGAGGAAGATTCACGGAAATTCAAGAAGGAAGCGCTTATTTGGTATTGTTCAAATGTTCTTAAGCATCCTGTTCCGAAGCATATTCTTCGTGATGGCGGCTTTGATAAGGAAACTAAAGAAGCCTTATACAAAGCTTCTGAATGGTTTGAAGGACAAAAAGATAATCATAATATCACTATTATTCCACTCGAACAATACACAGCCAGAATCGTAGTAAAACTTATTAAAAAGTATACAAATATGGGAGTAGATGTTATTGTTCTTGACACACTGAAGGAGAGTTACGATTCTCGCAACAAGGAATCATGGAAGTCTCTTATGACAGACTGCGTTGATTTCTATGATTGCATCAAACATACTAATACATGTATGATTATTACTTATCAGCTTGTTAAAAATAGAAGTAAGTATCTTACTAATGCAGACATTGGCGTGTCAAAGGGTATTCTCGATGTGTTTAGTGTGAATATGTTTTTTAGAAGACCACTGCAAACAGAATATGCTGGCGAGAGAGAAGAGTTGTATTGTTATAAGCATGGTAATAGCAATAACACTAAAATTCCTTTTAAGCTTGAAAAAGATAAACATTATATGATTACGTTTCTAAGTAAAAACAGGCAGGGTCAGAGCGATATCCAAATTGTAAGCGAAGCAGATTTCTCTATTAATAAATATGAAGACATTGGATACGCTTTGATTCAGCAGGATTTCTGATAAACTACTCACGTTATATGCTATACTGTGAATAGTTGCTTTAACAAGCAAACCAACCATACAAGTAAATCAACTAAGAAAGGAGTGGTATTTAAATGGATACTGTTTCTCTTAAGAAGTACATATATGAAAACAATAAAATAGAATATGTGCTTCAAGAGATTGGCTGCGGCAACATTAAATACCATTCCAATAAAGAGTTCTATGCAGCATCTAATCACAATGGCGATAACCCAGGAGCGGTCAATGTAAAGAACAATGAATACCTTAATGTAGTTAATTGGACTAGGCAGAATGAGTTCCCCGAAGGTTCTGATATCTTTAATCTCGTTCAATATAATAAGCAATACTCATTCACAGAATCAGTTAAATACCTCCACAAGATTCTTGGTCTTGATTACAGTCCATATAAGAAGCAAGAGAAGAAAGAAAAGTTCGATCCTCTGAATGTATTCAAGCGCGTCTTAAGTGCAAGGAGAAGAGTAGATGTAAACGACATACACGTTATAAGCGATGAAGCTTTAAATGATTATGTTCCTTTGCTGCATATCTCCTGGTTCAGAGAAGGCGTGATGCCGTGGACTAGAGAGAAGTTCGGGATAGCATATTCATACAAGCACAAACGAGTAGTGATCCCATTACGTTCCTGGCTAGACGGGACGTTGCTTGGATTCAATCAACGTACAACTGTTGAGAATTATGAAGAGCTTGGTATCTCTAAATATTTCATCACACCCTCATATCAGAAGAGCTTGAATTTGTATGGACTTTGGGAGAATAAAGAAGAGATTGAGCAAAAGAGATATGTGGTGATTGTTGAATCCGAGAAGTCTGTGTTGAAACGGCATTCTTTGAATGATGGAACGTGCGTAGCTCTCCAAGGGAAAACCCTAAGTGATGAGCAGTTGAGGATAATCTTAGGTCTTGATATTGATGAGGTTATCATTGCTCTTGACAATGATGTTCCTATTGAGGAAATCAGGTATATGTGCGATAAGTTCTATCGCTTTCGCAAAGTTAGTTATGTGAAGGACTCATGGGATTTGCTTGACAAGAAGGATTCTCCATGCGATGCGAAGAACAAGATATATAATTTTCTTATGAAGTTCAGAACTACATATGATGATAGTGAACATAATAAGTATCTTAAAAGCTTGCAGAAGTAAGGAACAGATATGAACTATTTTATAAGTGACACCCACTGGGGACACGAGAATGTACTAGGGTTTGATAGCCGACCTTTTAAGACAATTGAAGAACATGATAAGGTGCTAATTGACAACTGGAATGGCACTGTATCTTGTGAAGACCATGTATATATTCTGGGTGATATTTCTTGGCACAACTCTACCAAGACAATTGAAATCTTCGAGCAGCTTAACGGATATAAGACTCTAATTCGAGGAAACCATGACTCCAAGGTCTTGAAGAATCCTAAGATGCGAGAACAGTTTGTTGAGATAACCGATTACAAGGAGCTTACGTTTGATGATGGTGGTGGACTTGTACTTTGCCATTATCCTATTCTCGCATTTAAGAATCATTACTATAATTGGGTTCATTTCTACGGACATGTCCATACAACATGGGAGTACGACATCATCGAAGAAGCCAGAAGGCGTTCTATTGAAGTCTCTGGTAGTCCTTGCAATATGATTAATGTTGGTTGTATGATGCCGTGGATGAACTATACGCCGAAGACATTTACGGAGATTATGTCTACATATAAAGAAGGTGATTAAGATGGACAACTATCCAGATACTACCTACGAAGCAGACCCAGATGCGCCATGGAATCAGCCAGACCCTTGGTTTGGACGCAGGTGCGATGAGTGTATTCGATTCTATGAGATTCCATCATGGATATGTAGAGGAACCACATGTGGGTTTTGTACTGAGAACACAGAGTATGTAGACGGCGAAGAAGAAGCATGTGAGTGGTTTGAGGAGTAAATATGAAGTATAAATTTGGAATTAAGCATTGGAAGTTTGCGAAGGGTCACTGGTCTTTAAGTATTGGAATCGCCCATTCGAATGATGAGACATTCTTAGAGTTAGAATTGTTCAAGTGGGTAGTTCTTATTGGTTTGATGTATAAATAAGGAGAGAGTACAATGAAGCGTTATATGAAAGACTACAAGAAACTTACTCTCGAAGACCTTGGCGCAGAGGATTGTATCAATCTTCTTAATCCTGTTAAGTGTCCGTGTGGTTGCGGTGGATACGCAAATCCCATCATCGTAGATGAAGAGGGTGAGTTCAATCCATTTGCGTTTGCCACTATGGTTCTTGAGAATGAGGAATGTAAACACGCATTTGTGTTCGTTATCTCTGATTGGGATGTGTCTGGTGCATTTACTTGCGAAGACGGTATCAAGTATTTCACCACTGCTGAGAACGGCGCATTCGAGTATGCAGATGATACTGTTGCTTGTGTGCGAAATATGATTGAAAAGTTTGAGCCTCATTGTGTAGGTATCTTGCAGTATACTGGCAGCGACAATGCATATCGCGTTGTGACTGACGTAGTATATGATTAAATAAGATAGAGGTGTATTTATGGCTAGACTTTCAAGAGAAGAACTTGACAAGATTAAAGAGAAATATAATGTGTCACGTATCTGGTCGTTTTCGAGAATAAACGCATACGAAACAAGTAAGTACGAATATGCGCTTCGCTACTTAATGCATGAACCTGAAGACAGGCAAGATTGTGCTTATACTACTCTTGGATCACTTTGTCACGATACGTTAGATGATTTCTATGAGGGTAAGATTTCATATGATGACATGGCGGAGCAGTTCACTGATGGCTGGATTACCGCTATCGACATAGCTGGTTTGAAGCTAGACCGCAATGACGAAGAACATGATGCTAAGCTAAAAGAAAAGTATAAGTTTGACATCCAACACTTCTTTAAGAATCATGTGACTTATGACTATAAGCTTCTGATTGAGAAACCAGTTGTTACAAAGGTTGGGTCTAGTGTATTTGTCGGATATTGTGATGCTATCTATAAAGATGACGAAGGTTATTATTATGTAGTAGACTTCAAGACAAGTAGTGCATCTGGATTCTCTGGCAAGAGTCTAGAAAAAAAGTCAATGCAGCTTATTTTGTATTCTATGGCGTTGATTCAATCTGGCGTTGACATCGAACATATTAGACCATGTTTTAATATGTTGAAGTATGTCAATGTGGAAACAACATTGAAGAACGGCAAGAAGAAGGTTCGGCAGATTGAGCGGTGTAGTATTGGTCAGTCGCTTCAGTCAAATTGTAAAACCTGGTTAAAGGCATTTGATTATTCTGAAGACGAGATTGATAACTATCTAAAGATGCTACTTGATACTAACAGCATTGAAATTCTTCCTGAAGAAGTGCAAGAGAAATATAAGTTTGAAGACTGTCATATCTATGTGCCACTTACGCAAGAATTGGTAGATAAGACCACCGATACAATTATTGATATTGTCCGCGATATTATGGCGCGCGAGAAGGACTACAAAGAAACTGGTAGCGACCAAGCGTTCTGGGATGATGAAGCTAGCGTCAAGAAGGAGTCATATTACTATGCTACATTATGCGGGTACTCACCCTCAAAGCTTCTTCCATACAAGGCATATCTCGATCAGCTAGAAAAGCAGAAGAGAGGTATGGATTTCTTCGGCGGTGTTGGTAATGATTCCGAAAATAACGTTGTAACTAATAACGATATATGCAATAATGGTTCAACAGACGAAGTTGACTTATCCTGGCTGGATGAGATTGCATAAGAAATTGGAGGATATATAATGAGCGATGGCATCATTTGTTTGATGGGATTAGTTGCGGTAAGATTGCGCTTGACAGAGCTGGTGTAAAAGTAAATAAGTATTTTGCAAGTGAGATTGATGAGGATGCTATCGCAATCTCCAAGAAAAATCACAATGATATTATTCGGCTTGGAGATGTTACTAAGTGGCGTGAATGGGACTTGCCGAAGATTGACTTGATTATTGCAGGGTCACCATGTCAAGGATTTTCGAGAGCTGGTAAAATGCTTAATTTCAAAGACGAGAGAAGTAAACTGTTTTTTGAGTTCGTTGATATTCTCAATGATATTAAATTAAAGAACGAAGGTGTTCTATTTATGCTTGAGAATGTCAAGATGAAAACTGAATGGCGTAATACAATCACTAATTATGTTGGCGTTGAACCAATTGAAATTAACAGTAAACTTGTAAGCGCACAGAATCGCCTTCGTGCATATTGGACTAACATTCCTGGTGTGAAGAAGCCAGAAGACAAAGGCGTTAAGCTGGTTGACATTCTTGAAGAGCAAGTTGATGTCGATTATACTTACCATCAGGGAGTCATGCTTGATTCCTCTTTGTCTGAAGCTTCAATGAGTCTTGTTAGTAATGTTAATGGAGAGGTGCGTATTAGCCAAGCCACGAAGAAGGGCTACATTGTTGCCGAAGATGGTGATGGAATCAATCTATCCTTCCCAACGAGTAAGACTAGGCGTGGTCGTGTTATCAAGCAGAAGTCTTCGACTTTGGATCAACAGTGTGAAGTATGTGTATATCACGACAACAAGATTAGACGTTTGACTGTTCGTGAGCTTGAAAAATTGCAGACATTGCCTTGTGGATATACAGATGGATTTAGTAGCGTTGCTGCGAAGAAAGTCATCGGCAACGGTTGGACTGTAGATGTAGTGGCGCATATTCTTAATTACTTGAATAACAATTAAGGTTATATATCAATTTAAAATATCTATTTTAAGGAGTTAATATGTCTGATGTTATTGAGCAGCTTGAAAACTGGGTAAAAGAAAACTATAATCACTACGCTATTGAATATACTTATGAACGTTCCGAGGGCAATAGCTCTGATTGTTTTGCAGACGGATTTGAGTGTGGTACAAGTGTTGCTGCACTTGAGATTGGTAAGATTCTAGGTATGGATATTGAGTAATAAAACGTTCATTTTAAGGAACGATTATGTGTGATAATACAAAGCCAACTCAATGTATAGACCCAGAGAAGGTAAAACATGAGAGATACAGATAGAATCGACAGGATTTGCGGTAAACTAGATATACTTTGGCATGAGTACCCAGACCAAAGATTAGGACAGTTGATTGTAAATTATTTGATGAATGAAGAAGATATGTTTTGGCAAGACGATGATGTAACGGAATCGAGATTGGATTCATTTCTTAATAAAAAGAGTACAGCGGAACAGTTTGCTGTTATGAAAGAAATTATTATGAATTTATAAAAGTAAGGGGTTGTAATGCTATCGTTTTATTTATCAACCGTAATTGTTTGGATGATTATTTTTTGGTGTGTACTTAAATTGTGTTCGAAAACATTCTTAAAACGATATGGCGAGTACATCAACATTGATAAGAAGCATAGCAAAGTTAAATCTTTTGTTGGTTTGTTCGTTATATCCGCTGTGCCGATCATTCGTCTTCTCATTATGATTTCGCTTTTCTATATGACGTTCTGTTCAGAAGAGAATTCTAAGGACATTGCCGAAAGACTAAAGAAAGAAAGCGAAGATGATTGAGACAACTGTGAAATATTATTGCGATAGATGCGGGAAAGAGATTGTGTCTAAACCTCTGTTGCCGACTCTTTACTATCGCATGGCTCTCAGTTCATCGAAGTTAGAATGGTTTGAAGGTTTGTCACATGAAAAACAGCTTTGCAATGAGTGTGGGGAAGAGCTTAAAAAGTTTCTAGATGGTACAGAGTTAAAGAATTAAAACATTTATTTTAAGGATTGGACATGCAAAAACAAAAAATAAAAAAGAGTTGTTATAATTGTAAATACATTAGACGAGATCTCCTTACACTTTTTCCAACATTTTGGTGTGACAATCCAAAAAGCTCAGTAAGTGAGATTCCTCCTAAACGAAAATATTGTATGAAATTTGAACCTGATTTTAAGGATTGATTATGGAAACCAAGTTTATTGAGCGCTTTGACAACAAGAGAAATGAAATCAAAGAAACTCTAACGTTCTTGTTAGATACTTGTAAAGACGATATTAATTATAGTGATATTGTTCACATTGTCATTGATGCTATACACGAAGATGATGGCGATCCAAATCCAAATGCAATCCATGAAATAGACGATGGTGATTATCAAGGAACGTTGCTGTTCGTAATCCCAGAAGACCTTTATCAACCATATGACTATTGGTATGTAAGAGTTGAATATGGTTCATGTAGCTGCTGTGACACTCTGGAAAGCATTTTTTATGGGTCAGATAGCAGAGAACAACAAATAGATGATTTGTTTACTCTTGCTTTGCATATTCTTCAAAGATTAAAGAAAATGGAGTAATTTAAAAATCTGTTTTAAGGAGTCGTTCGTGTTATTTATATTGTGTTTGTAACTATATAAGTAATAAGCATAACTAAAACGACACGATGTTTGAGAAATGTTTGCAAGACTAGATATACTTTAATTCGTCTAATAAGGAAGGTAGCAAATGAAAGCAAAAGAACTGGCAGAAGAGCTGCTAAAGTATCCAGACTATGAAGTTCAGACTTCTGTTTGTGTTAGTCTACCGACTTATGATAACCCATATGAAAAATGTGAATATTGTGAAGTATATGGTATCGATTATGTTATACCAGAAGAAAAGGTTATAATTCTTGATGTAGGTTAAATCGTTTTGAGAACGGAGCGCAGATGTCTCGGTCTTATAAGAAAACTCCTTGTTACCAGGATAATGCAGGTATGAAGAAAATCTTCAATCGTAGGCTTCGCCGCAGTTCCAAGTGCCAAGACATCCCTTCTGGCAAAGCTTACCGCAAAGTAAATGAGACTTGGGATCAGTGTGATTATAAGCTTAGTTGGAACAGCTATAATGATTACAAAAAATACATGGAGTCTTTTTATAAGCATTATGGTGGCGAGTACGGCGAACGCGATGAGGATTATTGGCGTAAGTTGATTGGAAAGTAAGATGGGTATAATGACGGCTAAAGAAGCCAAAGCTGTTTCGACCATTGAAAGAAAGAAACGAGAAAGTCCGCAGTATTGGCTTGACTTCCTTGAAATGAAACTGAACCATCAAATTAGGAATGGAGAAGAACGGTGCGAATTATTTTTTCCTTATGATATTTTTCATGCCAAGAAGAATCAGGAAAAGATTAAAGACTGGACGAAAGTTTTAAAAGCAAATGGTTACAAGGTAGATCTGATAAGGCAATATGATTTTTCCATCAATCAAAAAATTATAGCAGGTGTTAGGGTAGATTGGACTTTCAATGACCAAGATTAAAAAATTTTGTCTCGTCTTGATTATGGCTATCGTTTTAGCTTTCGGGCTATGTGGGTGTGAAGATGGGTATATTCCAAAGTCCCAGGATGACAGTAACAGTTTGTTCAAATTAGTTTATAGTCAAGGCGCTAAGGATGTTCTTGTAGACAAGGAGACTGGTGTAATGTATCTTTCTATTGCTCGGGGCGGCACTACACCTCTTTATAATGCTGATGGCTCTTTGAAGGTTTGGAGAGAAGATAATAATGATTAGTGCAAAAGAACTTAGTAACTTACAAGATACCCTTTACTGCGAAGACAGCTTTATTCATCTTATTGGATTATTCTTTCTTTACCTTGGAAGCGCCGTAGAAACTGGTAGTAAAAAGGCTCATTTTCCTGTTGCTTATCACACTTGGCAAGATGCGTATGATGACTTTAAAGAGCAATTAGAAAAAGATGGGTTCTCTGTGAAATGGAGTAAGTGTGAAAGAGAATTTATGGTAACTACGTATGACGGGGAATCGCCTTCTATGGTACTTATCGAAGTAGATTGGTCTTAAATATGGTGGCGAATATTATTTTTATAATTTGGATTATACTGGCTGTAGTATGTGTTGTATGTTTTTATTCTGAGAGGTAGATATGAGTATTTATATTGTTCATTTTTCAGATTACGATAACGATTTCTCAATTGGATACTTCATGAATAAAGAAGATGCCGAAGCTTGTGCTGAATACTACAATGAAACAGAACCTAGTGTGTATTTTGATAATGAATATGAAGTAGAAGAGTATGATTTAGATGATACAGATTACGTCATATTGTTAAAAGAGATTGAGGAGAAAAAACAGAGGGAACTTGAAGCCATACAAGAAGCTGAACGAGAAACCATTAAGCAGAAAGAACTTGCTGAACTTGCCAGGCTGAAAGCAAAGTACGAATAATAGACAACTTACAGGAGTATAAAATGCCAGTGAAAGATGAACTCGGAAAGAGAATGAAGGAGTATTACGAGAATATTCCTAAGACAAAGCTGATGCGTAGAACACCAGTTGCAATTAGACTGGATGGCAAGGCATTCCACACTTTTACTAGAGGTTTTGAAAAGCCATTTGATAACGTAATAACCGCTTCTATGCAAGAAACGATGAAGTATCTTTGCGAGAACGTTCAAGGTTGCGTGCTTGGGTATACTCAGTCTGATGAGATCACATTGATTCTTATAGACTACAAGAAGCTTGATACTTCTGCATGGTTTGATTATGAAGTGCAGAAGATGTGCAGTGTAGCTGCAAGCATGGCGACTATGGCGTTTAATAAAGAATTTGATAAGCAGCAGTTTAAATGGCTGAGAAACAATTGTCCAGTTTTTTGGTATGATGAGAATTGTCAAGAAGTTGATAAAGAAAAACATGACATATATCGCGCCTATAATACAGCAGGCGCAAAAGGCGCAATGTTTGATGCAAGAGTATTCAATATTCCAAAGGAAGAAGTGACCAACCTTATTTATTGGAGGCAGCTAGACGCGATTAGAAACAGCATTCAGATGGTTGGTCAAGCAAACTTCTCTCATAAAGAATTGCAAAATAAGACTTGCAACCAAATCAAAGACATGCTTCTAGATCGGAAGGATATCAATTGGGATGACTTGCCTACGTATAAGAAGATGGGAAGTTGCTGTATTAAGAAGAAGTTAGATAACGGTAGAACTCATTGGGATATTGATACTGATATTCCTGTCTTCAAGGATGAAGGCAGAGAGTACATTGACAGTTTAATTTATTTTTAAGAAAGGTACTATTATGAGAAACGTTGTTGGTCTTTTGGTTATGATTATCGGCATCATCGCGGGGTTGTATGTCGGTGGATGGCTGATGTTTATTCAGCCAATTCTCGAAGCTTGCCAGGCTTTTGACGCTGGTACTCTAACTGGTGTGACAGTTGGTATTACGGTGCTGAAGTGTATTTTTGCTAGTGCCGTAGGATTGTTTATTGTTTATGTTGGTATGGCTGTTGGTGTACTTATCTATGAGCGTTGAATTTGAAGTTGATATGGGATATTTGGCAGAATATGACGAGCTTGATTGCGTGATTCTGCATGATGAAAATGGTGAGATGGAACCGATGAAATTTGTTCCAGAAGAGAAGCAAGAGTAGTTAAGTTAAGATTGGAGTAAATTGTTATGGGTAAGATTAATTCTATTTGCATTTATGATTGTGATGCTGAAAAGGTTTTTGGTTATGATTGGTTTGGTTGTGATTGGATGGCTAACCCTAAGATATTTGACAAATTTACCATGTTAACTAACGCTGCTACGACCACCGTTGATGGAGTAATGCCGCGTGAAAAGAAGAGCGTTGTATTCCCAGAAATCAGGAATGTCATCTTCAGTGACCCTGCTATCATCGTATTCTGGAAGGATGGCACCAAGACAGTAGTTAAGGCTTATGAGGACAAGTTTGATGCCGAGAAGGGTCTGGCTATGGCTATCGCAAAGAAGGCTCTTGGTAACAAGGGTAGCTACTACGAGGTAATCAAGAAGTGGGTTGGCGATCTTATGCCTAGGTGTGAAGGTGTTGCCGAGAAGAATGATGAGAATGAGAAGACTGTGGATAAGAAGCCTAAGAAGAATGTGAAGGTTAAGAACAAGAAGTAATAAGAAGTAAGAAATAGATTTTATTTTTTAGGTTTACTAATAAACTTATATGCTATAATTAAGGGGTGATTTTATTCGCCCCTATTTTTATAAGAAGGCAGTGGTGTTTGTGATTAAAGAATATGAGAATTACCATAAGCATGATTCTATATCGAACTTGTATTTACCCGATAGCAATGTAAAACCAATTGACTATATCAATAGAATCAAAGAACTTGGGTATGGTTGCTATTTCACCACAAATCACGCAACGGGTGGTGATGTATTTGAATCTCTTACTCTGTGCAAAGAGGCTGGTATTCGTTGTTTGTATGGTATTGAGGGGTATATTGTTAAAAACCCAACAGAGAAGGATAAGCGCAATTATCATATTGTGATTATTCCAACCACAAACAAAGCCAGAAAGAAGCTTAATCTCATTACAAGCAGAGCAAGTACGGAGGGGTTCTACTATCGTCCGCGCATCTTCCCAGAAGATCTTCTTAAACTAGACCCAGAAGATGTATATATCACGAGTGCCTGTGTCGCTGGCATCGTCAAAGACAAAGATGCCATTGTTGATATCTTTATGCCTTTGATGAAGCACTTCGGTAAGCATATGTTTCTTGAGGTGCAGAATCATAATGAACCTAATCAGATTGCGGTAAATAAAACATGTCTTGCTTTGGCTGATAAGTTTGGTCTTGAGCTTATTGCGGCTAATGATAGCCACTATATTTATCCAGAACAAGCGAAAGAACGCCTTGATTTTCTCCGTGGCAAAGGTCTTACGTACAATGATGAGGATAGTTATATTCTTGATTTTCCAGACTACGACACATTCTTTAGGCGATTCCAAGAGCAAGGCGTTCTAACTGATGCGCAAATTGAACGCGCTATCGCCAACACTTTGACTTTTAGAGAATGCGAGGATATTGATATTGATAAAAACATCAAAATGCCAAGTATCTATCCTAATTTGTCGGCAGATGAAAAGATTGACGAACTTAAGAAGCATGTACTTGCTAAGTTTAGGAGTATTGTTAAGCAGGATGATATCACTGGTAAAGAATTAAAAGAATACAAGCAGGGCATTGCTCAGGAAATGAAGGTTATCGAAGACACCAAGGAGGTCAATAGCGCAGACTATTTCTTGCTTAATGAAAAGCTTGTTGACCTTGCTGTGAACAAGTACAGCGGCGTTCTTACTCGTACGGGACGTGGTAGTTGTGGTGGTTTTTATATTAACCGTATTCTTGGCATGACGCAGCTTGATAGGTTTAAGCTTGATATTAAGTTATACCCAGAGCGCTTTATGTCTACTGCTCGATTGCTTGAAAATAGAGCTATGCCAGATATTGATTTTAATGTTGTTTCTCAAGAACCATTTGTAAAAGCTGCGAAAGAATTACTTGGTGAACACGGATGCTACCCAATGGTTGCATACGGAACTATGAAGATGGGTGAATCATTTAGAAATGTGTGTCGTTCTCATGGGTTAAGCTTTGATGAATATAATGAAATAGCAAAAGATATTGAACATCATATGGATGACAAGAAGTGGCTTCCATATATCGAAGAAGCCAATAAGTATGTTGGTACTGTAGTATCTGCTTCTGTGCATCCATGTGCGTTTCTACTAGATAACAAGGATATCCGCGAAGAATATGGAGTAGTTAAGGTTGGCGATGCAATTTGTGCAATGATTACGTCTGGTGAAGCAGATGAATATCGTGGTCTAAAAGATGATTTTCTCGTGGTGACTGTGTGGAGCATTATTGATAAGACGTTTAAGCTTATCGGCAAGCAAATTATTACTGTTAATGAACTGTTTGATAAACTTGATGATAAAGTGTGGGATGTTTTTGATAAAGGACTCACATGCACTCTTAACCAAGCTGATGGTAATTGGGCTACATCTTTGCTAAAACAATTTAAACCACGATCCGTTTCTGATATGGCTATGTTTACCGCTTGTTTGCGTCCGTTCTTTAAGCCATGGCGTGACAAGTTTATTGCAAGAGAGGAGTTTACTACTGGGTCTAAGTATCTCGATGAAGTGTTAGAGTCTACGCACTCGTATATTCTTTTTCAAGAGAACTTGATGCAATACTTCGAGTGGCTTGGTGTTACACCAGCAGAATCAATCGGTCTTATCAAAAAGATTTCAAAGAAGAAAATTCATCCAGAAGACTTTAAGAATCTTGAAGAGAGAATCAAGGTTAAGTGGGTTGAAAATACTGGATCGCTTGATGATTTTGATGAAACCTGGGAAATGGTACAGAGTTGTATGAGTTATGGGTTTTGTAGCGCCCACGCAGTAGCAACTGGAATTGATTGCTTGTATGGTGCGTATCTTAAATCTCATTATCCGTTAGAGTATTACACTTGTACGTTATCTCTGTATGCCGATGATATTGAGTGCACATCAAAGCTTATTGCTGAAATGCCTTACTTTGATATCAAACTTCAGCCAATCAAATTCGGAAAGTCAGGTGCAGACTATACACTTGACCGTGATACTAATAGCATCTACAAAGGCATTCAATCAATTAAGTTTTGCAATCGCAACATCGCCGATGAACTACTTGAACTCTCGAAGAACAAGTACAACTCATTTATCGACTTGCTAAAGGACATCAACGAACATACGTCAGTGAACTCTAGGCAGCTAGAGATTCTTATTAAGCTCAACTTCTTTTCTGATTTTGGCAACAACAAGTATTTGCTTGAAGTAGTTGACATCTACAACAAGTTCGCAAATGCGAAGATTATTGCCAAGAAGAAGATGGAAGAGCTTGGCGTGTCTGAGTTCCTTATGAAGAAGTATGCTGGGAAGGAGACTAAATCACAGTGGCGCGATCTCGACAATCAGGGTCTTATAAAAGAGCTTTGCAGTAAACTAGAAAACAAGCCATTAGATATCGTTAGTCAAGTCAAGGCAGACATGGAATATCTGGGATATACTGACTACATCAATGAAAACATGTCAGAAGATTACTACATTGTAACGGTGTATGATGACAAGTATGATTCATGTAGACCTAATGTAGTTTTACGTAGAATCTGCGATGGAGAAGAGATTAAGACTAGAATTAAACAGTCTAAGATATTCAAGGAAAACCCATTTGGCAAGTTTTCTATCTTGAGAATCGAAGGATTTACTTATGTATATAAGAAGAAAAAGGTAGACAACAAATGGGTGTCAACCGATGAAACAGAGCCAATCTTAGAGAACTATGAATGTATGAAGGGATAGATGCGATGAGTGATAAACAAGTAGAGTTCAAAGGGAGGGCGGCTAGATGCGTTTATTCCTCTCCTGATTTCAAGACTTATGCAATGGATGTTGATAAGAATGAGTATCCAGACATCAAGCAAAACAAATACAAAAACGTCAGTATCATTGGCGGCATCTCAGATTTAACAATTGGTGTTGAATACGAGGTAACAGCAACAGAAGAAGAATCAAAGTATGGCACTAGCTATCGCGTTACGAACATCAGACGTAATGTGCCTACTACGGCAGCAGATACTAAAATCTTTCTTGAAGAGATTCTTACTGCAAACCAGGCTGATGTTCTGTACGAAGAGTATCCAAATATTATTGACATCGTAAAGAACGATAGGTGTGATGAAGTAGACATTAGCAAACTACATGGTATCGGTGAGAAGACTTTCGAGGTAATCAAGAACAAGATTATCGAGAACTTTAAGCTTGCAGATCTTGTTGCCGAGTTCAAAGGGACTGTCTCCCTTAGTATGTTGAAGAAGATTTACGACAAGTATTCCGATATTGATGTACTACGTGAAAAGCTTAAGACTGAACCATATAAAACACTTACTAGGATTAGCGGTGTTGGTTTTAAAACAGCAGATAGCCTCATCCTCGACTTGCAAAAAGAAGACATCATTGACTTCGGCTATGATGTGAAGACAAGTGAAGATAGATGTCTTGCTTGTATTATCTACTTGCTTCAAGAGAATGAGAGCAATGGCAACACTAGGGCTAATCTAGCTGATATTCGCAGTCAATGCATTGAGATCATTCCTTCTTCTGTTAAGCACTTTGCTAATGCAATTCAAGATGATGCTATTTATTACAGCAAAGAGTCTATGTCTATCGCATTGAAAAAGACGTATGAGGATGAGTTATATATTGCTAAGGGAATTAAACATGGTCTTTCAGTAGAAGATAAATGGGATTTTGATTGGAAAGATTATCAACATAGCGATTCTATGGATTTGTCTGATGAACAAATTGAGTTGCTGCATTGCGTATGCGAACATAATGTAGTGATTCTATCGGGTTCCGCGGGTGCAGGAAAGTCAGCTTCGACTGAAGCGCTTATCAAAATGCTTAGAGACAACAACAAGACATTTGTGTTTGCTGCTCCTACTGGCAAGAGTGCAAAGGTATTGTCTGACTTCTCGAACGTTGATGCAAAGACAATACATAGGGCGCTATGTTATGTTCCTGGTAATGGATGGGGATATAATTCAAAAAATAAACTTGACTGTGATGTTCTTTTGCTTGACGAGATGTCTATGATTTCTGTCAGTCTAATGAGGCACGTTATTGACGCAATAGATTTTGACGCTACGAAGCTTGTTATGATTGGCGATCCAAATCAGTTGCCAAGCGTACAAGCTGGAAACGTATTACATGATTTCTTATCCGTTGGCGTAATACCAACTGTTAGACTAACTAAGATTTTCAGGTATGGTTCTGGCGGTATTCTTACTGCTGCAACAAACATAAACATGGGAAAAGAATATCTTGATAACAATATCAAAAAAATGAAGGCGTTTGGTAGTGATAATGGATACACATTTGTTAAATCGGATGACGAAAATATAGTAGATGATGTTTTGTTATTATATAAAAGGTTAATTACAAGTGGAATTGATGGTGTTGCGTATAAACCAGAAGACATAGCTGTATTGACTGCATACAACAAAGGAGAATACGGAACCATAGAGCTTAACAATAAGCTTCAAAAGATTGCCAATAAAAACTATGGTTCCGAGAATTCTATTCAACATGGTAGCACGGTGTATTATGTTGGTGATATTGTCATGCAATGTTCCAACGACTATCGAGCAACAATATATGATAGTGAAAATGAAGATGCTTTTGTCGCAAATGGTGAATCATCTGTCGTTAAAAGGATACTACCTAGTGGTATGGTATGCAATTTTGGTGATTTGGATATTCTGTGTACAAAAGATAAACTGATAAATATGTCACTATCGTATTCGTATAGCATACACAAATCGCAAGGTGATACGGTTAAGGTAGTTATGTTGCTCTCACCTCGATCTCATGTCTACATGAATAGTGCCAATCTATTATATGTCGGCATTACAAGGGCAAGCGACAAGTGCTTCCACTTTGGATTGCCATCTACGATAAACATGTCTATGAAGAAGAAAGAGAATTTTAATAGAAAGACCTTTATGAGAAGTATGTTAATTAGATTGAAATGAGGTAATATGCCAACAAAAACGGTTGCTTCGTTTAGATTGGGCGAAGAAAAATTAAATAACCAGGGATGCTTGATGAAAGTTGCAGAATATAATACATGTAATGATATATTAATTGAATTTCAAGATAGTTACAAATGTAAACTTCATACAACATACCAACATTTCAAAGATGGTAGTGTGAAAAATCCGTATTATCCAACTATTTATGGGATTGGCATTGTTGGTAATAAATATTTAAGATACAAAGACTATAAACCATTAAAAGAATATACAACATGGTCTGGGGTGTTAAGAAGGTGTTTCGACAGCGTTGAATCAACAAAGTATCCAACATATCAAGATGCTACTTGTTGTAATGAATGGTTATTATATGAAAACTTTTATGAATGGTTGCACAACCAAGAGAATTTTGATAAGTGGTTGAACGGTAGAATGTGGTGTCTCGATAAGGATATTTTAATTAAACATAATAAAGTCTATTCACCAGAAACGTGTTGCTTAGTTCCTAATAATGTTAATACTTTATTTGTAAAATGTGATGCGGCAAGAGGCGATTTGCCAATAGGGGTATCGTATAACAAAATTAATCATAAATATATTTCGGAATATAGCGGAAGGAATACTCGGAATCATATAGGATGTTATGATACTTCAATTGAGGCATTCTACGCATATAAAAAAGAAAAAGAAGCATACATTAAATAAGTTGCGAAAGAAGAATATGACAAAGGTAACATAACGAAAAAATGCTACGATGCAATGATGGCTTATGAAGTTGAAGCAACAGATTAAGAGCCTTGTCAAATAAGTCAAAATAAACATTGAACACAAATAACAGCTATGATACTATTTAATGTGTCATAGCTGTTAATGTTATATGTCTAAAGGAGCGATCAAATGGATGACAAAGTATTGATACAAAGAATCAAACAGCTAGTTGAAAAGCTTAACGCCGCATCTGATGCATATTATCTGTACGACAATCCGATTATGTCAGACCATGAGTATGATGAGATGATGGATAAGCTTGAGTCTCTTGAGAAGCAGACTGGATATGTGCTTAGCAATTCTCCTTTGCATAAGGTGCAAGGTAAGCTGCTTGACGGCTTCAAGAAGGTAAAGCATACCAAACCGATGTTGTCTGCAAACAAGACAAAGGACATTGATGAGATTGGCAAGTTCATTGGCGATCATAAAGTAGTTGAGAGCTTTAAGCTTGACGGTCTGACTATAGTTTGTAGGTATGAAAAAGGCGTATTCAAGCAAGCTATTACCCGTGGCAATGGCGAGGTAGGCGAGGATGTAACAGAGAACTTCAGAAATTGTATCAACCTTCCATTGAAGTTGCGTTATGATTTTAATCTTGAGGTTCGCGGTGAATGTGTAATCTCGTGGGAGAACTTCAATAAAATCAATGAGTCTCTTGAGGAACCATATTCGCATCCAAGGAATTTGGCAGCAGGATCGTTGCGTTGCCTTGATACGAATGTATCTAAAGACAGGCATCTTGAGTACATTGCTTTTGAGCTTGTAGATGCAAGCGGTTCTGGAATTAACAATGATAACATTGCTAAGGCTGACTTGATTGACACGTATGAGTTCTTGAAAACCATGGGATTCGATGTTGTGCCGCATCATATGGTTGATGTTAATAATTATGAGGATGTTGATGCTGATTTATTCAACCCAGAAGAATACGAGTATCCCGTAGACGGTACGATTTTCAAGTACAACTCCTATGAATATGGTAAGAGTCTTGGTATGACTGCCCACCATCCATTGGATATGATTGCGCGCAAGTGGAAGGATGAAGAGGTTGAAACTACACTGAAGGATGTTCAATGGCAGCTTGGAAAGACTGGTCAGATTACGCCTGTTGCCGTGTTTGAGCCAGTAGAAATTGACGGCAGCATTGTGGAGAAGGCTACACTTCATAATCTCTCTATCTTTGAAAACTATAAGCTTGCAGTTGGAGATACAATTACTGTATACAGAGCAAACGCCGTAATCCCAGCTATTGCAGAAAATCTAAGCGCAATTGACCGAGATGATGATTCTGTAGAATATATCCAGCCTCCTAAAAGGTGTCCCGTTTGTGGTATGCCAATCGAAGTAAAGCAGGATAACAACACGAAGTTCTTGGTTTGCGGGAACGAGGGTTGCGATGGCAAGCTTGTTGCTCAGTTGACGCATTTTGCATCTAAGAACGCAATGGATATCGATGGCTTGTCTGAATCGACTATTGAAAAGCTTGTTAATGCTGGTATCATAAGCAGCATTATGGACATCTATGAGCTTCATATCAGACAAAATGATATGGCTAAGATTGACGGTCTTGGAGAGAAGCTAGTAGACAAGCTGCTGAAGTCGATTGATGACAGCAAGGTTACTACGCTTGATAGATATATCTATTCTCTGTCAATTCCCTTGATTGGCAGGACTGCAAGCAAGGCTATCAGCAATTACTTTAACGGTGACTTCGATGAATTCTATAAATGTTGTTGCGAGAGTGTATTTGACTTTGATCAGCTAGAAGGTTTTGGAAAGCAAATGGCTGAATCGATTCAAAATTATATCGACAATAACTACGATATGATGTTCTATGCCCTTCCTCAGATTCTAACAATCAAGAAACCTAATGTTACGAATGCCAACAACAGTAATATTTCTGGTAAGACGTTTGTTATCACTGGAAAGCTTAATGCGTTCGGCAACCGTGATGAGTTGAAAGATAAGATAGAGTCTCTTGGCGGTAAGGTTGTTGGTTCTGTAAGCGCTAAAACTGATTATCTTATTAACAATGATATTGAATCCAATTCATCCAAGAACAAGAAGGCGAAAAGTTTAAATATCCCCATCGTAAATGAGCAAAAAATTATTGAAATGATGTCTTGATATTGGTACAGTGTTGTTCTATACTGGTATACAAATAAGGTTATACACCCAAGAAAGGAGCTGATGCTTATGGTTAGCATTACAGTCAAGCGTGATGGTAGAAAAGAGGAGTTCGATAAAAGCAAGATTTCAAATGCAATCAAGAAAGCGTTTATCGAAGTAGACGGTGATATTGACGATAAGGCAGAAGCTATCGTTGACAAGATTGCAAACGAAATTGCTAGCGTCAAGAAGGAGGAGATGTCTGTAGAGGATATTCAGGATATGGTAGTCAATAAGTTGATGGCTACTTCTCGCAAGGATGTTGCATCTCGTTATGTTGAATATCGTTATCAACGTAAGATTATTCGTGAAGCGAATACTACAGATGAAACAATCATGGAGTTGCTGAGTGGTCAAAGCGACTATTGGAACAATGAAAATTCCAATAAGAACGCCGAGCTTGTAACAACGCAGCGTGATTATATGGCTGGTGTTGTAAGCGAAGATATCTCTAAGCGATTCCTCGTGCCAAAAGATGTTGTCGAAGCACATGATGCTGGCATTATTCATTTTCACGATATGGATTACTTTGCTCAGAATGCGCTCCATAACTGCGATCTAGTAAATCTTGAAGACATGCTTCAGAATGGCACTGTAATTTCTGGTGTTATGATTGAAAAGCCACATAGCTTTGCTACTGCTTGCAATATCGCTACGCAGATTATCGCACAGGTGGCTTCTAGTCAATATGGTGGACAGACCGTATCTATTGCACATCTAGCTCCATTTGTAGACGTAAGCCGTCAAAAGTTCAAGAAAGACGCAATGATCGCGTTTGTTGAGTTTGCTGGACATGAGCCAGATACCGATGACGAGTTTGATAAGTATAACGACATGGTTGAACGTATGGTGAAGAATGAGATTGAGCGTGGAGTTCAGACCATTCAATATCAAGTAGTAACGCTTATGACCACTAATGGTCAGGCTCCGTTTTTGTCCGTGAATATGTATCTTAATGAAGCAAAGAATGAACAAGAAAAGAACGACCTCGCTCTAATCATTGAAGAGATTCTTAATCAGCGAATTCAAGGCGTAAAGAACGAAAAGGGCGTATGGATTACTCCTGCATTTCCAAAGTTGCTATATGTTCTTGAAGAAGACAATGCTTATAAAGGTTCTAAGTATTTTTATCTGACTGAGCTTGCTGCAAAATGCACAGCAAAGCGCATGGTTCCCGACTATATCTCCGAGAAGAAGATGCTTGAATATAAGATTGATGGCAATGGAAACGGCAATGTATATCCTTGTATGGGCTGTAGAAGCTTCCTAACCCCAGACCGTTCTGGAAATGGCTATGGTAATATTGCGAAGGCAAAAAATTACAATGGCGAATCAAAGTATTACGGGCGTTTCAATCAAGGTGTCGTAACTCTAAATCTTGTTGATCTTGCGTTGTCTTCTAATAAAGATATCGATAAATTCTGGGAACTTTTTGAAGAGCGCACAGAACTGTGTCATAAAGCTATGCAAGTTCGCCATAACCGCTTAGAAGGAACTCCGTCAGATGTAGCACCTATTCTGTGGCAGCATGGAGCATTGGCTAGACTTGAAAAAGGTGAGACTATTGACAAGCTGCTTCATGGTGGATATTCTACAATCTCACTTGGCTATGCTGGACTTTACGAATGTGTCAAGTATATGACTGGTCATAGTCATACAGACAGTGATATTGGTGAGAAGTTTGGTCTTGAAGTAATGCAAGCGCTAAATGACAAGTGTACTAAGTGGAAGCAGGAAGAAGATATTGATTATAGTTTGTACGGAACTCCAATCGAATCTACTACATATAAGTTCGCAAAGTGTCTTAAGAAGCGTTTCGGTGTAATCGAGGGAATTACCGACAAGGATTACGTAACTAATAGTTATCATGTTCATGTAACAGAGGAGATTAATGCATTTGACAAACTTGCACTAGAGGCGAAGTTCCAGAAGCTATCCCCAGGAGGAGCGATTTCATATTGTGAATGCCCGAATCTGCAAGATAATATCGAAGCAGTAATTCAAATTATCCAGTTCATTTATGAAAATATCATGTATGCTGAACTGAACTCTAAGAGTGATTATTGTATGGCATGTGGTTATGACAAGGAAATTCTTATCGTAGAAGATGAAGAGAGTGGAGAGCTAATATGGGAATGCCCTAACTGCGGCAATCGAGATCAGAACAGGATGAGCGTAGCGCGGCGTACTTGTGGTTATATCGGAACAAATTTCTGGTGTCAGGGTCGTACGCAGGAAATTAAGGAGCGTGTTCTTCATGTAGATGATATGCCTTATATCGAAAGATAATTCTATGAAGCATTATATTGGTGAAACAATCGATGATTATACCGTTGTAGATTTTATTGATGGCAATGTTATTATAAGATGTAAAATATGCGGACACGAGCGTAAAATGCCAACTGGTTCTTTTAGAAGACAACGCCATAAGCATTCGTATCGTATATGCGGAACAAAATTCTTCGAAACATCGCCTATCAACGGAGACTATGAGTTTATAGGTATGTCGGATAAGGTGTATAGAGGAGAGAGCTTTTGTTTGATGAGGTGTATGAAATGTGGAAACGTAAAAGAGATTCTTCCATATCAAGTACACAAGAAATCATTGTATCATAATAAAACAATTTGCGGAATCAATGCCAAAAACGAAGAAATCGGCAGACAATATGGAGATATAAAAATTATTTCTTATATTGGAAAACGTAATAATTCCGATATATATCTATGTGAATGTCAAGTATGCCATCGTACAAAAATAATGCAGATATGGAATGTAAAAAATGGTAAAGGTATAACACATAAATCATGTTCTTCATCTGTTAAGGACGAAAAGTATATTAAAGAATTTCGTTCAAGGTGGGCTAACATGAGGGATAGAACTACAAATCCAAACAATGAAAAGTATCATTGTTATGGTGGTAGAGGTATAACATCTGACGAGTTCGAATATTTCATAGATTTCTATGATAGTTTATATGAGTCTTTTATAAAACATGTAGAAAAACATGGTGTAAATAACACAACGTTAGAAAGAATTGATGTAAACAAAGGATATACATCTGACAATTGCACATGGGCTACATGGAAAGAGCAAAGCAATAACAAGCAAGATACAGTATATTTTAAAGTAGTTCATCAGGATGGCAGTGAAGATATAGAATACGGTGTATCAAATTACGAGAAAGAACACGGTATGTCACACAATCTTATCTTCAATAGACTGTACGGCATAGTTAAAACAAATGAGTTAAACGGAGATAGATATTATCTTATTGGGAATAATAGAGATAGAGAGGAAGGTAGTATTAATTAATGAGATACACATTAATGAGGAAGATGGACATTTCAAACGGCAAAGGCATTGGTGTTTCATTATTTGTTCAGGGGTGTCGAGCGCATTGTAAGAATTGTTTTAATCCAGAAACATGGAGTTTCACTGGTGGACACGAATGGACTGAAGAATCCGAGAATACATTTTTTGAGCTTGTTTCAAAGCCATATATTACCCGTGTAAGTATTCTTGGCGGAGAACCATTTGAGCCAGAGAGTATTGATGAGGTAATTAGTATTCTTAAAGAAATCAAAGATAGATTTCCAGAAAAGCAAGTATGGGTTTATACTGGATATAAATTTGAGCAAGTGCTTAGCAGCAATATGAAGGATGCATTGCCGTACATTGATGTTCTAGTAGACGGTAGATACGTTGATGAGCTTAGTGATATTTCCTTAGCTTATAAGGGCAGCTCTAATCAGAGAATTATCGACATCTCTAAATCTCTAGCAAGCAATGAAGTTGTGTTGTATAATATCTAAACAACAAATGTTATATGCAAACAAAGGACAATATGTTAGCTAAAACAGCCAAAAATAGCGAAAATGGCTAACATATTGTCTAAGCAAAGAAAGGATAACATATGGGTCTTTTTAAGCAGAAGGTAAAGAATTTTCTTGAAGGCACATACTTTGACAAGGTATCGTATGAGCAATTCAAGTCTGACTGGTTGAATACATTTCCAGACTATGATGAGTCAGATGATGAGGAAATCCGTGAAATCTATGATGCTATCGAACTTCCAAAGCGAAGCACATCTGGTTCGGCAGGATATGACTTTGTATCTCCAATTCATCTTTGCTTCAAGCCAAGTGAATCAATTATGATTCCAACTGGTATCAAGTGTAACATGGAACGCGGCATGGTTCTTATGATGTTCCCTCGAAGTGGTCTTGGCACGAAGTATCGCCTAATTCCTTGTAACCTTACAGGCATTGTGGACAGCGATTACATTAATGCAGAAAATGAGGGTCACATCTTTATGAAGATGGTAAACGATGGTGATGAGCGAGTTGTATTGAAGCAGGGTCAAGCATTCTGTCAGGGTATCTTGACTAATTACCATGTAACAGATTACGATATCGCGTCTGGCGCTCGAACTGGTGGCATGGGTTCTACCGACAAGAAGCAGTAGCAACAATAAAACGGCATGATGTGTGGCAACAAAATAAACTTGCCATGCGTCATGCCACAGTAAGTTTGAAGGAGTTAACGGTGAACGATTTCAATTTCAAAGATTTTATATTCAATCGCGCATTTCTCATCCTATCGTTTATTTGGCTGATTATCCTGGTGTACAGCGTATTTGCAAATAGCAATCTTCTTGCTATCATCAGCAGCACTGGATTTTATGGAAGTCTCATTCTTGATGTGCTTGAACAAGATAGAGGGTAAGTATGCTAAACAAAAGATGTTCAATGCAAAGAATGTGATTCGATTGTAACTATATCGACATGGGTAGATTTTAATGTTGATGAGATAGCTGAAGACAAGTTGAATGGAGAAGGCAATGGGTAAATGGTATAGTAGTCCATACGAAGACGGTACATGGGCTTGTTTGGTTGAGTATGACTCTTATGAGGATGCAGTTGAAGACGGTGTGCAGCAATATAGGGACGCTCTTGACAATAAAAGTACCGACTTGTTTGATGATGATTATCCAAATGCTCCATCTGGCATCTTCTATGTTGCAGAGGCAAAAGAGTTCATTCCGAATATAGATGTGTATGGAATCATAGAAGATGCAGAGCAACAGGCACACGATGCATATTGCAGTGAATATGATGATTATCTAAGCGGTGTCAAGAAAAAAGACATAGAAGAGCTTGAAAGTATGTTGCAGCCAGTTTTTGCAGATTGGATTCACGAACATCAGGGTACTACATACATATTTGATAAAACATATGAGATTGATGCTAAAGAATTTTTAGACAAGTATCCAAGAGAGCCAATCGAACTTAACTCTAATGGGGTTAACAAGCAAATCAAATATCATATTCTTTCTGATGATGCTATGCGCAACATTGGGTTCACAGACCACAATCCTAAAACGTGGTATTTTTGTCGTAATATAGGTGATGATATCTCATTTAATGTAAGTATTCCAAAGAACGGCGTTGGTGATCTTAGAATCGATGTCCTTGATGAAGATTTCTGTCAGCCATATGATTATCAAGCTATCTTAGACAGAGATTCAGATTTTCCGTTTGCATTGCTTGTAGAACAGAAGGTAGAAGAATATATGGAATACCTTCAGGACGAAGGTGTTCTTAGCGGTCATGTAAGAGGAGAGTATATTTAAATGAGCGTAGTAGCAGTAAAGGTATATGACGATAAGATTCAAATTGCAGCCGATTCCATTGTTTGCAGAGGAGACTCAAAGAGAGTAGATGATAATTTTACAAAGCTTGTAAACATCAATGATATGATTATTGGCTGTTGTGGATCATGCGAAGAAGCAAGCCTACTGTACCATTATGCAGAAACTCATAAGCCTTTAAGCACAAGTGAAAAAGATATCCTCGCTTTTATCATCGAGTTCTCAAAATGGAAAAACGATCTCGTTGGAAGCCCTAGCATTAATAATGAATACGTTATCGTGTTTGACGGACATACATTTATCGTTATTAGTATGTTTGTTAACGAAGTCAAGACTTATGCCGCTATTGGTGATGGTCTAGATTTTGCTAACGCAGCCCTATATCTCGGACACTCCCCAAAAGAATCGGTTAAGGTAGCTTGCGCTTTGTTCTGCTATGTTGCTGAGCCAATTATTGAATATGAGGTAAAACTCGGCAGCAATAAAAACAAGAACAAAAACAAGAACAAAAAGAAGCATTAATTCACTACAAGCATAAGGAGTATATATGAGCAAAGATAAAAACAACACTCCAAAGTATTGTGCAAATTGCAAGTATTGGGAATGTTATAACGAAAAGAATCTTGAAAAGTTTGGAGAATGCACAGAAGGCGAATGCCATCGTTATCCACCAAACACACTTAACTTTGAACGAGTAAATGAAATGGGTATCATGATTCCCGAAACGATTATGAACACGCCACTCCTTAGTCATCCATTTACGTTTGCCTCTGAGTGGTGCGGAGAGTTCAAGCCAATGAAGGATCCAAGGTGGACAGACAATGGCGAATAATTATCTCTTGAAATACAAAGGCAAATACCGTATTCTTCCCGTGATAGATCTTGAGACAAACGACTTCCCACGTGATTCAAATGGTGACATAGAAGATGACCTTGAGATCTATATTACGTGTCAGAACGGAAATCGCATAGAATACTATGGACTCAACGAAAGCAGACGAGCAATCTTGCTTGCTTATATTCCTTCTCTTGGTCGTGGCAGGAATATCAAGAAGGCTCTAGACAAGCAAGGTATTGACATCCTTTACTATGACGAGTCAGACGAAGAGGTTCTGTTCCATTTCAACGCTGCCGACATTGAAACAGTAGCCACTCTTATGAAAGCTAAGACTAGTGGAGCGAACATCAGTCCTTATAGCAAGAAAAATCTACCGAAAACAAAAATTGATATCCCAGAAGAAGACATGGCTGCATATAAGGATATTGTCGATAAGGTAGATAAAAACGACAAACTGCTGATTCACCGTATCACTACGGAGTTTCTTGACAATGTTCTTGCCAAAGAGCTTAGACCCAAAGGTACTAGAAAGCCGTATGATTACAAGACCGATATGAAGAAGCTGAAGCTTGCCAGGGATTCAAAAGGCTACATTTGGACTAAGGAACTTTGGAACGAGTATCTTGAGTATCTAGAAAAAGAGATTGATTCTCATTACAACAAGTAAGGATATATGCTATAATGTCAGTTGCATAGTAAATACGCTATATAACTGACATTTTGCTAAGGAGATACAAATGGATATTAAAGAAATTGAAGAGAAGATTGCTTCAAAAGAATATAACTTCTTGCGAACCAATGAACGTCTTAGAAGCAATATTGTCTTACTTGGTTTAGGCGGCAGTCACGCATATGGCACCGACACTCTTGAATCAGATCTTGATGTACGTGGTATTGCACTGAATTCTAAAGAAGATATTCTCGGACTTGACGTTGGTTTTGAACATGTTTGTGACAAAGCTACAGACACAACAATTTATTCTTTTAATAAGATGATTAAACTTCTAACTGCTTGCAATCCTAATTGCATCGAAATTCTTGGATTGAAACCAGAACACTATCTATACATGTCTCCGATTGGACAAGAGCTTCTTGATAACAGCAGTTTGTTTCTCTCCAAGAAGGCTGTCTATAGCTTTGCAGGGTATGCAAATAGCCAATTGCGTAGGCTGGACAATAAAGCAATGCGCTCCACATCTCAAGCTGAACAAGAGCAACATATTTTAAATAGCATTAACAATGCTTCTGTAGATTTCGAACGACAATTTTTCGCATATTCAGAAGATAATATTAAACTATACCTAGATGATGCCGTAAACGATAGTTTTGATAAAGAGATTTTTATGGATATCAATCTGTCTCACTATCCTTTGCGTGATTACAAAGGTATGTGGAGTGCAATGAATAACATTGTAAAAGAATACGGAAAGGTCGGTCATAGAAACAAAGAAGCTGCTTCCGCTGGTAAGCTAGGAAAGCATATGATGCATTTAGTAAGACTTTATCTTATGTGCTTTGACATTCTTGAAAAAGAAAGTATCATCACGTATAGAGCGGAAGAACATGATTTTCTAATGAGTATTCGCAACGGTAAGTATCTTGATGGTAATAACCAACCAATTTCAGAGTTCTTTGAAATCGTAGACGAGCTTGAAAAACGATTGGAATACGACAAGCAACATACAAATCTTCCAGAAAAACCAGACTATAATAAAATCCAAGAATTTACTATGAGTGTTAATGAGCGAATTGTGAAAGGAGATGTGTAATGAAAGAGAAAATTAAAATGCCAGAAGATGTATCGTTTATCTTGAAACGTATCAGCGATAATGGATACGAAGGCTTTATTGTAGGTGGATGCGTCAGGGATTCATTAAAAAGTATAAAGCCAAAGGATTGGGATATTTGTACGTCTGCAAAGCCAAATGAAATTATCGAGGTATTTAAAGATTATAAAATTATCCTTACTGGATTAAAGCACGGCACTGTTACTGTGGTTGTTAATGACACGCCTTTTGAAATAACAACATATCGTATCGATGGTGAGTACTCAGATAATCGTAGACCTGACAACGTAGAATTTACAGATGATATTGTAAAAGATCTCAGTCGTAGAGACTTTACCATGAACGCTATTGCATACAATGATGAAGTTGGCTTTGTAGACCCGTTCGATGGCGTAAAAGATATCTATAATGGTATCTTGCGTTGTGTTGGAAACCCAGAAGACAGATTTAAAGAAGACGCTCTTAGAATTATGAGGGCTTTGAGATTTATGGCACAACTTCCTATCAAAGGAGATATCGCGCTTCAACGCGCATTATGGCAAGATAATAACGTAGCCTTGCTAGACAACGTTTCGAGAGAGCGTATTAATGGTGAGTTATGCAAAATACTTTTATCAAATTACTGCTCAGAAATTCTTAGAGAGCATTTTAATATTGTATTTAAGATTATCCCAGATATTAAAAGCCTATGGGAGTTTGGCGATCTTTATTCTCTAGTATGTTCCAGTATGTTTAATGCTGGGCAATTTTATAATAAAGATATTGTTCTGCGACTCGCTCTTTTGCTATGCGATGTCGGCAAACCAAGATGCAATACGATAAAAGATTCTATGCATGTATCTCAAGTATCGGCAAAGATATCATATAGAATTTTAAAAGAACTGCGATTCAGCAATGAGGTAATTGCAAACACAACACAACTAATCAGTTACTCGTATATCAAAATCAACAACAATAAATCATTTGTTAAGCGTATGCTTAACTTGATTGGAGAAAAGCAATTTAGAAGATTGATTGTGTTCAACGACTGTAGATGTTTTCCCGATGAGGTTATGGAATATGAAGTAAAAAATACCCTTAATACTCTTAATGAGATTATTGCAAACAACGAGTGTTATAATCTAAAGATGCTTGCCGTCAATGGCGATGACCTTATTGAAAGAGGCATTCCGCGAGGCAAGTCTATCGGTAATGTACTTAATATATTGCTAGAAAATGTTATTAATGGCAGTATTGATAATAATAGAGAAGACCTATTGAAAAAAGTAGGCAGAATCGCTAAAATATACAGCGTTATATAATTAAGGTTAGATGCTAAGGAGGATATAATGCTAAAGATTGAAAACACAGAAACTTATGGCTGGGAAGCTGCCATCAGAGGCGCGCGAAACCCCATGAATAGTTGGGTCAAGAGTGATAGTGAGTGGAAACCAGCAGATATTGACGATAAGGTATTTGATTTTGAATACGTACTTGGTGAAAATGATTTAAAGCTTGCTAAAAAACTCGCTAAGGCTGGTGCCGATCATCGTAAGTTTATGCGCATGATTACTGTCTATTGTGATATTACCGCTCCGCTATATTGGTGGAAAGAAATGGATCAATACCGCATCGGACAAACTACCAACTCGTGTAGCACAATGCACAAAATCCATGCTAAGGAATTTGAGTTGGATGACTTTAGTTACGAACATGTAATTGACTTTTTTAATGATACCGATACCTCTCAATATATCGATGAACATGGTGCATATAATTTTGATAGTCATCCAATAATTACTCTATTAACTACGGGTATGAAGGAAACATATTTTAGCCCGTTAGGACTTTTAAAATTCAATATAGAAATGCTTAACAAATGTCGCAATTTATATCTCGAAACGAATGATAAGAAGTATTGGTGGCAGATGATCCAGCTTCTTCCTACTTCATACAACCAGAAACGTACTGTTATGCTTAATTATGAAGTTCTGTCTAATATCTACAAATCTCGTAAGGGTCATAGGCTTGACGAGTGGAAAACTATGTTGGATTGGATTGAGACGCTACCATACTCTGAACTTATTACTGGAAAAGAATAATCAAATGTATGCAGATTATAGTATGTGTTGCTCCAAAGAATATCCGTATGGCGCTTTTTGTCCGTGCGGACGTACCATTCATATAAAAGCTTCCGAAGTAGAAATTGGGCGCAATAACCAAATTGAATGCCCAGAATGCGGATTTGTTGTTGGTCTGACAGTTAACGGTAAAGAACTTAAGTATTGGGAGGAGAAATAGCATGGCAGTAGTTAGCTATAATGAAAGTAAGAACGGTAAAAACAATTCTCTTATTGTTCATGGTAACAAGGAGGAGCTTAAGAAAGTAGCTGAGTTCGTGAACGGCATGTATGACAAGCCTGTTAATGATGACGATAATGATGAAGGTGCGGCTGATATGATTAACGAACCACCTCATTATATACATGGCATGGAATGCATTGATGAGATGGTTTTGGTATTCGGCAAAGAAGCCGTAATGAATTTCTGCCTGTGTAATGCGTGGAAATATCGTTACAGAGCGCCATATAAAGGCGATATTGAAGAGAACATGGAGAAGAGTCGCTGGTATTTGAATAAGTATAAAGAGTTGAAGGGTTCTACCGCTGTTATTAGTTCAGGCACTCCGAATTATCGTTCAATTAATTATAATACAAATCCGATTAATACAGTTACAAATCCATATCCTAATCCATATCCTAACACAGATGATAAAAAAGTATGGTGTACTACAACTACCAATAAAACTAACAACTAAATATACATGCAATGTGGGGCTTTTATCAGCCCCATTTTTATAAGCAACAGCCAAGACTTATCTTTTGTGGTTTACGCAAAGATATAATACTATAAAGATATAGTTGGAATGTTGTTAATAAAAACAGCAGGAGTGATTCATCATGGGTAAATCGCTAGATAAAAAACATGAGCTTGGAAGGGGAATATCGCAGCGTCCTGATGGAAGGTATCACGCAAGGGCTATTGTAAAAGGGAATCGCATAGAGCTATATAATAAAGATTTAAAACAATTACGTAAAGATTTCGAGCTTGCTAAAGCGGCAGCATTACAAGGCAATATAATAGAAGAAAAAGATATTAAGTTTGCAGAATACTTTGATTCATGGTTTGATACCTACAAGAAACATAAGCTTAAATCTGTTATATCTCAAAATGCTTATTATCGCCGTGTAAAGAACACTTATTGCACCTTGCTTGGGAATATCAATCTTAAAGACATTACGCATGAAAAGATTCAGACTGCTACAAATGAATTATCAGAACGCAAATACACTCCTAGAACAATAAGAGAAGCGTTGTCTGCTGTGCGAGAGTGCTTAGATATCGCCGTAATCAATAAGAAAATTGATTATAATCCAGTAATTCGTATCAACATAAAAGAAGAAAATGAAGCAATGCTGGAACGGCGTGTTCTTGATAATTGGGAAATCCCATTGTTTATAGAAGAAGCTAAACGCGATTGGTATTACGAAGCGTATATGATTCTTCTTAATAGTGGGATACGCATAGGAGAGTTCTCTGCCTTGACTTGGGATTGCATAGATTTTCAAAAGAAAGAAATCCGCATCAACAAAAGCATGAGCTTTGGCTATGTTGAAGGCAAGAAGATTGAGATTGTCACATCTCCAAAAACCAGGGCAGCATACAGAACCATTCCATTTTTCGATGGTGTAGAAGAATGGTTTAAATCTTGGAAACAAAAGCAAGATGAATTGAAAGAAAGACTTGGCGATAGATGGAGAGCAAGACAAGAACTTGGGGATATCGTCTTTTGTACTAGCCTAGGATCACCAGCCTCTCGTTATGCTATATCACACAGCCTTGCTAAAATTGAGAAGAACATGCAACTCAAAGAAGACTTCAATGCGAGGTTAGAGAACAGAGAGTCAAGAAAGATAGAACATTTACATCCTCACTGCCTAAGACATAGTTTCTGTACGCTTTGTTTTCAGCGTGGTATAAATCCTTCTGTTATACAGGCTCTTATGGGGCATAGCGATTTTGCTGTAACAACATCTTATCTTCATATTCTTGACGATAAACGTAAAGAAGAAGTAGCAAAAGTAGGCAGCTTATTAAATTGAGTATTGCGTATAGATTTCAAATTGCGTATAATATTAAAGATGCTTGAACATGTTATTAGATTTTAGTTGCGTATTGTATTGCGTAAGTGTTAGACACACACCATACGAACGCCGATGCAGCAACGTTCTTAAGTGAAACTTCGCAATACAAGTTCTAGGAGAAAACGACAAGTAAGTATCTACAACACCTTGATAGATAAGGGGTTGAAGAAATCCTATATTTGGGTAAAATAAGCAAAACCTTATATTAATGTCGTATGGTTTTGAGTCAGATTTGCTTACAGATTTGCTTAAACACTATCGTCCATTTCCTTCAGCGAAGTGTACGCAACTTGGCTTGAACCTGCGACACCTTATACTCACAAGAAACAAAGATTAAAACAACAGTATTCCAACTATTATGTACTTAGATTGTCGTTCATTTTGAGGTTCCTAATGGAGCCTCTTTTTTGTTGGGACATAAAATTATTCTTTTAAGCTCTCTTCTGATAAGATAATAAAAGGGAGGGAGACACCAAGAAATGCACATAGTATATTCTAAGCAAGCATATAAATATTTAAAGAAACAAAGTGAACAAGATTATAATCGAATCCTTAGTGAGATAAACAAGCTGCCAAATAATCATAATAGAATAAAGAAATTAAATGGCTTGTCGAATTTATATCGTTTACGCGTTGGAGATTTTCGTGTTTTGTTCACACCAGAGTTGGAACATGATACAATCAAGATAGAAAAAATATTGCCAAGAGGTGACGTATACAATGGCATTAGATAAGAAAGTTGCTGAGAAATTTTTGAATAGGCTTGATAGTTTGCAAAAGGAAATAGAGTCAATCCATCGTGATTTAGTGTTTGCAATGGATGAAGATAAATTGAGTCTAGATGATTTAGATGCAATAAAAAAAATAAGAGAAAAAAATGAATATAAAACCATTGAAGAATGGGAAAAGGAAGACAATCAAAAATCGTAAAAAAAAGGAGCAGCATTAAATTGCTACTCCTTAAAAATTATTTAAACACCGATCACATAACGAAGAACCATGTTTCTGTTATCAACAGTTTGACCATGAAGAGGTAAAGCAGAATTGTTGTTTACAGCATTGCCTTTTATCTCATTGTTGTTGATATAAAGATACTTCTTGTAGAACTTCCCTCCACGTTCAAGTATAAACGAGAATCCGCCACCGCCGTCATTTGCAACGGCATATTTAGGAACGAAGAAAGAGTTCCAGCTAGAGTTAACAGGTGCAGTATTAGTAACATCATAGGCACTGAATATCAATGAGATTCCATGAGGCTGTGCGGATACATTGCCAGAAAGTGTAATTGTGGCATCCTCTTTTACATATAAAGCACCGCTCCACAGCACTTTGTTTTGCCCATAATTAGCACCAGAAAGCCCACCATCTCTACTCCAAATACGTACTGAGTCTCCATAAATATTAGTTGACCCACTAGATTTCTGATAATTGTCATATCCAATAGCGGTATTGCCAGCAGCAGACATCGGTACGAACACATTCTTTAGTGTACCGTCAGCAGCCTTACCATTTATAGCTGCTTCTATGCCCATGTTGATGTCTTTACTGGTTGTGACATTGCCTGTAAGTGTGCCACCATTTAAAGGAAGATAGTTATGCGAATGGCTCTTTGCTGCATACTTGTTAGGCAGAGTATTGTGTATTGCATCCATAGCATTTAAATCATCGGTTAAGCAGCGTGTGGAGTCCGAACCTCTCCAAATATCGTCCGTTGAGTACAATCCAACAAAATCTTGACTAGACATAGTGTTCTCCTTAGAACGTAGTGTCAGTTTATGTTATATAGGCTAAGCTAAATAACGTTATGAGGTTTGCCATTCTGATCGTAGATGGTCATAATTGCGTAGTGCTGCTCTCCACTGGAATTATATGTATAGCAAAGACCAGTATGAGCCTTACCATCTTGGTCATAAAAAGTTATGCGAGAAGCAGCCAGCTCCCAAACTGCATATAAAGTAAGGCTTGCATTTGTAGAATACTTGTCCCCGCCATGATATTTAACATCGCCAGTAGGAGATGTTGACCAACCTAAGAAGTTATAGCGCTGTCTCGTAGGCTTTGTGGTAGAGATAGTTGCTGTGGCATCGTAATCTTTTACCTGTGGCTCTGGAACGCCAGTACCACCATTGCCATCGTATCGAATAGCATATTTCAATCTATCCCATGCAGCTACCATCGTTGTACTAGCATTCGTTGTGTATAAATCACCTGGATTATATCTCTTCGATGATTCTTCCCAATATAAGAAGTTATATCCTTCATATGTAGGAATAGTTTTAGACAGCGTTAGATTTGTAAAGTATTTCTTCGTCTGATTGCCAGGAGCGCCAGTTCCTCCATTAGCATTGTACTTTACTGTATAAGTAAGCTCTTCCCAAATAGCTATCAGAGTTTGATTTCCATTATATGCAACTGTGTCACCTGGCTGGTAGTAAGGTTGAGTCTTATATTTGCTATCGATATCTGAGCGGTTTGTAACGCCCCATCCTTTGAACGTGTAACCAGTTTTCGTAGGTTTCGTGCTAGACAGAGTAAGGTCTTCATTCCACCATTTAGTTTGACTGTCGGGAGCGCCCTTACCGCCATCAACATCGAACGAAACCGTGTAAGATGTCTTAGCACCAACCCAAACATTAACAGTTGTCTCAGTGCTGCCGTAATAGCCACCATAATCGTTTACTGGCTGAAGGTTTACCCATACTTTAACTGGCACATTACGACCAGACTTACCCTTTGAAATTGTAGTATAACCAGATGTTTCAGCGGCGGTTCTATATGAACCTCCTGGGTTAGATGATAGATATCCACTAGCAGAACCTCTATCCGTACCATCAACATTACATACTACTCTTACGCCATATTGATAAGCCCACTTGAACTGAGCGCATACATACCAATAAATAGTTGCAGATCCATCGGCATTCGAATTAACATATGCATTGACGTAACCGCGCACATATCTTTTACCGTTGTAAAATGTTTTCTCAGGAGTATAAGCATCTGCCATACACCATCACCTCCTTAGCATGTATATAGATTCATTAATTAATCTGGATATAAATACTATTAGGAGTTCCAGTAGAAGGTGCGGCACCAGTACCCCATGTAATTCCAAGGTTGTTTAAAGCTTTTGCACCAGTAGTAGCACCAGTACCGCCATTAGCCACGGGTACTGCACCACTTGTGTTTCCAAGACCTAGATTATTTCTGGCACCAGCAACAGTATCAGCGTTCGTACCGCCATTCTCAATAGGGAGAGTTCCGTATGCATCATTCATATTCGGCTTAACATAGCTTACAATCCAGAATGCACCATCATACATTACATTGAACGGCTTACCTTCAGAAATCCAATTCTCATAAGTACCAGCGATTGTACTCTTTGGATTACTGGAAAGGCGTTGTCTGATATTCTTTGCACCAAGACCGTTCACGTTGAGAGTCGGCGCAGTAGTTGTACTATCGATATGAGGAATCATTGTAAAGTTAACACCAGTAACAAGGCTATCTATTCCCTTTACAGTAGCGGTATACGCAGCGCCAGTGCCAGCAGTTGTAACGCCATTGATTTGCTGTCTTGCAGCTTCATCGTAAATTTCTAAGCCATTATATGATTTTATAATCTTGTTTCCATCCATATCTATTCCACCACCTTCAATACTTCGGTTACATTGCCATGTCCATCATTACTCAGGACTAACTTATATCCTTTTTCAACTATCATAGACCTGATATCTTTTTCGATTGTATTCTCTGTATCGCCAGCAATCTTAATAGTGTTCTTATAAATAACATCAGTGTCATCGTCAAGCTCTTGAAGCTTGTTCCTGATCTCAGAGAACTGTATAATCAAGTCTCGTTTTTGTTCGGTTATGAAGGATACACCTTGCTCTTTGATATAGCCAATATTGTTTATAGCATCAACTCTGATGTCCTCGGTTTCTTCAAGAACCTCTTCTTCTAGCATTTGCTCAGTGATGCGCTCGATATTCTCAACATGATAAGCGGTTGCCATACGTTACACCTCCTGTGAATTCAAGAGGATCGCAACAGTAACATTGCCTTCTCCGTCATTTTTCGTAGCAAGGACAAGACCATCTTGAGTCATCATGTTATCGATATCTGTCTCAATCTTTGTCTTTGTTTGATTGGCAACTTTTACAGTATCATCGTATGTCTTCTGCGTGTTATCCTTTATTGCAGTAGCCGTCTTTACAAGACCGTTGCCAATCGTTAGAAAGCTATCTTTATTTTGCGTTACAGTCTCGATAGCACTGTTCTTCGTATCTGTGATATCTTTAATCGCATTTGATCTTGCTTCTTCTGTACTTGCTTCAATCTCGTCTTTGATGTCTTCTGCGGTGATGCGCTTGATATTCTCTACATATAGATAGTCATTCGGCATCTCTCGCTTACGAATTGGAATCTCAGAGAATAAGATAGTCCGTTGAGAAGAAACATCTTCTGAGTTTGTCAGATAGACATATACAAGAAGAGGATAAGGCTCTTGCAATAGAATGTTAGGTATCGTAGCCTTCATAACGTCTTCACCGATTACATTAGACCTAACGATCAAAGCAGTGTCTCTGTGCTTGTTAGTGAAATGAAATTCTGGTGCAATAGAAAGATATCCTTGTGGGCAACCTTCAAGCTTAATGGTTATCTCCTGGTCGATATCCCACTGAAAGAAATTGTTTATGGTATTGCCATATTGATCTAAGCATTTTACTTCGTACATAGGCTACACCTCCTTTAAATTGATAAGCTTTAATAAGTCTACTTCCATTTACCAACAACGCGCACATAGACGCTAACATCGAAGTCTAGGTCTGCTGGATTGGAAATACGAAGACCCAACTTGTTATTGGTATTCAGATATACGCTTACATTGGGAACACCTTGCTCACACTCGGCAGTGCAGTATACACGTTGCTTCGCTCCAATAAGCTCAACGGGGTAATTAACCTCAATCTCGTTGTACTTAACATCATAGTAAGATTTTGCAAACATACCACTGACAGAAAGCCTTGCTTCACATTCGATTCTTCCGTTGCCGAATTTCTTAAACTCCCATAAGCCATCAGAACCAACTTCAACAGTATCAAGATTGCCTACTGTGCTTTTGAGTTCCTTAATGTCTTCCTCAATAAAATCAAGGTCATCCGTCAGGCAACGGTTAGTGTCTTCTCCGCGCCAAACTTCATTAGATGATACTACTGGGTTGAAAGCATTAGCTGACATACGCATCCTCCTTTTGTAATGAATAATCAATTAATTGTATCTTATTATTGTATTTCAACATTTTCCAAAAAATATTTTCACATTTTCTATATGAAAAATCCCACGCACAATATATACTATTTCTCGTGTAAAACTGCGTGGGATTTTTAGCATCGAAAGGACTAGAAAAATGAAAATTATCGACATTTATGAGCAACATTACCTGCCTGAGAAAACAGCAAAAAGAGCCGCATCTACCATCTCTGGATACGACTCTTCTATGCGTCTTCACGTTCTTCCACGATGGGGAGAATGCGAGATTGAGGATATCGACCCAGACGATTTGCAAGAATGGGTTGACTCGTTCGAACTCAACGGAGCAGCAGAGAAAGCATTCAAATGCCTTCGTCAAATCATCCGATGGTGGGTGCGCAAGAAGCGTCTTCATATCGCCGACCCGACTATCTATATTGAACTCAACTCCCGTGAGCCATATAGGGCAGAAGTTCTCGATGCCACAGAGGTGTCCGATATGCTTCGCGGTATGTGGGGTCATTGGGCAGAGGCAGTCACCGTCTGCGCCGTAACCCTCGGTCTTAGAAGAGGAGAGGCTTGCGCTCTTGAATGGTCTGATATCAACCTGAAAACAGGAGAAGTTCGCATTAACAAGTCAAGGCAATACATAAAAGGCAAGACCGTCACGGTAAGAACCAAAACAGATAAATCTACAAGGTCGTGCTATCTACCTAAATTCGCACGTCAGCGCCTAAAGCAAATTAAAGGAACTGGTCTTCTAACAGGCGATACATCACCAGACAAGGTTGCTCGCGCAATCAAGAGGCAATGTGAGCGCCAAGGAGTGCCACATGTATCTATGACAAATATGCGTCATACATGGGCTACTCTAGCTGTAGAAGCTGGCGTAGGAATTGAGACTGTAGCTATGATGCTTGGACATACAGACATTAGCACCGCATATAACCATTACATTATTCCTCGCAAGACTATATGCCAGGAAGCTCAGGCTGCGGTAGAGAAGCTATTGTTCGATAAGGCTAAAAAGGTTAAGCATCTGTCTGTTGTTTGATAAGGTGTCGAGATAGTATTCCATATCCCAAGTAGAATATTTCGCATCTGAGTCAAATACTTTTAATATCACACCAAAGATATCTGGTATTGTTGAGGTTGAATGTGTTGTGCATTCAACTTTTGGAGCGTGGGCAAATAAGCTAAGTGCGAGAATCGCCACGCCAGATGGGTTAACGCTTATAGCAGGAACGGCAAGTGCAGTTAACGGAAATGACCAAGTTCTACGATCATTCAGGGCGCATGCCGTATTTTCAGGTGTAAAGTCTGGCAGCGCATATAACTTCTCTGTCTATAGAACTGACGGCTCATTCGGAAACTCACCGTCATTTTCATGGTTCATTACTGTTCGTCAATACTAAAATTTTCTTTTTTGAGTTATAGCATTCCATATCCCAAGCAAAGGACTACGTAGTAGATCAAGGCGTTAAAGATGATTGGCAGTACGTCAAATGGGCAAGCGGTCGCGCGGAATGCAGCCGAACAATGGAGGTCAGAATAACCAAGACAGGCAACTACTGGCTACCTGAAGTTAGTCTTCCATTCGCGTTCAAGAAAACCGCAAACTCGCAATCGCGCTTCAGCATCTTCGTGTCTGGCGGTGATTACATTGCCCCTGTGCTTTACCCTGAATACCCAATATCCGAATCGACCGTAACAAAAGTATGCTGCGCCGTCACATACGTCACGGCAACAGGCACTACTACGGTCAATTACCTTGTTCGCGGCTGGTGGAAATGATCACTCGTACAAGATTGTCAACGAAGCGTTGATATATTGCTTGATGCTCCCTCGCAATGTGATGCTGCTTGAATCGTAATCCGATAGCACGATTCGGTCGCTGGTGCTATGGCAAACGTATGTCAAAAACACGGCTTTGATCTTCGCGAAATCAACGCTCCACGACACACTTACTTTTGTAGCGATGTTCTCGCTGATGTAGATATTGGGGAGCGTTAGCTTCGATGTTTTCATCGCATGGGATATGGAATACTATGCGATACTAATATACGCAAATGATCCAAATACCCAGCCACTACGCCATCCTGTACCTTTTCCTTGTACAACTATATCACAGCTGTGAGTTATTCTTACTATTACGGAGCTATCGTAGCCTCCTTGTAGAGCGAGCGCACAACTATATTCCTTAATTGGCTCATAGTTGCTTGGCAATGTTGCTATCGATTTTTGACCCCAAGCATCTCCTATCGATGTAATCATGCCTATTGTTACAAGGACGATTCTGCCAACTTTATGGACGGCATATCCATCTCCTGTAATTAGTGTCGGAGTTGTAGGGGATATGGAATCCCACGCACTTTGCAAAGTGGTATCATCTGACAATTTTATATCGCTGGCACCAAGCGTAACATTGGAGGACAATGCCTTTCCGTTGATGGTTCTCGTATTGGGAACCTTTGAATTCACCTCTGATTTAGTGGCATAGATTGTGTTTAGATTTACCCAAGCCATATAATCACCTTCCTAGTTGATATATTGAAAATAAGAAAAAGAAGGGTGCGAACACTAAGTTCACACCCGTTGTAATAACTTATTCAATCTAAAAATATAAGACTATTTGCTGGAAATCATTCGCTCAATCAGTGCAACGACCTCAGCTTTTGAATACACATCAAGATTATCCCTTGCTGCGGCGGCAGTGGTAGCGCCAGTACCACCTTGTGCAACTCCCAATGTGCCATAAAGATTTGCAACGCTCGGTCTAACGATGTCGATGACCCATTGAGTGCCATCGTACATAACACGAACAGGCTTATTTGCAACAAGCATGTTGCTTGAACTCAGAGTAGTCGTAGCAGTTGTGTTGTTGGATATCTTCATTCTGATGTTCTTGGCACCAAGCCCATTCACATTAATAGTTGGATTGACTTTTGTACTTGTGACATTGGGAATCATCACAAAGCTCACGCCAGCAGTTAGAGCTGTGATTCCATCTACAGATGCAACATATGCCCCGCCTGTGCCAGTGGTGGTAACGATTTTATCACCGCCATTTTCCTCTCCCCAAACAGCGGTGCCGTCAGAAGACCAACGAAGAACCTGTCCGTTCGCACCGCCAGCAGGAACATGCTTGCTGCCAGCGGCGGTAGGATGCGTATACACCGTATCCTTGGATGCAATTGTCACAGACTTGCCATCAGCATTAGGGGTGAGCGTTACATTGTTCCCAGCAATCATGGTCAACGTATCGGTCTTTGCGCCAGAGGAAATAGTGGAGTTACCTACTTTTACCTTTGAGAACGCATTCTGATTAGCCTCTGCGCCACTAGGGGCATGGGTAGACTGAGAATGGGTATATGCAGCATCCCAGTTGGTTTTCTTCGCAGAGGTAACATGCATATCGGCATTGCCAGTGTGAGAGGTCAAGCTGCTTGAATCAGCCTTCGCGCTCAGCTTCGAGTCAACGTCCGACTTCTTGTAGTAAGAGCTGTCATGGTTATGGCTAGTAGAGGCGTATTCCGTATGCGTGTGATTGACATTAGCCTTGCTGCTTAAAGCATCTCTAACTGCGGTCACGTCTTCGGCTGTAGCATAACCCGTATGCGTATGGTTCTTTGCTGCATAAGTGCTTGGCAAAGAAGCGTGAACTGCATCAATAGCATCGATATCATCCGTTAAACAACGGGTCATGTCGGTGTCTCTCCAAATATCGTTTGTTGAATAAGTTGGTGTAAAATTCGGGTTAGCCATAATATTCTCCTTAGAACGTAGTGAACAAGGTTGTTTAGGTTGCTGCACTGATATTAAATATAAACGTATACCTCTGGACTGCCGTTATTTGGCTCGATCCATATGCTTCCCTGAGTAACGTCAGTAGAGGGAACATCAGTGCCGTAGTATATAGGCTTAACACCAAGATTATCCCTTGCAGTAGCAGCATCAGTTGCACCAGTGCCACCACCAGAAACAGGAACAGTGCCGTATAGCCCAGAGGCATTGGGTCTAAAGCCATCGATAACCCATTGAATACCATCATACATAACATCTACTGGCTTGTTTGCAACCAGAAAATTTCTGACTGTAAAGCCAGTTGTTGCACTCGTATAACCAGACAAGCGCATCCTAAGATTCTTCACACCAAGCCCGTTTACGTTTAATGTAGGTGTGACATCTGTACTTGTCGTATGCGGAATCATAGTGAACTTAACACCTGCTGTGAGAGACGCGATGCCATTGACAGTGGCAGTATATGCAGCACCAGTACCAGCGGTAGTGACTGGGTTTATGCCGATGTTAGTCCTGATGCCATCTACGGTATTAGTTCCAGTACCGCCATTGCCGATAGGCAAGATGCCCGTGACACCAGGCGCTATGTTGGCAGAACCATTAAATGATGCAGGAGAGGCAGAGCCAAGGTTCGTCTGAATAGTACGGCTTGTTGCAAGCTTGGTTGCCGTTGCTGCATTGCCAGAGCAAGAAGATGCAGTTGTAGCAGATGTTGCCGAAGTTGCCGAAGTTGCCGATCCAGCAGACGTAGCATATTTTACCGACTTATCGGCATCAGCAGTATTGTCTACGTTGCCCAAACCGACATCTGATTTGGTGTGTGTATGAGAACTGCTAGCCTTGCCGCTTAAAGCAGATGTAATAGCGCTCTGTGTCATGGTGCCGTCTGTATTAGTACCAATGCCAGAGTAAAGCTTAGTAGTGCCAGTAGCAGTAGCGCTGCCAACAGGATATGTAGTATTTGTAGTAGGAGGAGTATAGCCAAGAGCCGTAGTCACATTTGCCTTGGTAAGCTCTCCACGGATAGTGGCAGAAGATTTGTTCTCAACGCTGCCAAGACCTAAATCAGATTTGGTTGTACCGTGTGGATTTCCAGTCTCCTGAGAATGGTCATAAGCAACTTTGCCTCTATCGCCACGATAAGCAGTAGAAGAAGTTTCTCCGAGGGCAATCGTATCAGAGATTACTGCAAAGGCAGAGCCACTCCAACGATAGATCTTATTCGTATTTAAGTCAGTATAAATCTTACCAGCCTCACCAGCAATCTCAGTGCCGTAGGTGCTATCGGAGTTCTTCGTCTTATAAAACTTTGAACTAGAATAATAGCCTTCGATAACATCATCTACATAGCCAGGCAAGTTAGCAGCAGGTATTACACCGCTTAGCTTGCTTGTGGCATCAATAGTGCCAGTTATCTCGCTATAGCTGTAAGACGGTTTTGTACTTGCTTTAGCCCAAGAGCTAACATCTGATGCTGGCATAGAAGTGGGAAAGTCAACAATCTGAGATTTCGTATGCGTATGACTTGAAGCAGCAGCGCCAATGCTTGATGGCGTGATGTTGATGGACTTTGCAACAGAGCCATCATACGCACCTTGAGAAGCCCCGTTCAATGAAATCGTAAGCGAGCTGGGATTCTTCATCGTTGTCGGGAAATCCGTAATCTGAGACTTAGTATGGTTATGACTTGAAGCAGCAGCGCCTATATCTGATGGTGTAGGTTTGTATAAGGTACTGTAGTAATATCCCCAGTCACTCCACGAAGAAGCATTGAATTGTCTTGTCCAAGTTTTCCCAGCAGAAGCATTGCCTTCGATTAGAATCTGATTAATATATCCAGTGGAAGTTCTCTGAACTGTCAACCCAAATGCATCAACGCCAGACGGCTTATTCGTAACGGTATTGTCTCCGTCAGCATAATAAGTGCCAGTTGCCTTAATGTTGTTTAGGCTCTCAGTTGTCAGTTGGTTAGCGTTCAAATAGCTAGCGGTTTCAGCAGTATCGGCATGTTTAACGCTTTTGTCTGCGTCAGCGGTATTGTCTACATTACCCAACCCAACTTCGGATTTATTATACATAGGCTTTGCAGCAGCCTTTGCCCATGCGGGAACATCACTTGCTGGCATTGAAGCGGGGAAGTCGATGATCTGGCTCTTGGAATGAGTATGCACAGAAGCAGCCTTCTCACTCAACTTGTCATCCATTTCTGATTCTGTATAATAAATATCATTATGGTTATGTGCAGAATCGGCAGCGCCTACATCAGATGCAGATAGGGTAACATCAGCAGACAAGCTCTTTCCATTTACTTTTCTTGTCGTAGGAACTTTACCAGAAAGAGCAGAATTCACTACCTTGTTCTGCACTGGGTTAGTTGAAGTAGAGCTGAGCGAGCCATCTACAGGATGCGTATGAGACTTCGAGGCAAACGTGTCTCTGAGCTTCGCAAGAAAATCTGTCAGTCCAGTAAGGTCAAGATATTTAACCATATATAAATCACATCCTTTCCTGTATCTAAATATATCGATTTTATTGATTTTTCTTTTTAAAAATAGAGATACTTAGATACAATATCTCCATGTGGATTACCCTACAAATTGGAAATAGATGCGATAAAGTAGGGTAG
>ERZ1026854.69-NODE-69-length-74961-cov-139.053627_pt1 | contig 74961 bp, 68 predicted proteins | sample MGYA00380157_ERZ1026854 | MGnify/ENA primary metagenome ERZ1026854 (study PRJEB33269, sample SAMEA4719793) | human gut metagenome | biome: human-associated habitat; feature: organic feature; material: feces | place: Cameroon | collected 2013-10 ...
CGATGATACTGCGAGAGCGGGAAAGTAGGTGGCCGCCGGCTTTTTTTTGTTTAAAGGTGCGATATGTGTAATAAAAAATTTGACGGTTTAATTTTGGACATTGACGGAACAATCTGGAATACTACAGGAATCGTTTCTGTAGCCTGGAACAAAGCTATAGATATTTCCGGGTATAAAGTAAAAAAAGTTAATGCTCAAATTCTTCAGAAAGAATTTGGAAAAACAATGAATGTTATTGCACAGGATTTATGGCCCGAACTTTCTGATTCGGATCGCGATATTCTTCTTTCCCATTGCTGCACAGAAGAGCAGATTGCACTCAGAAATAATGAACTTGATATATGTTACAGCGGTGTAATTGATTCAATCAAGAAAATTTCTTTGGCACTGAATGTTTATATTGTAAGTAATTGTCAGAACGGATATATTGAACTTATGCTTGAAAAAACAGGTCTTTCTGACTATGTGAAAGATTTTGAATGTTACGGAAGAACAGGTAAGGGAAAGGCTGAAAACATTCTGATGCTGGCTGCACGAAATTCTGTTAAAAATCCTGTTTATGTCGGTGATACACAGGGAGACTGTGATGCCTGCCTTCAAATTTCTGTTCCGTTTATCTGGGCTTCATACGGTTTTGGAACTGCAAGTACTTATATAGAAAAAATCAGCAGTTTTCCCGAACTTCAGTCTGTTTTAGGGTTGTAATCAAATTGTACATTCTCACTTTATAGGAGTGTAAAATGCTTTATATATTCGATATGGGCGGAGTTGTTACATCAACCGCTGTAGTAATTCCCAAGATTTGTGAACTATTAGGTTTATCAAAGGAAAAATTCTTTGAATACTGCGGCTGTTCAGATTTGACCGGAGAATTTCATCCACGGGAAATGAATTTGATTTCAATGGTTTCCAACGGATTTATTGATTCCCCAAAATTCTGGGAACTTTTCTCTTTGCACAGCGGAATTTCTGTAAATACAGACTGGTGGAGATGGCTTTTTCATCCTGTTTTGAACAATAAAACTGTTTCTATAGTAAAAAAACTTAAGGAACAGGGAAACCGTGTCGTTTGCGGAACAAATACTATGTCCTGTCATTATTCTACACATCTGGAACGTGGCGATTATGCTTATTTTGACCAGACTTACAGTTCCTGCGCAATGGGTGTTTCAAAGCCCGACCCGCAGTTCTGGAAGCTGATACTTTCTGCAGAAGAAACCGGACCTGAAGCTTCTGTTTTTATTGATGACCGTAAAGAAAATTGTGAAGCAGCTTCTTCTTTGGGGATTAAGGCAATTCAATTTACAACTGCAGAAGATTTGGCAGAAAAACTGAATATTAGTTTGTAAAAGGAAAATTTTATGATTCAACTTGTGGCGTTTCTTGGAAATTTTGGCAAAGAATATTCTGATACCCGTCATAATGCGGCCTGGCTTTTTGAGTCGTCGCTTGCTTTTTCTGACAAAATTGACTGGCAGAAGAAGTTTAAGTCTGATTTTGCGGCCGTGGATTTTTCTACTGCTGCCCTCTGGCTTAAAAATTGCGGTTTGATTAAAGAAAGAAAAGACGGTTCCCTTCCTGTTCCTGATAACGCTCCTTCAAAATTGTATTTTATGAAACCGCTCACTTATATGAATTTAAGCGGCGATGCAATCGGTGAGGCTGCACGTTTTTATAAAATTCCCGCTCAGGATATTCTTGTTGTCCATGATGAAATTGAACTTCCTATAGGAACAGTGAGCCTTAAGTTTGGCGGCGGTCTTGGAGGCCACAACGGTTTGCGTTCTGCAAAGACTGTACTTGGAACAGCTGATTTTTTCAGACTCAGATTCGGTGTCGGAAAACCTGCTGACGGTAATATTGCAGATTATGTTCTGGGGTCTTTTACTCCGGACGAAAAAATAATTCTTTCACAGATTTTTGTTCATGCTGCCAATTTGTTTGCAAAGGTTCTTACCTGTAAAGATGCAAATACCCTGATTCCCGAGTGGGGAAAAAGAAAACTGCTTGCTTCAAATGGAAAATAATTCAGAAAGGGTAGCGGCTCTTGACCGCTTGTGTGAACTTGTCGAAACTCTGCGTTCCCCTGAAGGATGCCCGTGGGATAAAAAACAGACGCCACAGTCAATGCGCGGACCTCTTGTTGAAGAAACTTTTGAAGCAGTGGATGCTGTTACTGAAAATAATCCTTCACATGCAAAAGAAGAACTTGGCGATCTTTTATTCAATCTGATTCTTACGGCTTACATTTATGAACAGCGGGGTGACTTTTCAATTTCGCAAATGGCTGATGATGTACGCACAAAACTTATCGGCAGGCACCCGCACGTGTTTGGCGGCGAAAAAAAAGACTGGGATTTGATAAAAAGAAACGAAGAAGGCCGTAAGTGTGATTTTGTTCTTGATGAAGTTCCGAAGGGGTTTCCGCCTGTACTTAAAGCATACAAATATCTTTCCAAAGCTGCAAAAAACGGATTTGAATGGCCCGATGTTAACTGTTCATTCAATAAAGTTCAGGAAGAATTTGAGGAAGTTAAAGAAGCCGTGGGGTTGGACAGTAAACATCTTGAAGAAGAAGTCGGTGATTTGCTTTTGTCAGTTGTGAATATGTGCCGGATGCTTTCTGTAAACCCAGATGTGGCTCTGGAACGTGCAGTTTCTAAATTTTACAGACGCTATAAGTTTGTCTGCGACGGAATGAAAGAAGATTCGGGCAAATCTATGACAGAACTTTGGGATGAAGCAAAACAAAATGGGCTTTAATATTCGTAAAATCAGCAATTTCGGATTTATGGACAAATTCATATTTTTTTAGTATTATTTAAGATATAATGCGGACAGCCGCTTTTGGAGTGCAGATGAAAGACACATTTTTTAAAATTGCGTGTGAAGATGAGGAAAAGGACGTAAAGAAGAGCGAAAATGCAGATCCCCTTCTTGAGAAATTTTTGAAGACACGCCAGATTTTGCTCAGTGGCGAAATCAATGAAGAACTTGCTGAAAAAATCGTAAGACAGCTTTTTATTCTTGAGGCAGACAGCGATAAACCTATTTATATCTATATTGACAGTCCCGGAGGAGATGTAGATGCAGGATTTGCTATCTTTGATACAATCCGCTTTATAAACGCTCCTGTATATACTGTCGGAATGGGTCTTGTTGCAAGTGCAGCGGCTCTTATTCTGCTGGCGTCACCAAAAGAAAGACGTCTTGGAATGCCGCACAGCCATTATCTTATCCACCAGCCGTCAAGCGGAATGAAAGGTGTTGCTACTGACATTGAAATTCACGCGGCGGAACTTGCCAAAACAAGGGCAAAACTGAATGAAATTATTGCCAACGAAACCGGAACTTCAATAGAAAAAGTCGCCAAAGATACTGACCGTGACTACTGGCTTAATGCAGAAGAGTCTGTTTCATACGGACTTATAAGCCGCGTTATTGAAAAGCGTTCAGACCTTGCCTGACGGGCTTTATTCAAATGTTTTTTGAACTCACTGATTTCCTGCGTGACAATATACGTTTCTCTATGGAAGACCAGACCGTGTGTCGTGTAGTTGATGCACAGTCCGGTGAATTGGTTGAGTTTGATGATAGCATGAATGTCGATGACAGCCGTTTTTATGCGCTTCCTTCATGGAACAGCGATGACGGTTACGACCTTCTTGAATCTTTTACGGGTAAACTTTATTCTCCGTTGGCCAGAACTGAACTCAGACGTGTTCTTTCCGGCGGAAGGGGGGTGTTCAGAAAATTTAAGGATGTAATAAAAACGTACCCGGAAGTTGAGAGACAGTGGCATTTTTTTAAGGATGCCAGAATGAATGTCCGTATAGACGACTGGTACAATAATCTTCGTGAGTCATGGGGTTTGGAGAAGATTGAAAGTTCTGTCTGTGACGCAAAGGATGAAACAGATGAACTTATTCAGGATGACTTTGAATTCTGTGAATACAATCCTGCTTGTGATGCGGATTGTGCAACTCTCGAAATAGAATCTATGGCAGTGGAATTTGCAGATGAATTTGACGGTGAACTGGCATCTGCGTTTTTGGAAGCCTTTAAGCGGCAATCCGATTATGTTTCTTTTGAAAAGAAACGCGGAATTTTATGTCGTTCTCATTCCGGAGATTTTTCAGGCTGTATTTTGTATTCCTTCTGTCCGTTAAATGCGAAATCAACTGTTTTGATGACAGATTTTTTCGTACCTCAGAATTACCGCGGGTTGGGTATTGGCAAGGAGCTTCTTTCAAGATGTATAGCCCTGCTTAAAAACTGCGGAATTCAGCGTTTTTTATTGTTAAATTCAATTTTTCCGAAATTTCTGGAACCGCTTCTTGTCCGCTTCGGCTTTGAAAAAGTCGGTTCAGGTTTCGTACTAAATTTATTAGGAGTAAATTAAATGTCTTATAATCATGAATATGTTTTGAATGAAGATCAGATAGCAGCATTTCTTAAAGATGCAGTTTCACGTGTAGAGAATGCAAGCAATGCAGACATCAAGACTTTTGAGCAGATTAAAAAACTTTTTAAGAAGAATGTTCCTTTTTCACGCAGAAAGTATGTTGCGGCTCTTCTTGTAAAACAGGCAACACAGGGTTTCAGAAGCAATCGTTTTAACCGTGACCGCAATGAGCAGCGCGGCAGTTTCCGCAATGACAGTTTCCAGCAGAAAAATGCAGACCGCAGAACACGCGATACACGCCAGGAAAGAAATGCAGATAGTTCAGAAGAAAAGCCCGCAAGAACTCCGCGTATTCAGATAGATCCTGCTTTGGCAAAGACAATTTTTATAAGCACCGGACGCAATCGTGGTGTTTCTGCAAGGGATCTCGTTGGTCTTCTTGTAAGCGTTGCTGAACTTGACCGTATGCGCATCGGTGATATCCGTACACTTGCCAATTATTCATTTATCCAGCTTTTTGCAGAAGACTGCGAGAAGGTAATCAAGGCTCTTGACGGTTACAGCTTTAGAGGACGCAAACTGAGTGTAAGCTATTCACGCAAGAAGGGAGAGGACGAGTCTTTTGAAGGCAGCGCCCCTGCTTCAGTTTCTGCAGAAAATACAGATGTTTCTGCTGCCGATGATCATATTCCGGCCGGAGTTACAAATGATGCACACGCAGATACTTCTGTAAACACAGAAGCCGTAAAACTTGCCGAAGAACAGAATGCTTTTGCCGCAGCCCAGTCTTCTGCTGCACATGAAGAAACAGAGAGTGCACCTCAGTTTTCTGAAACTTCAGATGACGGCCAGGTAAAGTCACACTTTGGTGACGGTGCTGCATATTGATTAAACTGATTCATACAGGGCCGTTCGGTGTCAATACTCTTATTGTAAGCATCGGCGGTTCTGACGTTTTTATTGTTGATCCTGCCTCATGCGATTTTTCGGGCGACAGAACTGCAGTTACGGCATATCTTGCTGCATCGGGACTTGTTCCGAAGGCTGTTGTTCTGACTCACGGACATTTTGACCATGTGGCGGGTATTTCTTTTTTAAAGGAATGTTACCCTGGTCTTCCTGTTCTGATACACAGGGATGATGCTTCTTTGATCGGGAAAAATTCAGGCGTTCTTCAGTCCCGCGGTCTTAGCTACATGGGATTTGAAGAGTTTGTTCCTTTTGTTTCAAATCTTCCTGAGCCAACGGCTTTTCTTGAAGACAATGCTTTGCTTTCTGATTATTTTTCCTGCAGTGAAAGCGGAGATTGGCATGTAATTCATACTCCCGGTCATACCAAAGGCAGTTGCTGTCTGTTTAACTCCAAAGAAAACATTTTAATTTCGGGCGACTGTGTTTTTTACCGCAGTTTTGGACGCACAGATCTTCCCGGCGGCAGCGATTTTGAGATGAGACAGAGCCTTTTGCGGCTGAGAAATGAAATTCCTGCAAATGCACTTGTCTATCCCGGACACGACCGTACAGGTTTTTGCTTTTCTGAAAATTTCTAATACAAACTGCTGCTTTCGGGGTTGAACGGAACACTTCCCGTGGGGCGCAGTTCCCTGAAACTTATTGACGCATACGGATTTTGCCTTGAAAGTTCAATGAGAGCGTAAGTCTGCGGCTGTCCTGCACGCGGTCTTGAACAGCTGCCGGGGTTTACTGCAAAAATTCCCGGTGATATGTACTGAACCGCTGCTACATGTGTGTGACCGTAAAGTGCAACATCTGCCCCTTCTTCTGCTGCGGCTTTTACAAGAGCGCCGATTCCGGAATAAAGTGCAAATTTGTGTCCGTGCGTAAAGAAAATTTTATGTCCGCATGCACATATTGTCTGTGAAAGCGGCACTCTTATCTGGACAAAATAAGGCTCCCGGGGATTTTTTACTCTGAGCGGATTTTTCATCGGGTAAATGTCGGCATCATTGTTTCCTTCTACAATTCCTATTACAGGCGGAAGTATTTGTGCAAAATCTGAATCTGCTGCTGCTTGAGCTACGGCTGCCGTTATGTCAGAAATTCCGTCTCCACAAAAAATAAGTGCGTCACATTCATGCCCGTTTTGTTTGGCATATTCCTGCAGTATAAAAAAAAGATTTGCATATGCCCCGTGTGAATCCGAAACAGCAAGAATTGTTGCATGGTCTTTTTGTGCCAGTGCGTTTATGTCCTCTTCGCTTCCAAGAAGCATTGACTGGTGCTGCGAAAGTGAGTTCAATTTTATTCGGCTCCGGCTGTCATTACAAAATGGTTTACTGACTGAAGCCCGGTTTCTACATCGGTGTGGCGTTCAACTTTTCCGGCAATTGCGGCTGCATGCGGTTCCAGCTCTGAATCTGCACTGATTGTTCCTGGAAGTTCTGCACAGTAGCGTACGGCTTTTATAAGTACGGGAATAATGTCTGTCTGCGGCGTCTGGTCAATTTCTTCTGAAAAAAGTTCGTCAAGGGAACTTCGTTTGTAGTCAATAACTATGTTGCACGATGCTTCTTCACCGAGTACATCATCCTGCGGGAAAAGAGAAATAATATTGTAGGGAATTCTGTTGATCCACTCATCCTGGATTCTTGCAATTGCGTAATGTGTGTTTTCAGGTGCGCCAAGAAGAATAAGCGCTTTTACATCAATGGAATCTATGAGGGTTGCCAGATTCATTATTCTGTTTCTGAAATCATCGGGAAATCTTAACGGAACTACAAGACCGTATTTGTCCTGCGGAATGCCTGATTCTGTTCCGAATACTGAATTTATTCTGTTTACTGCCGTTTCGTAAAAGCTGTCGCTGTTAAAACCGTAACCGAATACGACAACAATTTTTCCTTCAGTGACGCGTGTCCATTCTGCCGTTGTTGCGGCAAGCTGTGTTTGCGGTAATGATTCTTCTATTAAAAGCTGTGTTTGTTCTGCCGGACTGCGTTTGTTTTTATTTTCACACGAAAGCATGACAACCGCTGCAAGTAGTGCCAGTACCTGACCGGTTGCCTTAAGTGCGGCTTTAATGCATGTTTTTTTCATACCTTAAGTTTACTATATTAATCGATTTTGTTGAATAGCAGGCAGAATCCCCTTATTTTTCAGGAAAGTTGAGTTTTATGCTGATTGTAGCTGTTCCTGACAAAGAAGGTGCGGATGTTGTATCTGGCCGGGCTGAGCCTGTTGAAGAAGGAACTGCTTCTGTCTGTGATTGGGGTTTTGTTGAAGAAGAACTTTTTTCTGCAGATTTTGCTTTTTCTGTACGTGCAGAAGATCTTCTTCCTGTAAGCGGGTCTGTAGAACTGGACTGTCCCCTGAATACCGGAACCCCGTAAGAACCGCCGGCTTCACTTGAGGAAGTGAATACAGATGAAACAGGATTGTCTTCTTTTGCTTCTTTCTGCACAATGTTTTCTGAAAAAGCTTTGCTGCCCTTGGATTCTGCAGGAAGGAACCCTACAAGACCGTCTGTAACGCTGAGTTTTCCCGAAGATGTTACGCTGAATGAAGTTCCTCTTACAGAAGCCGTTGCAACAGGGGAACGTATCTTGAATCCCACTTTTTTACCGCTTTCTTTTCCGACATTGGCATCGATGTTGCCCGAGTCGATGTATACGCATACGTTGTCAGAAGCCTGACTTTCTGAAAGTTCTTCTATTGTTACCCTTGTAAGCTGGCCTACGGTAACTGTGGATTCTTTGATTTTCAGAACAAGGCTGGACTTGAATCCGGTTGAAATTACCGAACCTTCTTCAAGCTCGTCTCCCTGGACAATTTCTTCCCAAATGCTTCCGTCCTGAACTTCGGCTGTTCCCTGTACAGAAAGAACAGTTGCGTTAAAGGCAGCTGCCGGAATACATGCAGCAAAGGCAAGCAGAATAAATGCAGTTTTGTTTTTGATGTTGTTCTTCATAAAATTCTCCGTTAATTCTTCTAGAAAGCAAGGGATGCAAAGAAGGTTGCGCTTGTGCGGTCTTCTTCCTTTTTGTCTGCAAGATATGATTCTATTGAAAATGAAATACTCAGGTCAGTGAAGGGCTGGTATTTTACCAAACCCTGTATCTGTATTCCGCTGTATTCTGCGCTGTTGCCTGGAACCTTGAATATAACACCGGAACCTAACTGGCAGAACACTTTGTCTTGAGGACACAAAGAATATGACGCGCCGCACTTTAAGATTGCGCTGTGTGCCGGTTCGTCGGCTGCGAGTGTTGCGGCACTCTTTGTGAAAGCCGTGAATGCAGAAAGACCGCCGTTGTTTCCTGAAGCGTATTCTGCAGAAAAGACTGCGCGTGAGTCCAGAAAGTCGGGATAAAATTCTACGCTCAGCATGGAAAGATTTGAAAATTCTTCAAAATTTTTTGCGCCGAGTGTTGTTGATGCAGAATAGAAAACTGACTGTGCCAGAGGTCCGTTTAGCCCCACTGTTGCGTACATCCGTGATTTGCCGTCGTTTGGACCAAATACTGCAAGTGTTTCGAGCGAAAGTGACTGGTTAAAAACAAGATACGGCATTCCGCATGAAAGCATGATTAACGTGTAGGGGTCTGCAAGTGTGTACGGGGAAGACGAAGTGTTGTCGGAAAGGTCTGTTCCGGCGCTGTCTGTAAAAGAAACCGTACGTGCGTTAAGAAGGCCCGTAAAACCCGCGTATGCAGAGGCAGTAAATCTTGGTGAGTCAAATGATGCAAAGATTCCGTCTGCACTTTGGGAAAGAATTACTGCTGTCAAATCCGAGACAGAAAATCTTCCGGCAGCAGCAAGAACAGAGGCCCCGTTTTGTACATCAAATGCGGCTGCGGCCTTAAACAGCGGAAGGTCAAGTGTTAGTGAATTGTCGGCATTATTGTTTGAAGATTTGAAAGTTGCGTCAAAAGTATGTTCAACCTGAGCTTCTGTTACAAAATAAACTGTTCCGTCCTGCGTAAAAGGAATTTTTATTGAGGGCGACAGAGATTCTTTTTGTTTAAGAACAGGTTCGCTGAATTTTCCTGAGTTGAATTTTATTCCGGTTGAGTCAGAAAGAATAAAATTTGTTTCTGCGGCGTTTGCGCTTTGGAGAAGAATTACTAATGCTATTGCCGAAATTATATTTCTTGTTCTTTTTTTCATTTTTATTCCATATTATTATGAGCATTTTTTTGCTGGTAGAAAGACATTCCGTCGGTAAACATATTGAGTATGTCTCGTCCGGTCGGAATCTGGTGCGGGTCTGCGGCAGAAGAAATTATTCCCTGTGCCTTGAGAAGTTTGAATGCATATCTTGGTGAAGGAAACATTTTGAGCCAGAGACTTCCGTTTGCCTTGAATGTATTTACCAGAATCCACGCAGTATTTGCATAATTTATTTCTTTTTGCGCCGGAATGTCATTTGAAAGAATTCCTGCGCGTCTGAGAAGATCTATTGCTTCTGCTTCGGTGCTGTCATTCTGTGCAAGTCCGAGTGACACGGCCGAAAGATATGAAACCTGCCCGTAAGTTGCCTTTTGTGACTGAATAAGCTGTGAAACTTTGTCTGCCGACTGCGAAAATGCTGCCAGACAAAAAAGAATTTGCACTGATATAAACATAATTACTTTTTTCATAACAACCTTTGTTCCTTTATTGCAGTTTTGAATCATTTTTGAACAGAGTTTTAATCGATTTAAATTATAACATATGATATAATTTTTGTCATGAAAACAAATGCAAATAGCGTAAATAAAGGTTCATCTTTTTTTAGTAAACATGCAGACGTTCTTGTTCCCGTAGTCCTGCTTGTGCTTGCGGCTTTTGCTGCAATTTTTCATGCCTTTTCCAAGATGGATTTGCGCTTTTACAACATAATGCTCAGACTTTCTCCTGAAGTAGAACATATTGAGGATCTTGTTATTGTTGACATTGATGACGAGTCAATTGCTTCTATAGATAAAAACTGGCCGTGGCCGCGTGACATTATGGCTGACGTTCTTATAAGAATGAAGGAATTCGGTGCCGCAAGAGCCGTATTTGATATTGAATACCTTACACCTTCCGAAAAAGCCGTTGCCGATGACCTTGAACAGACTGCAAGAAACGAAATAGACAGCGCGGGACAGTCGCTTACAGAGTCAGTGGACACTTTGTTTGAAGCCGTGTCGCAGGGGACCATTTCTTCTGATGAAGCAAAGACTGCACTTGAAGATTCAATCGGCGGCGTTCTTTATGAAATGAAGCGGAATATTGAGGACGGGTTCAACAAAGACAATGACGATTATTTTGCACGTGCGATACAGTTTTTTGGAAATGCCAACCTTACCGTAAATATGCGGAATATAGGAATACGCCGCGAAGACAGCGAGAATGCTTATGTAAACGAAAGATTTCTGTTTTCAAACGTGTCTGACCCGCATAATCTGATTGCCTCAGGAAACGCATATTCTGTAAGGGAAGAAGGTAAAACTGTTTCTGCAGGATTTATTCCGGCTTTGGACAGGCTTGTGCGCCGTGCTGCCGGTGTAGGTTTTACAAACGTTGTTGTAGACAAAGACGGAACCAGACGACGCGTGGAACTTTTGTGCGAACACGAAGGAAAATATGTGGGACAGCTGGCATTTGCCCCTCTTGCAGCCATGCTTGATATTCAGTCTATGGAAAGAACTTCACATTCACTTTTGCTGCGCGGAGTTCTTTCTTCTGACGGAACACGGCACGACGTGCGCATTCCGCTGGACTCTCACGGCCGCATGCTTATAAACTGGCTGATGGAACCCTACGAAAACAGTTTTGTTCATATTCCCATCTGGCGAATTTACAATATGGAAAAAGAAGAAGCAGTTCTGGCCGGGGCAGTGCAGAATCTTTTGTCTGCAGATTTGGGTTTACTCAATGAAGAAGACAGGGAAAAGATTCTGTCTGCACAGGATTTTGCTTATGAATACAAAAATCTGGAACATGAAAAATCACGTCTTTTAAGAAAATGCCGCGGTTTTGATGTAAACGGAAAAGCTCTTAAAGGCGGAATAACTGATGATGATTACGAAAATTATTTTTCTTCAAGGCGGAAATTCTTTTCTCGTCTGAATGAATTTGCACAGTCTGTAAAAAATATTTCTTCTGCGGAAAGTGTTCCTGAAATAAGCAGATTGTGCGAAGCCTCCGAAGGATTTTGCAGGGATTCACAGACTCTTGAAGAAATGCTTTCAGGTTCTTTCTGTTTTATAGGAAATTCTGCAACTTCGAGCACTGACCTTGGAGTCACACCGTTTTCAAAGCGCTACCCGAATCTTGGAACGCACGCAAATATCGTAAACACAATCCTTCAAAAAGCATTCATTACTGAACTGAGCGCACTCTGGGGAATTGCACTGGCTTTTGTATTTTCAATGCTGTGTATTGTTTTGTGCCGCAACATGACTCAGGGTAAAAAAAATGCAGTCGGTTTAAGCTATGTGATTGCGACTGTCTGTATAATTGTTGCAGCAATGGTTTTCCTGAGAATTTATATTCCCGTTTTTATTCCGTTACTTCTTGCGGTTTGTATTTATATTGCGGAACTTGTTGTCAATTTCATAAGGGTTAACGGTGAAAAAAAACACCTGCGCACTTCTTTTGGCTCTTACGTGTCTCCGCTTGTTGTTGCCGAACTTGAACGCCATCCCGAAAAGGCAAAGCTTGTTGGCGGTGAAAGCAAAATCATGACTGCACTTTTTTCTGACGTAAAGACTTTTTCGGGCTTTACAGAAACAATCAACAATGTTGCAGGTGAAGATGCAGGAGCCGAACAGCTTGTAAAAATCCTGAATATTTATCTTGGTGCGCTGAGTGATGAGATAATGAACTGCAAAGGAACAATAGACAAGTATGTTGGTGATGAAATTGTTTCTTTCTTCGGGGCGCCGATTGACGATCCCGACAATGCATTTTCTGCCTGTGAAGCGGCTGTACGTATGCTTAAGGCCGAAGAAAAGTTCAACATTGAATACAAAGATATGCTTCCCGTAATAAAGTCTACCGGAGAGCCTTTTTATCTTCATTCGCGCATTGGCCTTAACACAGGAAACATGGTTGTAGGAAATATGGGAACCGAAAAAAAACTCAACTATACAATAATGGGAAACAATGTGAATCTTGCTTCGCGTCTTGAGGGAACAAACAAAGTTTACGGTTCGTGGATTATGGCTTCTGATTCAACATGGAAGGCAGCATCTTCTTCTGAAAAAAACAAAGCGAAAAATCTTGTTGCACGCCATATGGATTTTGTGCGCGTAGTGAATGTAGACAAGCCTGTGCGCATACACAATTTGATTGGCTTTGAAGGGGACATTCCTTCTGCACGTCTTGAAGCGGCACAACTTTTTAACGAAGGTATGAAGTGGTATCTTAACGGAATTGAAACTCCGGCGGAAAAGAAAAATCACGAAGACTTTAAAAAAGCAATTGCATGTTTTAAACAGGCTGCCGAATGCTATCCTGAAGATTTGTCTTCGGATGTTTTTATAAAACGATGCAGTGATTTTCTAAGGGAAGGCACCCCGTCTGTATGGGACGGAGTATTTACAATGTCACAGAAATAGCGGAATCAAAGAACAAGATCTGTAACAACAGCCTGTGTTTCTTTTACAAGATCCTGCGGTGAAAGTTCTATCTGCTGTCCGCGTACGCCTGCGCTTATGTGGATTTTGTCGTGAAGCAGGGCACTTTCGTCAATGAAGGTGCGGAACTTGCGCTTCATTCCCAATGGTGAACATCCGCCGCGTACATATCCTGTAAGAGCCAGAAGTTCGTCTTGTTTTACGGGCGTTACTTCCTTTGCCCCGGCGGCGGTGCGTGCTTTTTTAAGATTTATTTCGTGCTCTGCGCTCTGGCAGAAAACAACGGTTTCTTTTGATTCCGTGCGCATTACAATTGTCTTGAATACAGAAGCCGGATCTATTCCGAGTTTTTTTGCAGTTTCTCCGGCAGCCCCTCGTTCAAGTTCGTGTTCACCGTCGTCATCATACTCAAGCGTTTTGTACGGAATTTTTGCTGCATCAAGAATGCGCATTGCATTTGTTTTTTTCATTTTAATTCACGGCCTTTGCGCTTGAGTTTGTTACGTAGCTTCCTGTCTTTGCAAACTGCGGAAGGGATTCAATTCTTTTTTTCCAGTATTCGGCTTCACTTTTTGTTGTGTAGGGACCGACTCTTACGCGGTAGTGAAGTGCATTCTTTGCATCTGTGTACGTGAATACTTCGCACTGGATTTTGTTTTCGTCCAGTACTGCGCGTGCTTCATCTGCATTTTTTTTGTCTGAATATGATGCAGCCTGAACCCAGTATCTGTCAGGAATTTTTGCGGCCGCAGTTTTTACCGGAACTTTTTTTGTTGCAGTTGCTGCTGCGGATTTTGTTGCAGCCGAAGAAGATTTTGTGGCAGTTTTTGTTGATGATGTACTCTTTGCTGCAGGTGCTTTTTCTGAAGCGGCAGTTGTTTTTGTTTCTGTCATACGCGGGGATGCAGCAGTTTGGGTTTCCTTGATGCGGACTGCAGCGCGTGTTTCTGACATTGCATCGGCCGCAAGTTTGTTCTGCGGGGTAACATTGCTTTCTGTCTTTGCTGCGGGTGCGTTAAGATCAATTGTTGTTGTTCCGGCCGGTGAAGATGGGGTTTCTGCAAGACCGTAAACTTTTGTTGTTCCCTGTGCAATTACCGTAAGGTTTTCTACCTGTTTTGTATCTTGGGCTGGTGATGTTTCTTTTGCTTCGGCCGGTGCAACAAGGTCGGCTGTTATTGAAGGAACTGACGGAACCGGTGTCTGTTCGACGGCGTACGGTTTAGCATCTGTTCCGCGTGGAAGGGGAGATGCTTCTTTTTGAGGTTGTTCATGTGACTGTGACGGTGCCATCCATACGTTTTGGGCACTGATATGGCCAAAGTCAGATCTGTTTCTGTTTGCGTCCGGTGCATAGAGAATCAGTGCAGCTCCTATGACAACAAGCAGGAAAAAACCTGCTGCGAGTACTATCCAAAGAGTTCTTTTCTGTTCCATACCTATATCCCCTGCCGGCAGTCGCTCAGGAATTTTTCTATCTTGCGTTCAAGACTTTGCCGCGTGCCGGTATTCCATACTCTTCTAATATCGGTATTTGTATTTTTATATTTAGCAAAAAGATTTTTTTGTGACGAAAACCGCCTGTAAATCTGAATAATTCCTGTTTTGTCACGCTTCATGGCTCTTATAAACCTTAAGGGAAGGGGAGCGTCGATATATAAAATTCTTTCTATTATGTTCTGCATGTCGGGAAGTTTGTACAGAACGGTTGCGTTTACTGCTATGTCTTTTCCTGCGTTTTCTCTGATAAATTCAGCAAGAAGACGGCGTATTACCGGGTAAACTATTTGTTCCTGCCGTGCAAGAAGTTCCCGGCTTTCAAAAACAATGGAGCCCAGTACGCGGCGGTTGAGCGTTCCGTCTGAAGAAAGAAGGGAAACACCCCTTTTTTGAGCTTCGTCCGAGAATTCACAAAGAATCTGTTCTGTACATTCCTTAACGGCCCTGTGTCCCAGAACATCGGCATCTATTGCCGCAAAACCTTTCTTTTCAAGAATAGAGGCCGCTACATTTTTACCGGCTGCCATGGGGCCTGTAACGCACAGAATCATCAGTGGAATTCCCCCCAGTTTGTTCCGGTTTCTATGCTTACTCTGAGCGGGACTTTAAGCTTTATGGCGTTTTCCATGCAGTTTTTTATAAGCGAAACGGCATTTTCAACTGTGGTGCTGTCGTCCGGGCATTCAAAAATAAGTTCATCGTGAACCTGAAGAAGCATTTTGAGCGGACTATGCGTTTTTTTTATTGCTTCGTCTACAGAAATCATTGCTGTTTTTACTATGTCTGCTGCGCTTCCCTGGATGGGCGTGTTTATTGCGATTCTTTGCGCTGCCTGCTGTATAAGTTTGTTTTTGCTGTTGATGTCGGCAGTCTGTCTTCTGCGGCCGGTGATTGTTTCTACATACCCGTTCTGCTGTGCCTTTTCGATTGTTTTTGCAATAAAGGCTTTTACGTCGGCGTATGTTGCAAAATATTGGTCAATAAAATTTTTTGCTTCGGTGCGTGATATGCCCAGTTCGTTTGACAGCCTGAATGCGCTCATTCCGTACATGACACCGAAGTTTACTGTCTTTGCAAATCTTCTCATCTGTGGTGTAACTTCTTCGGGACTTATTCCGTAAATAAGGGCTGCTGTTGATTTGTGGACATCTGTTCCGTCAATAAAAGCCTTTGATAAGTTTTTGTCACCGCTCAGATGTGCCAGTACGACAAGTTCAATCTGCGCGTAATCTGCAGAAATGAGAACTGTTCCGGGAACTGCGGTAAAGGCCGAGCGTATGCGTCTTCCGGCTTCGTTGCGGACAGGAATGTTTTGAAGATTGGGGTCTTTGCTGGAAAGTCTTCCTGTTGCTGTTCCTGTCTGAAGAAATGATGTGTGTATGCGTGCATTTCTGTCGGTAAGGCGCGGAAGTGTTTCTACATAAGTGCTCTGGAGTTTTGTATAGGAGCGGTAGTCAAGTATTGCCTGCGGAACAGGATCGCTTGTTCTTTCTGCAAGTTCTTCAAGAACAGCCGTGTCTGTACTGTAGCCTGTCTTTGTCTTTTTTCCGGGAACAAGATTTCTTTCTTCAAAGAGAACAGTCTGCAGTTGCTTTGTTGATGCTATGTTGAACTCATGCCCGACTTCTTCGTAGATTTTTGCCTTCATTTTTTCTATGTCTGCGGCAAGTTCCACACTGTATTCTTCGAGCGTTTTTTTGTCCAGATGTATTCCGCTGCGTTCCATTTTTGCAAGAATGGGAAGAATTTTCATTTCTGTTTCAAAGAAAAGTTTTTCAAGCCCGGCTTCGCGGATTTTAACGCTGTAGTAATTCCACAGCTGCCAGGTAAAGTCGGCGTCTTCGGCTCCGTAACTGAATGCCTGTTCGAGCGGAACGTCTGCAAAAGTCTGCCCTTTTTTTACAATGTCGGCAAATTCTATTCCGGCAAGACCCAGTATTTTTTCTGAAAGATATTCCAGGCCGTAAGGTGATTTTCCTGTAGCGCCCGGGTCAAGAATCCATGCGGCAATCATCGTGTCTGCAATGCGGCACTCCGGCTCTTCTGAAAGTCCGTTGGTGGCAAGAACTTCAAGGTCGAATTTTCCGTTGTGCATTACGAGTGTCATTCCGGGGCTTTTAAGGATTCTTGAAATCTGTTCCAGGGCGGCGCATTTTTCTATTGTTTCGGGTGCAAACATTCCGCCGGGGAGAATTACGGGAATATAAACGGCTTCACCGGTTTTTGTGCACAGGCTGAATCCTACAAGATTTGCTTCGTGTGCGTTAAGGCTGTCTGTTTCGGTGTCAAAGGCAACTGTTTTTTCACTGCTTTCAAGCGTTTCATCAATGAATTTTTTGAGTTCTGCAATGTTAGTGACGGCGCGGTAATTGCCTGAATTCTTTTTTATAGGAACTGCCGCCTGTTCTGCTTCTGTATTCTGCTGTATATTCTGTACGTTCTGCGAGGGGGACGACTTTGCGTTCGGGTCGGCATCTGTTTCTGCAGCATAGGATTTTGCCACAGCCAGCGCGCCGAATTTTTTAAGGAGTTCTGCAGCGGCCGCATAATTCAGATTGTCTGTCGTGAAGTCATCAAAATTTATTGCAACAGGAACATCTGTTCTGAGTGTGATGAGTTTTTTTGAAAAATATGCGTCTTCTTTTCCTGCGCGTATTTTTTCTCCCAGCGCACCTTTTATTTCGTCTGCGTGAGCGTAAATTCCGTCCAGAGTCTGGTACTGCGAAAGAAGCTTGAGTGCAGTTTTGTCACCGACACCTTTTACTCCCGGAACATTGTCTGCACTGTCTCCTGTAAGCGAAAGATAGTCAAGAATTTTTTCAGGACCCAGCCCCCATTTCTGGATTACTTCTTCTGTTCCGTCTGTAAGCCATCCGCCGTTTGCCTTGTCGGGCTGCATTTCCTTGCAGTGTGCATCAACAAGTTGAAGAAGGTCTTTGTCACCGCTCAGAATTCTGCACGGCCGTTTTTCTTTGCGGCATTTTTCTGCTACTGATGCAATAATGTCGTCTGCTTCAAAACCGTCTGCTCGGAGTACAGGAACACCAAGTGAATTGAGAATTTCTTCTATCCACGGAACCTGCGCGTGTAGATCTTCGGGGGTTTTCTGCCTTGTTGCCTTGTATTCTGAATACATTTCATGGCGGAATGTAGGTGTGCGCGAGTCAAATGCTGCCGCAAGAAAAGACGGTTTGTATTTTGAAAGAAGGGCTTTGAGGTTTCTGAAAAAGATAACAACGGCGCTTATATTCTGCCCGCTTATGTTTGTAAGCGGATGGTTTATGAGTGCAAAATATGCACGGTAAATAAGGCCGTAAGAGTCAAGTATGTAGACTGTATCGGCTTCTGAAAAATCTGCTGTCGGAGTGTTTTTTGTTTCCATGCAAAAATTGTAGCACATTCTGCAGAAATATTAAACGACCGCAAAATAAACGGCGTCAAAAAATGCGGGCTCTGACCTGTAAAAGTTTACACTTCTATCTGAAGTCTGGTTCCGGCTGTGGCATCCTTTGCGTAAACAGACTGTCTTCCTTTGTACGGGTTTTTAAAGCCGTCTATCTGCATACGCAGGCTGGTCATGTGTATTTTGAGAAGTTCGCGGTTTTTTTCATTCTGGTCAAAAACCATCTGCTGCAGTCTGGAAAGTTCGCCCTGAATTTTTTCTACGGGAACAGCTTCTGCCGGATTGTAAGATGCCGCCCCGGAAGTTCTGCACAAAGCCTGCATAGGAACAATTGCTTTTTGAAGTGAACCGATTCCTTCCATTATCTTTGATTCAAGTTCGGTATGTGCCAGAATTGCGTCTGAGTCTTCGGCTTCTATTTTTGTTTCCTGAAGTTCCAGCACTTTAAGGTACTGCCTGAATTTTTCACGCTGCTGTTCCAGAAGGGTTCTGAGTCTTCTTAAAACTGCCACGCGTTCGTCCAGTTCTTCCTGTGAAATTTTTTCTTCCATAAACGGCTCTCCTGTTTGTTCAGCCTGTAATATTGAGCGAAGGTGCAGCCTGTGAAGCTTTTACTTTTGTGTTTGCAGTACTACTGGCGGCGGTTTCCCACGATTCCTTGAGCTGCGAGAGCATTTCGTGAATCTGCGAGAGTTTTTTTTTGTCGTGGCTTATTGTTGAGTCAAGAAGTTCTTTGTTGAAGTAAACGTAAAGGGACATGAGGTTTTTTGCGATTTCACCGCCTTTTTCCATGTCAAGGCTTACCTGAAGTTCGGTAATAATGTCCATCACTTTCTGAATATAGTTTCCGTAAGGTTCCACGCTTCCGGGAGAAATACTTGAGTCACCGGTTATAAGGTTCATGGCTTTTTCAAGGTTTGTTACGGCACCGTCATAAAGCATTACTACCAGTTTTCCCTGGCTTGCGGTTTTTACGCCAATCTGTCTGTATGCACTGTAGCCACCGTAAGAGTTTGTCTCGTAGGGATTGTATGCCATTGTTTACTCCAATTTTCATGCGGAATTTTTAATATTATCGGAATAATTGTGTCTTGAGTTTAGCGCTAAAAAAGTTTATCATGTCTGGGAGTTTTAAATTTCCGTAATCGGAATATTTTCTGCAACCTGAATATATTCTGCGTGTCAAAAAAATGAGGTCATACTGAACAAGAGTTCAGTTTTCTTCGCAAACTTACGGAACAGCTGCGTTTGCGTTCAATCTATTTTATCTGGTGTGTGTATGAAACTTTATGAAGAATTTCTGGAAGAAGCCCGTGATTTTAACGGTTATGAAGATTTAAAGAACAATTTCAAAATCAAAATCCCTGAAAATTTCAATTTTGCCTATGATGTGGTTGACCGTTATGCTTCGGAAGACCCCAAAAAACGTGCGCTTGTATGGTGTGATGACCATGGTGACGAAAAAATATTTACCTTTGAAGACATGAGCAGGGAGTCAAGGAAAACCGCTGATTTTCTTGTAAGAAACGGAATAAAGAAGGGAGACGCAGTTATGCTTATGCTGCGCCGCCGCTATGAATTCTGGTTTTTTATTCTTGCCTTGCACAGAATAGGTGCCGTGGCTGTTCCTGCAACAACACAACTTCTGCAGAAGGACATAGAATACAGATGTTCTGCTGCCGGAATAAAAATGATTGTTTCGTTTGAAACTGGAAAACTCCAGCAAGAAGTAGAAAAAGCGCTTCCCCAGTGTCCAACAGTAAGAAGTCTTGTTACGGTAACTGGTTCAAGAAAAGGATGGATTGATTATACAAAGGAAGTTCAGTCCTGTTCAGACAGTTTTGAAATTCCCGAAGGAAAAAACATCACTTCAAACGAAGATATTATGCTCCTTTACTTTACGTCGGGAACTTCGGGCTACCCCAAAATGGTTGTGCATAATTTCCTATACCCGCTGGGACACATTATTACGGCAAAATACTGGCAGAATGTAATTGACGGCGGACTTCACCTTACCGTTGCAGAAACGGGCTGGGCAAAGGCAGTATGGGGCAAACTGTACGGCCAGTGGCTTTGCGGTTCGGCGGTAATGGCCTATGACATGGAAAGTTTTAAGCCTGACCTTCTTCTTGAAAAAATGGCTCACTACGGTGTAACAACATTCTGTGCCCCTCCGACAGTGTACAGGTATCTTGTGCGTCGTGACTTTTCAAAATACGACCTTTCTGCGCTAAAGTACTGCGTTACTGCAGGTGAAGCGCTTAATCCCGATATTTACGACAAACTTCTGGAACTTACCGGACTAAAGCTGTATGAGGCTTTCGGTCAGACAGAGGCAACTGTTATGGCAGGAACATTCCCCGGAATGGAGACAAAGCCCGGTTCAATGGGAAAACCCGCCCCCGGTTACGATCTGCTTATTGTTGACCAGGACGGAAAAAAGTGTGCTCCGGGGCAGGTTGGTTCGATTGTTATAGACATACGCAACGGAAAGCCGTTTGGACTTTTTTCGGGATATTACCACGACGAAGAAATGACCGCTGCTGCTTTTGAAGGCGGCCTTTACAGAACAGGTGACAGCGCCCGTTATGATGAAGACGGATACATCTGGTTTGAAGGCCGTGACGATGATGTAATAAAGAGTTCGGGCTACAGAATAAGTCCTTTTGAAGTAGAAAGCGTTCTTTCGCTGCACCCTGCTGTAATGGAATGTGCAGTTACTGGTGTTCCTGACAAAAAGAGGGGACAGGCTGTAAAGGCAAGCATTGTTCTTGCAAAGGGATACAAGCCTTCCCGTGAACTTGAACTTGAAATACTTGACTTTGCAAAGACAAGGACAGCCGGTTACAAGCAGCCCAGAATAATTGAGTTTGTGGATGAACTGCCCAAGACTATAAGCGGAAAAATCAGGCGCGTGGAAATAAGGGAACAGGACAGCAAACAGCAGTAAATAAAAAAAGAACTCAAGCAAGGCTTGAGTTCTTTTTTTTTGAGCGATGGGAGGATCGAACTCCCGACCCACAGATTAAGAGTCTGTTGCTCTACCAGCTGAGCTAATCGCCCTAATGTTCATAGAGAATACATCAGAATAAAATCTTTGTCAATTAAACAGGTCTGATTTTGGCGGTTTTTATTTGAAAAAGGCTGGGAAAAGCTTCTGTTATTGTCAGAGAAAGTTGTTTTCGGTATAATAAAATGAAATTTTTATTAACGAGGGCAATATGGCATTTTTTTACGAAGAACCGTCACACACATTCGGTGAGTATCTGCTTATTCCCGGATACACTTCCGCGGACTGTATTCCGGAGCATGTTACTTTAAGGACACCTGTTGTAAGATACAACAAAAAGGCCGGCGAAGAACCTGCTCTTTCCATGAACATTCCGATGGTCAGTGCCGTCATGCAGTCTGTTTCCGACGACAAGCTTGCTATAGCACTTGCAAAAGAAGGCGGAATCAGTTTTATTTACGGTTCACAGACAATTGAAGATCAGGCTGCCATGGTTGCCCGTGTAAAGTCATACAAAGCCGGATTCGTTACATCTGACTCAAACATCCGCCCAGACCAGACTCTGGAAGAAGTGGTTGAGCTTATAAAAAAGACAGGACACAGTACAATTGCCGTTACCGATGATGGTTCAGCAAGGGGAAAACTCGAAGGAATTATCACTGAGCGCGACTTCAGAATTGATCATGTTCCGGCAAATTCAAAGGTTAGCGACTACATGACACCTTTCAAAGACCTTATTACCGGAAAAGACGGAATTTCTTTGAGTGATGCCAACGACCTTATCTGGACACACAAAGTAAACCAGCTTCCTGTCATTGATTCCAACAATCACCTTGTTTCTCTTGTATTCAGAAAGGATTTTGACAGCCACGAGACACACCCGCTTGAACTTCTTGACAGCAATCACCGCTATATTGTCGGTGCCGGAATAAACACACGCGACTATATGAAAAGAGTTCCTGCACTTCTTGATGCAGGCGTAGATATTCTTTGTCTTGATTCTTCAGAAGGCTATTCTGAATGGCAGGCACGCGCCCTTAAGGACATTCATGAAAAGTTCGGAAAGAATGTAAAGGTTGGTGCCGGAAACGTTGTAGACAGGGAAGGCTTTATGTTCCTTGCCGAAAACGGTGCAGACTTTGTAAAGATCGGAATCGGTGGCGGTTCAATATGTATTACACGCGAGCAGAAAGGTATCGGACGCGGACAGGCTACTGCCACAATCGAAGTTGCAAAGGCCCGCGACGAATATTATGCAAAGACAGGTATTTATGTTCCAATCTGTTCTGACGGCGGAATTGTACATGACTACCATATTACTTTGGCTCTTGCCATGGGTGCCGACTTTGTTATGCTCGGACGCTATTTTGCACGCTTTGACGAGTCTCCTACAAACAAGCTTATCATAAACGGAAACTATGTTAAGGAATACTGGGGTGAAGGTTCCAACCGTGCCCGCAACTGGCAGCGCTACGATTTGGGCGGAAAATCCGGTCTTTCCTTCGAAGAAGGCGTTGACTCCTATGTTCCGTATGCCGGACGTCTGCATGACAATGTGGCAATGACTGTAAGCAAGGTTGTTCATACAATGTGTAACTGCGGTGCACTTTCTATTCCTGAACTCCAGCAGAAGGCAAAACTTACGCTTGTTTCCCAGGTTACTATTGATGAAGGCAGTGCCCACGATGTTACTGTCAAGAATACGTCCATACACAGCTGACAGGCTGCTTTAACTTACTAACTTTTTGCGTTTTGCGGCGCTGAATGCATCGGAAATGCAATGGAGGAAATATGAAGGTTGTAATTATTGGCGCTCAGTGGGGCGATGAAGGCAAGGGAAAGATTGTAGATTATCTTGCCGAGGATGCAAAGTACGTAGTACGCTATTCCGGAGGCCCGAACGCCGGTCACACAATTGTTGTTGACGGAAAACAGTTTGCCCTTCATCAGGTTCCGAGCGGAATCCTTTATCCTGAAAAGAAGGTTTTCCTTGGTGCCGGAATGGTAATTGATCCGGAAGCTTTGTTCAATGAGCTTGCCATGCTTAAGGAAAACGGAATCAACTGGGAAGGCCGTGTGTTTATTTCTGACAGGGCTCATCTTATTCTTCCAAAGTACCGCAGTATGGATAAGGAACGCGATGCATCACGCAAACGCCCTATCGGAACTACAGGCCGCGGAATAGGAATTGCCTACAGCGAAAAGTCACACAGAGACGGACTCAGACTGGCCGACCTTGACTGGAAAGAAAAGATTGCCGACCTTGACGCAGAAGATCTTGACTACCTTAACAAATATCGTGACCAGCTTCTTTCTATGCGCGTAGATCTTACTTCAAAGATGTGGGAATACCGCAAGGACAACATTCTCTTTGAGGGTGCACAGGGAGCTATGCTTGACATAGACAGCGGAACCTATCCTTATGTAAGTTCCGGGGCATCTTGTGCTGCCGGTGCTGCTACAGGCTGCGGAATTGGTCCTCATGATCTGGATCATATTCTTGGAGTTTTCAAGGCTTACGAGACACGCGTCGGTAACGGTCCTATGCCTACTGAATTCAATGAAACAAGCGAAGGCGAACTCTGCCAGTATGTGCGCGACACTGGACGCGAGTACGGTGTTACTACAGGCCGTGCACGTCGCTGCGGTTATCTTGACCTTGTTGCCCTCAGATATGCATGCCGCGTTAACAGCCTTGACAGCCTTGTTCTTACACACCTTGATATCTATGACGAAATGGATCAGATAGAAGCATGTGTTGCTTACGACATTAACGGAAAAATTGTTACTGATTTCCCGGCAAATGTTGATGAACTCAATGCTGCAAAGCCTGTTCTCCAGAAGTTCCAAGGTTGGAAGGCTTCACTCAAAGAGTGCCGCTCTTACAAGAAGCTTCCGAAGAATGCCCGCGCCTATGTAGAATTCATTGAAGACTACACAGGTACTCCGGTTGGAATTATTTCTGTAGGATACGAGCGCGACGAGACTTTTGTACGCAAAAATCCCTGGAAAAAATAAAGTACGCGAGAGTGCACACGTAAAAAAGGCTGTCTGTAAAGATACAGGCAGTCTTTTTTTTATTTCCCTATTTGAATATTTCGGCTGCAATTTTTTTGAACTTGTTGCCGCGGTCAAATTCGTTTGTGAACATTCCGAATGAAGTTGCTCCAGGTGAAAAAACTACGGTAACATTTTTTGTGTCATTTTCAGTAAAGATGCTCCTTTTTGAAAGAATGTCTTCCCTGAGAACATTGAGCAGGACTTCAAGGGAGTCAAACGGTCCTTCGTAGGGAACTTTTTTTGCATCAAGCATAGGTGTAAGTTTGTCTGTTCCTGTCCCCGAAAGAAGGTAGATAGCGAGCGGCCTGAATTTTGTTCCGCATTCACAGTTAAGGGTACCTGCAAGCGGGGTAAAGTCCAGCTGTTTGTCTGTTCCGCCGCATATGATTACAACTCTTTTTGAAAAAGACTGAGATGCCGCCGCAGCTGCTTCAGGAACAGTAGCACAACTGTCGTTGTAGAATATTACCTTATGTTTTTCTGTAACAGGCCACTCGTGGAACAGTTCAAGTCTGTGCGGTATTCCCTTCCATGCACCCATTACTGTCTGTATCTGCTGCGGAACAATTCCCATGAGGTAGAGTACAAGGGATGCATTCAGCACGTTGAGTCTCATGTGGTCCCCGGGAACAAGAAGTTTTTTCATTATGCATTCTGTTTCAAGACCGTGTGTCTGTGCGTGGCGGTTTCTGAGTTCAAAAGGAAGCGAAAGAATTCCGCAGAAATTACCGGAATCATCTTTTTCCTGAAAAACGCCGTACATTCCTTTTTTAAGCTGTTCAGTGCTGTAGCGCAAAACCTGTCCTTTTGTTTCAGAGGCAAACAGGTCTCCCCAGCATTTGCATTCAGGCTTTGGATTTGCAGTTTCGGTAAGGTATCCGTCGCTGTCTGCATCAAGTATTGTAAAGCATTTTTCGTCCTGGTCTGCAAAAATGAGTTTTTTGTCGTTGACGTAACTGTCCATGTCGTGGTACCAGTTCTGGTGGTCGGGAACAATTTTTGTTATTACAGCGATTTTTGGTTTGAGTGCGCCGCGTCCCCTCAAGTCGGCCAGCTGCCAGCTTGAAAGTTCCAGAACTACGGGTGTTGTTCCGTCTGTCTGGTCAAGGAACGTGAGCGGGCTTACAGTTATGTTTCCGCCAAGAAACGCTTTGAATCCCGACGCGTTGAGTCCGTATTCTATTGCGCTTACCGTGCTTGATTTTCCCTTGCTGCCGGTTACTGCAATTATCGGTGCTTTTGTAAAATGAAGAAAAATGCTTATGTCTGTTTCTATTGCTTTTGCGGCCGCAAGAAATTTGTTTCCTTCAATGTGTATTCCCGGATTTTTGATTACGCAGTCTGCCCCTGTAAAGTCTTCAATTCTGTGTCCGCCAAGAACATATGTGAGCCTTGAGTGGTCAAAGGTTTTGTCACCTGAAATGGACTGGATTGTCGGGGCAAGCTGTTCCTTTGTTTTCATGTCGGTTGCAATTACGTATGCACCGTGCTTGAGAAAGAATTTTACGCAGGCTTCTCCGCCACCGTTAAGACCAAGTCCCATTACGGTAACGCGCTTGTTTTTTATGTCTTCAAGTGTTTCAAAAACACATCCTTTCGGGTAAACATGAGCTTCCATTCTGTTCCTCCTGTCAGCGGCTTGTGCGGAGCACGTTTTTCTGTGCAAATTCAGTAACGGCTTCTTTAAGAAGAAGATCAATGAGGTTTGTAAAATCAAGTCCTTCTGAAGCGCACATCTTGGGGAACATGCTTATTCCGGTAAAGCCAGGGAGTGTATTTACTTCATTCAGGTAAAGTGAACCGTTCTCTTTGTCTATAAAAAAGTCAACTCTGGAAAGACCAGACTCGTTTAGAGCCGCGTATGCTTTTTTTGCCAGAGTGCGTATTTCACAAAGTTTTTCTTCCGGAAGAAGGGCAGGAATCTTAAGGTCGGCTCCGTTTGGGTCGGTGTATTTTGCGTCGTAGTCATAAAATTCATGGCGGGGAACAATTTCGCCAGGGCCGTATGCCTTGAGCAGCGTTTCGCTTACCAAGTAGTCTTCTGTAACCGAATTTCCTGTTACCGAACATTCCACTTCGCGTGCATTTATTGCCTTTTCAAGAAGAATTTTGTTGTCCCACGAAAATGCTTCACCGATTGCAGCGAAAAGTTCGCGATCATTCTGTGCAAGTGAAGCTCCGTCACTGGAACCCGCGGCGCACGGTTTTACAAAAATGGGCAGTCCCAGTTTCTGTATTGCTTCTTCTATGGCTTTGTCGAAAGCGCGGCTGTCGTTGACAACACCGCGTCTCAGACAGACATACGGCACGACAGGAATTCCTGCTGCGGAACAGAGAATTTTTGCAGTTTCCTTGTCCATTGATACAGCAGAAGCAAGAACGCCGCTTCCTACAAACGGAATCCCGCACATTTCAAAAAGGCCCTGTATTGTTCCGTCTTCGCTGAATGTTCCGTGCATTACAGGAAAAATTGCGTCACACGGAATAAATGCACCTTTTGCAAAAAGTGATTTGTCTTTTCCGTTTCCGGGGAATACAGATACTGCATTTTCTTCTTTTTCGTGTACTTCAAGGGCAGATGTTTTGCCGCTGCGGAGGTCTTCGAGTACAGAATCTTCTTCAAGATACCATTTTCCGCTTTTTGATACCGAAATAAGGCTTACTTTATGTTCGGAAGAAATTTCCTTTGCTACTGCTGCACATGAAATAAGGGAAATTTCGTGTTCACCGGATTTTCCGCCGTAAAATAATACTACATTCATTTTGTTTCTCCGCTACTATTGAATCCAATTTCTGCAAGCGCTTTTTTTGCCTCAGAAATTTCGTCGTATTCCATAACGTGATCTTTGTAAATTATTGAATTTTCGTGTGACTTTCCCAAAAGAAGCACAATGTCATTTTTGCCCGCTTTGCTGAATGCGAATCTTATTGCTTTTGGTCTGTCAGGAACAATAAACAAATCTTTTTCTTTCTGCTTTCCGTATTTTTCAGCCCCGGCGGCAATCTGTTCAAGAAGGGCGACTCTGTCTTCGCCGCGCGGATCTTCATCGGTGAGTATTATTGTGTCACAGAATTTTGCCGCAATTTCACCCTGAAGCGGCCGTTTTTTTACGTCGCGTTCACCGCCTGAACCAAAGACGCAGAGCATTTTTCCGGAACAGCGTTTTCTTAAAGGCGGGAATATTGTTTCAAAAGAAGACGGTGTGTGTGCGTAGTCGACTATTACTTCAAAAGGCTGTCCTTCATCAATAACAGTCATTCTTCCTTTTATACTTTCGAGCGATGCTACAAGGGGTGCCAGTTCTTCGAGCGGTTTTCCTGTAGTTCCGTGTACTGCAAGAAGGGCTGCCATTATGTTGTATGCGTTGAATGCTCCCGGAACAGGTGCTTTTACGTGAATTACCCTGTTGCCGTCTTTAAGCGAGTCGTGGTCTTCGTAGCGGTGTATGCTGAATGTGAGGCCGAATCTTGCGGCTGCAATGTTTCTTGCAGAAATGTACGGCATGTCGTCGGGTATATGCGGAAGGGGCTTTGCTTCGAGTTCTTCTGCGGCCTGTTTTCCAGCTTTACCTTCTGTAGTAAAGCCCGTGATTTTCTTTTTTGTGCAGGATGCAAAGTATTGTGCTGCAGGATCTTCGAGATTCACAATTCCGAAGGACGGAACCTGAACGCTTTTGCCTGCAATCATTTTGTTGTGGTCAAAAGTGTCCAGTGCGCGGAACAGGTTTGCCTTGTCGCTTCTGTACTGTTCATATGTTCCGTGGAATTCAAGGTGTTCAAGGGTTACGTTCATAAAAACTGCGCAGTCAAAGTGAACGTCCCCAAGACGGTTTGTGCGTTTGCTGAGTCCATGTGATGAAGATTCAACTACCGCGTGGGTGCAGCCGTTCTGAAGCATCTCATAAAGTTCCCGCTGGACGATGGGTGCTTCCGGCGTAGTCTGGTGTTCCGGGTTGTTTACGGCATCTTCTCCCAAAGAATACTGGACTGTAGAAATGAAGCCGGCTTTTATTCCGCACAGGCGAAGAAGCTGCCATATAAATGAAACTGTTGAAGATTTTCCTTCAGTGCCTGTTACTCCGTAGATGACAAGTTTTTCTGACGGATTATCATAGAAACATGCCGATGCCGGTGACATTGCAAAACGTGCAGATTCAACTTTTATGAATACAGGCTTTGCTTTTGCTTTTGAAACTGCAAGTGCAATCTGCTCTTTTTCTTCTTCCGAGAAAGTGTCCTGAAATACAATTGCCACCGCACCGTTTTCTATTGCCTGCGGTATGAATTTGTTTCCTGTCGTGTGTGTTCCGGGAAGTGCAAAAAAAACTGAATTCTGTGTTACTTTTCTGCTGTCGAATGCAAGATTTTCTATCTGAACTGCCTTCGCGGCAGAAACTGTCTGTTCGTTTGCGAAAGTGATTCCGTCTTCCCCGACCAGTGTGTGTGTGAACGAGGGTAAAATCTGGGCCAATGTTTTTTTCATGCCGTAATTCTACTCTTATTAAGGAAGATTTTCAACATGATTGGGGCGGTTGCAAAAATTGTAAAAAGCAGATGAAATTCCTGAAGAATTTTTTTCTCTTCAAAAAGTCGGGCTTACGGCAGGAGCAAGTACTCCAGACAATGTTATTGATGAAGAGGTTGATTTTATATCTATCATACTTTATAATGGATCTGAGGAATTAAAAAAGTTTTGAAAATTATTCATGATTGTGAGTTTAGAATGAAAAAAATTATCAAAGTTTTTATACTTCTGTTGGCATGTTTTTTTGTTTCATGTTCTTCCTCAAAAATTGAAAATTCAGAATCAGAGAATATTGCTTCGACTGAAAAAAAACAAAATTCTAAAAAAATAAAGCCGATTAAATACAACGAAGAAGAGTATAAAAAAGCCTACAATCAGCGAAATTATTCTACTTGTCTTGGAATGATGCTGTACAAAACGAAAAAAAAAGCAGATATAAGAGACAATCTTGACCTTGCCATGCTTTATTTTATTACTGGCGAATATGCTCAGGCTTCAACTGTTTTTGAAAAGACCGACGCGCAGATGTTTGATGCGCTTACAAAAAGCATTACGAAATCAATTGGAAAAGCGATTGTCAACGAAAATATAAAAGAATATACGGGCAATGTTTACGAGTATCTTCTTGTAAATACGATGAATTCCCTTTGTTATTATTTGCAGGGAGATTTAAATAATGCTGTAAATCAGCTCACAAAGCTTTCTACCGTAAAACTTCCTGAATACAGACGTCTTTATGGTGAAGTTTTGGTAAAAAACGGTCTGGATCCTTCTGCCCGCGAAAAGCTTGATGAGGACGCAAAATCTCTGAACGCTTACAATATTGACTCTTCTGTTTTTACGGCCGATTTGCCTAAAAAGCCAACCGAAAAAGACGTTTATAAAGAATCATCTCTTGCCAGATACTTAAGTTTAATTTTAAGACAGGCCGATGGCGATAAAAGCCAGATTGATTCTGATTCTATTGTCTTAAAGTCGCTTGTAAAAGATTTTGATTCTGTTGATTCTGCAATTCCTTCTGGTAAAGGCCGTGTTAACGTTCTTGCTCTTGCAGGTCTTATTGGAACGCAGACTGCAAAAGAAGTTTATTTTCCTTCAAAATCTACATATTTTTATGTTCCGACAGGAAATTCTTCTTATCGTCGTCTTCCAGTTCAGTTTAAATTTGTCTATCCGTTTTATGCAGGAAAATCTACTGTAAGCGGAGTTGATGTTGTACTGAATAATGTGGGAACCAAAAGAGCCGTTATAATAGAAAATTTTAATGCAAATTTGGAAAAATCTGTTAAACTTAGAGCTAGAAAAGAATATGTTGCAAGTATGAACCGCAGTATTACAAAAAAAGTCAGTGGAATTGTGGCAGGAATTGCAAGTATAAACGCCAGTTATGAAGGCTTAAAATTGCTTTCTGGAAGAAGTATTGCTTATACTTTGTCTTCGGTAGCTTTTGACGCGCTTTGTTCTTCAACAGCAGCAGGACTTTCAGCTATTGATTTGACCGAAACTGCTGATATTCGGCAGGGAGAATTTTTTCCAGAAACCGTAAATGCCGCAGGTTTTACTGTTTCTGCTGGTTTGTACAAGGGAAAGGTGATTTATCGCTTTTCTGACGGAAGTATAGTCGAAAAACCGTTTGAAACGGAAGTAAAAGAAGGAAGGCCTTCATTGGTTGTTTCTTCTTGTATAAAATAGATTTATTATTGAGAGGTAATTTATGAAAATAAAAGTAGTATTGGCAAATTTATTGGTTGTTTCTTCGTTGTTTTTCTTTTCTTGCGGATCGACTTCTGTAACAAGATATGGAGCAGAAGAAAGCGTAAAAGATTTGAGCGGATATTGGAACGACAACGATGTTAATCAGGTTTGTACAACTTTGATTGATTCGTGCATAAAATCAAAACGCGTTGCAAATTTTAAGAGCACAAAAGGCAGAACTCCTGTTGTAATTATTGGAACTATCAAAAACAAGAGCGTTGAACACATTGACACTTCAATTCTTTCAAAAAGATTTCAGAATGTAATTATTAATGACGGAACTTTGGAATTTGTTGCAGATGCAAATCAGAGAGAAGAGCTCCGTGCAGAAAAATATGATCAGGCAGAAAATGCTTACGAAACTGCAAAATCAATCGGAAACGAAATTGCCGCAGATTTTATGCTCCAGGGCACTGTTACGACAATTGTAGATACTGACGGAAGACAGCAGGTAAGAACATATCAGGTTGATATGCAGTTGATTGATTTGGAAACAAACAGAATTATCTGGTCTGATCAGAACAACGATATAAAAAAATACATAAAAAAATCTGCTGTAAAATTCTAACAATTTGCAAAACTTAATAACGTAAGAAAGTTTAAGGATTTTTATGAAGAAAAGAATTTTTGTTTTTTCCTTTATATTCTCTGCCTGTCTGGTTTTTGGCGCAAAAAAGAAAATGCCTGAATGGATAACTCTTCCTGCAAGCGTTTATCCTTCGGAAACTTATATGAACGGAACTGGCTCTGGAGAAAATCGGGAAAGTGCAGAACTTGAAGCCGTAAAAAACCTTTCTTCTATTTTTGGGCAGACTGTAAAGTCTAACAGTCTCGCATCAAAAAAAATGGAACAGGCTCTTTCTGACGGAAAAATTTCTTTTTCTTCGTCAGGAAACTTACAGCAGAATATAACAAGCCAAATCGAGGCAGAAAATCTGATTGGAATCGAAATTGCAGAATATTTTTACAATTCATCCGAAAAAAAATGGTATGCAATTGCAATTCTCGACAGAAAAAAAACAGCCGCTGTTTATCTGGATCTTATACAGAAAAACGATGCAGTTGTCAGACAGTCTGCAGCAGAGTCTGAAAAAAATCCGCATTCTTTTTACGGTTATAGTGAAATTTGTTTTGCAGCCGACATTGCTTCTGAAAACGACAGGTTGCTTAAAAATCTTACAGTAATTGATTTTGAACAGGGAAATGCGATCAGTAAAAAAATCGTTTCGCTTCAAAGCATGCAGGCTACTCAAAAGAAGTTTGCAGAAGGGATTACGATTTATATAATGGTTGGTGGCGACAGGGAAAATAAAATAAAGTCTGCTTTTCAAAACGTTTTTTCAAAATACGGATTTAAAACATCTTCTTCTAAAAAAGAAAAATATGGGCTTGAAGGCAGTTATTCTTCCGAAATTTCAAAAAAAGGAAAAATCACTTACTGTGTTTATACATTGGACTTAGATTTTTCTGATAATTTGAAGTCGGAGTCGCTGTTTGCAATAAATTTAAAAGGAAGAGAAGGTGCTTCTTCTGAATCCGATGCCAAAAATAGAACTTATCGGGTTTTGGAAAAAAACATTGGAACAGAATTCAGCAAAAATTTTGATTCTTATATGAATAATCTTTCTTTTAAGTAACTTTTTTATTTAGGATTAGTCCGTCTTTTTGGCGGTTTGTTAAAAAGTAAAATTTGCTCTGCAAATTTTTAGTAGGAGAAATAAAATGAAAAAGAGTATTTTTATTCTTTCTGTTGTAGCTGCTGTTCTGTTCAGTAGCTGTGGAACTACAAAAGTTTCTGGTTCTGGAATCAAAGGCAATGCTGCTAAAGTTCAGAAGAATTATGTAACAATTCTTGACTATCAGGGAGCATCGTTTGGTTCAGAAATTCCTCAGTGGGTTGTTGAAATTGGAAATGGAAATTATTCTGCAGAATATCTTTCTCCAATTATGCCAGGAATTGCTGGCAAAAAACCTTTTGTTGTAGTTTCTCGTGGTGATAACCTTGAATTTACAAAGCAGTGGGCTGACTTGGTTGACGTAGAAGTTCAGGTTGGCGATGAAATGCAGAGAATTGTTGGAAAAGCTGTTTCTGCTGCTCAGAAAGGACGCTCAAAACAGTCTGGCGATGTAAAAGATCCAACTTCTTTGGAGCAGGAATTGAATATGTACAAGCAGGCTGTTTCTGCCGTTGAACTTAACGGTCTTGAAAAAATTGCTTCATATTGGATTCAGAAAGAAGTAAAAACTTCAAAAAAAGCAAAGGAATCAAAAGTTTATTATGAATACTATGCTGTTTGGGGCATGACTAAAAAACTTTACGATGCTCAGATTCAGAGCGCCTTGAGTTCTATCGAAGACAATACTGACGAAGGAAAGGCATTGAAAGAATCTCTTTCTCTTAAACTTCAGAATATGATGATTACTTCAAATAACGAAGAAGTTAATACTGAGGCTGAAGAGACACTTGATGCTGAATAATTTAGCGTAAGATTGAATTATTTAGTTTATGTGATTTGATTTTCTGATAAAAACTTTGTCTCTTTTGCAGGCAAAGTTTTTATTTTTTTTAGAAGAAAATCTGGTGAATTCGATTTTTTTTGTTCAGGCTGGTTATATGAAAAATTTTCAAAGAAAAGTATTTGTTTTAAGTTTAGTTTTTTTTGTCTCATCTTTTGCAGTTTATGCGGCAGATAACAAGGGTGATGATATTTTTGAAAATCAAAAAGTTGAAGAGGGCGATTTTTATAAAATAGTCGTTGAACCTTCAAAAAAAGAAATAGAAACTGAAAATTCTAAATTTTTTGAAAGTGTAAAGCAAAAAAAACTCGATATTCTAAAAAAAATTGAAAATGAACGTCAGAAAGTTGCTTCTTCAAAAAGCCAGATTTCTTCTGCAAAAGAAAAAGCAAAGGCGGAACTTGAAAAAAACAAGGCGAATTTAAAAAATAAGCCTGCAAAAAATACAACGAAGACAAAAAATGAAAATAATGAAAAAGATTCTACGATGCAGGAAAAAAAAGAAGATACTCTTGTAAACGAGACACAAAGGACAGAGCCTAAGAAAAAAAATGTCGAAAAAGAAATTTTAGAAAAACAAAACAAAACTGCAAAAAATCTGGAATCAGATTCAAAAAGAAAAACTTCGGTAAATAAGCCTTTTATAAAAGAGAATGAACAGAAAGAATTGCGAGAACAGCAGAATGAAAATAATAAAATTATGACGATTGAAGAATCCGAGCAAAAAATGGATTCTGTGATAGATATGCGTAAAAAATTTATTGATTTTGGAATGGGATATAAAGGCATAAACTATGTTTGGGGCGGAAAAACTCCAAGACCGGGTTTTGACTGTTCTGGACTTGTATCATATACGGCAAAACAGAGCCTTGGTATAGATGTAAGGGGAAACGCTCAGGATATTTACAATCAGACATCTCCTGTTTCCTTGGGCGAAGCTCTTCCAGGCGATTTAATCTTTTTTAAGGGTGCTTCTGATTCAAGAATTACGCATGTCGGTATTTATCTGGGAAAAAATCCTGGAGAAAATGACTTTGGAAAACAGAATTTGTTTTTAAATGCAGCAAGTGGCGGTCCAAGAACTGGTGTAATTATCAGCGGTTTGAATGAAAATTACTGGAAAAAAACATTTTACGGCTGTGGAAGACTTATTCCTGAAATTTAAGGAATAAGTGTAAATGCGTTACGGATTGTAAGGGCACCAGAGGTGTTGTTTTCTGGAATATATAGGTATGAGCATTTTTAAGGGGCAGTACAATACGGTTCCTTTAATCATATTATTGAAGTTGCCTAAAACAAATTCATAACTTTCTTTGTCGGGGCTTTACATCTGTTCCGGGATTTTGAGTTCCAATACTTTTTTTGTCCGGAATAAATTTGTGCTGCCCTTTAAATAACAGAAGGTTTTTTTTTTGTAAATGTGAATAAAATATGCAATTTCTGCAGCGGCAGTTATTGCCCATGAGAAGGCATACAGCAGGAAAAGTGACGGAATTGTCCTGAACCAGGCAAAAACCGTGCACAGCCATATAATTCTGAACACGCATGAACCCATTATTACAATGAATGACGGAATTCCGGTTTTGCCCAGTCCCCTTGAAGCCGCGATTGTGCAGTCCATAAAGGCAGAAATGCAGTACGAAAGCGACATTATAGAAAGCCGCTGCATTCCCGCGTCAATTACAGCCGCGTCTGTAGAAAAGAGTGACAAAAACTGCCGTCCTATGCAGAAAATTCCAACTCCCATGACCAGTGCTATTGTAAAAGAATATGCAAGGCTTATGAAATATGATTTGAGCACACGCTTTCTGTTTCCGGCACCGAAGTTCTGGCCTATAAAAGTGGCACAGGCTGTGTAAAAGGCATTCATTACATCGTAAACAAGCGGGTCTGCATTTGAAGCGGCGGCATTTCCTGCAACCATGGAAGCGTCAAAATAATTTACTCCGGTCTGGATAAAAATGTTTGCAAAGGCAAAAACAGCATTCTGCAGACCCGAAGGAAGTCCGATCTTAAGGATTTTGAGAGACATGTGGGAATTGGGCCTGATTTTGAAAATTACAAGATTCGCCGCACCTTTTTCCCTTGTCATTGTAAGCAGAATTAGTGCTGCAGAAATGTACTGCGAAATAATGCTTGCAAGGGCGACTCCTGCCGTGCCCAGATTGCATACAATTACAAAGAAAAGATTCAGCAGAATATTGATTATTCCGGCGACAGTAAGAAAAATAAGCGGTCTTTTAGTGTCACCCGTTGCGCTCAGAACTCCGTTTCCGAAGTTGTATATTGCAAGGGCCGGCATTCCCAGCATATAAATGCGCAGGTAAACTACGGCGCCTTCCATTAATTCGTTCTTTGTGTTCATTGCCGCAAGAATAGGGCGTGCAAGGATTGTTCCGGCTGCAAGAAGGATTATTCCCGCTGCAAGACATATAAAGGCGGCTGTGTGTATTGTGTCCGAAAGTGATTTGCTGTTTTTTGAACCGATGTAAAATGCCGCAATGACATTTATTCCGGCTCCAAGACCAATAAGAATTCCCGTAAATAAAAAAATAATCTGTGTTGTAGAGCCAACCGAACCAAGCGGAATAGAACCGGCAAACCGTCCTACAACAGCGATATCTGACATGTTGAACAAAACCTGCAGTAAATTGGAAAAAATAAGCGGAATGCTGAATGCGAGTATATTCTTTGCAAGAGGTCCGCTGCAGGGATCAAGTTTTTTTGAATTCATAGTTGAATGAGATTATACATACGGCACAATAAAAAGTAAATGCAGTTTTTACAAACTGCAGTTTTTTACAATCAGGCAATCAATGCTACAGGGGCAATTCTGACATACATTTGCTACGGGCCGACTTTATTCATCCTATTCGCTGTAGTCAACAAAGCCCGGAATGTTTTTTGCCAGTTCCTGCATTCTTATGTCGGTACTGGCAATTGAGTCTGCACAGGCTTTGAGTTCTTCGCTTATGTTTGAAGGCATAGTGTAGTCTTTTTTGTAGTGAAGCTGGTGTTCAAGGCTTGCCCAGAAGTCCATGGCAATGGTTCTTATCTGAATTTCAACCGGAATTTCACGCTTCTGGTCGCTGAAGTACACGCCTACCGTAACAATGACATGCAGACTCCTGTAACCGGACTTTTTGGGATTCTTTATGTAATCTTTCATTTCTATAAGCTTTATGTCGTCCTGCTGCAAAAGCATCTGCATTACTCTGTAGACATCGCTTATAAACGGGCAGGTTACGCGTATTCCGGCTATATCATAAAGTTTTGTTATCATATTATCCAGCGAAACCCTCAGTCCCTTGCGCTGAAGCTTTTCGGCAATGCTCATTGGTTCTTTTATTCTGCTGGTGATTGTGCTTATTGGATTGCGTTCATGTTTGCCTTCAAATTCATCTTCCAGAATCTCGAATTTTGTAGTTATCTGCTTGATTCCGCTTTCATAAAGCATAAGAAGCTGCTGAAATTCTACGGCAGTGTTTATTATTTCATCGGGATTGCTAAGAATTCCCCTGTTGTCGCTTAGTGCGTTTTTTATAACAAGATTCTTTTCCATATTATTTAAATATATAAAAAAAAGGGTGATTTTCAAATTTTTTTGGGCGGAATTAACACATTTTTAAATGCAGCAGAGGCGGTTCGCAGACTTTGTTCTGTTATAAATTAACGGAATTTTAACACAATTAAAATACACATCTTACAAACGAAAATTAGATTGTTGTCAGTACAATTTTAGGAGGTACTAAAAAAATGAAAAAGGGTCTTTTACTGACTGCCGGAATCGCGGCTATTGCATTTGGAACACTCGGACTTGCGTCATGCACTGCCAAGAGCGGAGCTGTTGATCTTTCAAAGAAAGCAATTACGGTAATCAGCCGTGAAGAGGGCAGCGGAACCCGCGGAGCCTTTATCGAACTTTTCGGAATTGAAAAGAAGAATGCCGAAGGAAAGAAAGTTGATTATACAATCGACAGTGCAGATATCACAAACTCAACAGAAGTTATGCTTACATCTGTAGCCGGAAACAACACAGCTATCGGATACATTTCACTTGGTTCGCTCAACAACACAGTAAAGGCTCTCCAAATTGACGGAGCAGATGCTACTGTTGCAAACATCAAGAGCGGTGCCTACAAGATTTCACGTCCTTTCAACATTGTTACAAAAGACGGACTTTCAGAGAATGCACAGGACTTTATCCGCTACATTCTTTCTTCTGACGGACAGAGCGTAGTAGAAAAGAACGGATACATTTCTGCAGTAAAGAATCCGGCTTACATTGCTACAGGAAAGACAGGAAAAATTACTGTAGCAGGTTCATCTTCAGTAACACCTGTTATGGAAAAACTTGCAGAAGCATACAAGGCTCTTAACCCCGGAATGGACATTGAAATTCAGATGTCTGACAGTACAACCGGTGTAAATAGCGCAATCAGCGGTGTTTGTGACATCGGAATGGCTAGCCGCGGAATCAAAGACAGCGAAACTGCAAAGGGTGCCAAGGGAACACAGATTGCCCTTGACGGAATCGCAGTTATCGTAAACAAAGAAAATACTCTTAACAACGCAGCAAAAGATTCTATCAACGGAATCTACACTGGTTCTATCACAAAGTGGGGCGATGTAAAATAATCACCCTCTGTTAAACCGGCGGGTATCTTCGGTTTGTTCCGGGGATTCTGCCGGTTCTTTTTAGAGATATTTTTTTTGAAAGCCCTGGATTTATCTGGGAGGAATATTTTATGAGCGCAAGAACGAAAATATTGACAGGCGGAAAACCTACAGAAAAAATAATGCATTGTGTTTTTCTTTTGTCTGCCCTTGTTTCCATTGCGGCGCTGATTCTTATCTGCGTGTTTATGTTCGCCAACGGAATTCCGGCGATTGCAAAAATAGGACTGGACAAGTTCTTATTGGGATTAAGATGGAAGCCGTCAATTGATTTGTACGGAATTTTTCCGATGATTGTAGGAAGCATTGTAGTAACACTTGGTGCCATTATTCTTGGTGTTCCGCTTGGAGTTTTTACTGCTGTTTTTTTGGCACGCTTTTGTCCTTCAAAAATTTATTCACCTATTGAAAGCGGAATAAAATTACTTGCGGGCATTCCTTCCGTAGTATTCGGTTTCTTTGGACTTACAGTTATTGTTCCTGCCATCAGAAATGTTTTTGGCGGAAGCGGAACCAGTATTCTTGCAGCAAGCATTGTTCTTGCAATAATGATTCTGCCGACAATTGTTCAGACAACGGAAACTTCAATCCGTGCTGTTCCCGGCGGATACTTCGAGGGTTCACTTGCCCTTGGTGCATGCAAGGAACGCAGCGTTTTCTGTGCAGAACTTCCAGCTGCAAAAAACGGAATTGTTTCAGGAATTATTCTTGGAATAGGAAGGGCAATCGGTGAAACTATGGCTGTTATCATGGTTGCTGGTAACCAGGCTATTCTGCCGCAGAGTCTTGTAAAAGGTGTTCGTACACTTACTGCAAATATTGTTTTGGAAATGGGATACGCTGCAGATCTTCACAGAGATGCACTTATTGCTACGGCTGTTGTTCTGTTCGTATTCATTTTGATTATCAATATTATTTTCACTGTAGTGAAAAACAAATCGGATAAAGCATGAAAAATAAATCACTTGTTTCTGAACATTCACAGACATTCCAGTCACGTATGCTGCGCTTTTTGGTGTGGCTTGCAGTTGCAATATGTTCTGTTACTATAGTTGGACTTGTGGCATACATTATGTTCAAGGGTATTCCGCATCTGAGTCCAAAGATTTTCAGTTTTGTTTACAACAGCGAGAACGTTTCTTTGTTCCCTGCTTTAATCAATACTCTTACAATCGTTGCCCTTACACTTATCATTGCTGTTCCTGTCGGAATAGGAGCTGCAATTTACCTGGCTGAATATTCCAAAAAAGGCAGCCGTGTTGTTAAGGTTATCAGAATTACGACAGAGACACTTGCAGGAATTCCTTCAATCGTTTATGCACTGTTCGGATTTTTGTTCTTTGTAACATCGCTTGGCTGGGGTTATTCTCTTCTTGCCGGAAGTTGCACTCTTGCAATAATGATTCTTCCGGTAATTATCAGAACAACAGAAGAGTCCCTTCTTGCAGTAAATGATTCTTTCAGGGAAGCAAGTTTTGGACTTGGCGCCGGAAAACTCAGAACGGTATTCAGAGTCGTACTTCCTTCTGCTGTTCCAGGAATTGCCGCCGGTGTTGTTCTTGGAACAGGACGCGTTGTAGGAGAAACTGCAGCACTTATTTACACGGCAGGTACGGTTGCTAAAATTCCGCCAAATCTTATGGGAAGCGGTCGTACACTTGCTGTTCACCTGTATGCACTCTGGTGTGAGGGCCTTAACACCGGTCAGTCTTATGCTACAGCTGTTATTCTGCTTGTAATCGTTCTTATTTTGAACTGGCTGAGCGGACTTTTGGAAAAAGCAGTTACAAAACATCTGGTTGCATAACGGAGTGAAAAAATGAATACATCTTTAGCAATAAAAGGAAACACAAAAAAAAATCCGATTCTTATGGAGAAAATTATGAGCGAATCACAGAACCCGGAAGCACAGAAAACAAAGATACTGACAGAAAATCTGAACCTTTTTTACGGAAACTTTCAGGCTTTGTATGACATTAATCTTGATATACCTGAGCATGAGGTTACTGCGTTCATAGGACCTTCTGGTTGCGGAAAGTCAACTCTTCTCAGAACATACAACAGAATGAATGATCTTGTTGACGGATGCAAAATTGACGGAACAATAAAAATTAACGATCAGGATATTTACGGAAACATTGATGTCAACCTTCTCAGAAAAAGAGTTGGTATGGTTTTCCAGAAACCGAATCCTTTTCCGATGAGCATTTATGACAATATTGCTTACGGTCCTCGAACCCACGGAATTAGAAACAGATCTGATCTTGATGATATTGTTCAGCGTGCACTTACCGGCGCTGCAATCTGGGATGAAGTAAAAGACCGTCTTCACAAAAATGCGCTGGGACTTTCAGGCGGACAGCAGCAGAGACTTTGCATTGCACGTGCCCTTGCCGTTGAACCTGAAGTTCTTCTTATGGACGAACCTACATCTGCCCTTGACCCGATAAGCACAAGCCGCATTGAAGATCTTATTACCGAACTCAAAAATGATTATACAATCGTAATCGTTACCCATAACATGCAGCAGGCTACACGCGTCAGTGACAGAACAGCTTTCTTCCTTTTGGGAAAAGTTATTGAGTACGGAAAGACAGAACAAATTTTCAGCAATCCCCATAACAAAAAGACTGAGGATTATATAACAGGAAGATTCGGTTGATTTATTAACCGGATTCATTTTACCACAGAAGGGAATTTATGAGACAATATTTTGACAGCCAGTTAAAAGAATTGAATAAGAGTCTTCAGAATATGGGGTCTCTTTGCGAGGACTGCATAACATGTGCAACACAGGCTCTTCTAACAGGTTCTTCAGAACTTGGCGACAAAGCCATTGAACTTGAACGCGAGACTGATATCTGTGAAAGGGAAATACAGAGCCTTTGTATGAAAATTCTTTATACACAGCAGCCCGTTGCGAGGGATCTTAAAACTGTAAGTGCCGCTCTTAAAATGATAACCGACCTTGAAAGAATTGGTGATCAGGGAAGCGATATTGCAGAACTTTTGAGACATACAAGCATTGATATCAGAAGCAATTCTTCCCATATTGCGGCCATGGCCGATGCAACAATCAAAATGGTTACAGGAAGTGTTGACGCTTTTGTCCGTCACGATGCACAACTTGCTGTTCAGGTTGCAAGACAGGATGACGAAGTTGATGCACTTTTTACCCAGGTTAAGGATGATGTTCTTAACATGATTACAAGCGGTGAAAAGCATGACAGAAACTTTGCAGAACAGGTTCTTGATACGCTGATGATTGCAAAATATCTTGAACGCATTGGCGACCACGCAGTAAATGTTACAGAAGCTGTACGCATGGGATTGGGAGAAACAGAAGAAAATTAGTAAATAAGGTGCAGGATTCTGTTGTTGCGGAACCGCGTTTTATATTGAAAAGTTTTTTTTGATTTGATACTCTTTAAAAGACAGACAGAATATTCAGGATAAAACTGAGTTCTGCCTGTCTTGATTTTTTTTACGGAGGCTATTATGGATTTAAAAGTAATGAACAAAATCAGTTACGGACTTTTTATTCTTACAGCAAGGGACGGAACTAAAGACAACGGCTGTGTTATCAATACGGCCATGCAGGTTACTGCAAACCCCAACAGAATTGCAATTGCCGTTAATAAGTCCAACTACACTCATGATATGATTTTAAAGACAGGTGAATTTAATATTTCAATTCTTGATGAAAGCGCAAAATTCGGAACGTTCAAAAACTTCGGATTCAAAAGTGGCCGTGATTCAGACAAAATGGTTGAAATAAAATATAACCGTTCAGAAAACGGAATCACTTATCTTACCGATGAATGCAATGCTTATGTTTCTGCAAAAGTCTGTTCAACAGTAGATTTGGGAAGCCACACTTTGTTTATCGCAGATGTAACTGACGGACAGATACTTTCTTCAAATCCTTCTGCTACATACGCTTTCTATCATTCGAATATAAAACCTGCAGCATCTTCGGCTCCCAAAAAAGGATTTATCTGTACAATATGCGGTTACATTTACGAAGGTGACACGCTTCCCGACGATTTTATATGCCCGATCTGCAAACATCCTGCATCGGACTTTAAGCCCTTGTAGCGTTAAAATTTTCTCCGGTAAGATTCAGAAGCTCTGCGTCAGTCAGATTTCTGTATTCACCGGGGAAAAGATTTTTGTCCAGTTCAAGTGTGCCGGTTGAAACTCTTTTCAAATAAGTGACAGTATTTTTTTGTGCACAAAACATTCGTTTTACCTGGTGGAATTTGCCTTCGCTTATTGTAAGCAGACAGGAGTTTTTGGTTTTCCATTCAAGAAAAGCCGGTTTTGAAACAAATGCACTTTCGTTCTTTTCCTGCGGAATAAAAATTCCTTTCTGAAAATTATTCTTGTATTCCATTTGCTTCTCTTCATTGCATTCATTTTTGAGTTCAACAAAGTAAGTTTTGTTTACATGAAATTTAGGGTCGGTGAGTCTGTATGAAAAATCACCGTTTGTTGTAAGAATAAGAAGTCCTTCGGTGTCCATATCAAGTCGCCCGACAGAATGCAGTTTTTGAAATTCTTCTTCGTTGAATTCATTTTTATTCAAATCATCATAAACGGTTGGTATACTTTCACTTTTTTTTGTGCAAAGAGTTCCTGCCCGTTTGTTCATTACAATGTATTTCTCGCAAAAAAGATCCAGCGGTTTTTTATCCAGCGTGAATGTATCATGTTCCGGACTTGCCATAAAACCGGTGTCCAAAATCTGTTGTCCGTTAACTTCAAGGCAATGTGTCTGCAAAAGCCTGCGGACTCTTCTGAATGTAGATATTTTGTTTCTGACAAGAATTTTATCCAGCCGTTCAAGAAATACATTGTCTTTTATTTCATTCATCTGGCTGAGCCTGTAATCTGTTCAAGGGTACGGAGATCGTTTTTTAATATTGAACTTGCGGGATTTTGGGAAAGCCCTTCCAAAAGAATTTTTCTTGCCTGTTCATAATCTTTTTTGTTTGCACTTTCTGCAAAATTATTGTGAATGTAAACTGCATGATTTTTAAGCGCCTGTTCAGAGAGGTTTTTAATAATACTGCTTTGCGGAAATATTTTCAGATTTTCACGGGCAATTTGGGCGGCGTTAATATAGCGGCCGTTTTTCTGTTCGTCATTTACTTTTATCTGAACATAATATTCATAAAGAGACTGTATTGTTTTTTGTATTTTAGGATTTTGAATTTGTGTGGTGTTTTCTGAAAGTTTGTTTTTCAGATAAACCAGTGCTTCATCTGCCGCAAGCGGTTTTGTTTCTTCATTCAATTCTGTTGCAATAACCATATGTTCAATTTCATTTATATTTGCTGATGTTAAATAAGATTTTCTGTTTTCCGGAATAAGTGCGGCTGTTTTGTACTGTCCTTTGTTGCAAAGTTCCGCGACAGTGTTGTATGCAATATCATTGTATGTTTTCAAAAGTGATGCGTTGTACCCTCGCTTTTCAAACACCGTGTCCAGCCAGTCAAGTGCATTCCGGGACTGTCCGCTGCGTGAAAGCAATGCTGCATAATTTGAACAGAGAAGATAAAGGTCGTCAAGGGCGGCATTCTGTTCCTGGTCAGAAGCGCCGTTTAAAAAATCTGCTCTTTTGCATGCAAGCGGAACAGCTTTTGTAAAATTATTTTTGTCATTGTAAGTGCTGCACAGATTTTTTGCAATCAGGCTTACAAACATTCTGTCACCGGCTTCTTTTCTTGCCCTGTAATATCTTGCAGGAACAACGGCATATTTAGCAGAATTGTTTGCTGACGGCAGCTGTTTTTTTGTTCCGGGATTAAAACCGTATGGATTCGTTGTTTCTACATCTATTGTTTTATTTTCTGTTTTTAGTGTACAGAAAGCATGGTTCGGCGTAATCTGCCCTGTTGTGTTAAGATTTGCGGCTTTTGCAAGCGCCATAAAAATTACGCTTGCAGAAACACAGTTGTATGTTCCGTTCAGAAAGGCAGCCTGCATTGTTGTTTCGTTGCGCTTGTACTGGTTCAATATATTTTCATACATGAGCAGAAGAATTTGTTCACCAAGTTTTTCTTCTGAACTTTCTGTTTCTGCCAGTTTCATAACCCGAGTTTTTATAGAATTGTATTTTTCAAGAATCTGTTTTTCTTCTTCGGGACTGCATTCTGAAAATTCCATTGCAGAGTGAATTAGTTCTGTGTCTGAAAGATTTTTTGTTTGTAAATTTGAATTTGTTTCTGAAAGGGTTTTATCAAGTGACGGGTAAGTTAATTTTGAATTTATATTCTGCTTTTGTGAATAGAGCAGAGAAGCTCCCAAAAGCAGAATTAAAATCTTTGCAAAATTAATTTTACCCGTCATTCTTTTTACAGCAGATCCTGCTTTGTGAAAGAAAGAAGTGCAGCTCCGTCCTCTGAATAGAGTGTGAGTGTTTTTCCGGTCAGTGAATAATTTTTAACATTCACCAAATTGTCCAGAAATAATTTTTCTGTCTCCATTTCTTCTGGGCTTCCTGCCATCATTGTAATCTGTCCCTGGCTGAATTTAATTGAATGGCTTTTGTTGTCCACCGTGTAGGGAAAATTAATTATATTGATTCCGGTATTGCCGTTCACTTCACCATTGTCTGTAAAACTGAGCATTGCATCTGATTCTACAGAAACAAGTGCGTTGCCTGTATTTATTGCATTTATTTTCCATGAGGTTCCTTCGAGCGTCATTTTTCTAAAGCGTGCAGTAGAATCTTTGCTGGCAATTTCAAGAACTTCTGTTCCTTCTTCTGCAAAAGTTTTCCACGATTCTGCGCTTGTCAGGAAAGCAAGGTATTCGTTTTCGAATTCCATTGCTGCTTTGGGTCCCATCATTTTTGTAGAAATGAAATTTGCGGCAGGTGAAACGGCTGTTCCGTTTGCGGTAAATTTTCCGCCAAAGTCGTTTACACCGGAAAATCCTGTTACGGAATATTCACCTTTTTTCTCTTCTTCCACTGTTAATGTAGAAACGGCAATCTGTCTTGCAACCCCAGACTTTTCAAAGTGAATCAGTTCCCAGTCGCCAGTCGGATGTACGGTTTCTTTTGCAACATTTTTTGTACTTGCGCAGGAAAAAATAAGTGCGCATCCTGCTGTTGCAAGAAGAATAGAAGCGATTTTTTTCATAACTTGTACCCCCTATTATTTATGCAAAAAATTATTTTCCGCAGATTTTTGTCTGACACTCGCGGTAAAGTGCAGCTGTCTTTTCTACAATTTCGGCAGGAATACTTTTTATGTTTGCATCACCGGCAAGATTGTTTTCCTTAAGCCAGTCGCGTACAAACTGTTTGTCGTAACTTTTTGGTGATGTTCCGACTTTGTATTCTGCCAGATTCCAGAAACGGCTTGAGTCAGGAGTAAGAACTTCATCACCCAAAACCAGTTCTCCGTTTTCATCAAGACCGAATTCAAATTTTGTATCGGCAATAATAATTCCATTTTTGTAAGCGTGTTCGTAACACTTCTTGTAAATTGCAATTGCAGTTTTTTCGATTTTTGATCCGAGTTCTTCACCAAGATCGTTTTTCATATATTCAATTGTAACATTTATATCGTGGCCTTCTGCAGCTTTTGTAGAAGGAGTAACAATCGGCTCTTCGAGTTTTTCTGCCTGCTGGTATTCTTTGTCAAACTTATGGCCCAAAAAGTTTTCACCCTTTTTATAAGCATCGTACATGCTTCCGAACATGTAGCCGCGGACGATTACTTCGTAAGGAATCATCTTGAGTTTTTTTACGAGAATTGTGCGGCCTTCATATTCGGGCTTCTGGAATTCAGTCGGCATGTCCTTAATGTTAGATGAAATCATGTGGTTTTTTACAATGTCTTTTGTGTAGTCAAACCAGAAATTTGACAGCGCGTTAAGAACCTTTCCCTTGCCGGTAATCATTGTTGGAAGAATAACGTCAAATGCCGAAATTCTGTCTGTAGTAACAATTACCATGCGTCCGTCTTCCAAATCGTAAACTTCGCGGACTTTTCCGCTTATGATTTTTTTCATGATGTCTCCAATCAGTCTAGTTGTTGTAAGTTAATTTAAAATATACAGTTTTGGCGCATTATTTTCAACACTACTGGATTTTGAATGTCCCGGTGAATAAAACCGCCTGAATGCAGTCAAAATACTGTTTATATAGAAGAAAATTGATAATAAACGGCATATGTTCGCGGTTTGGATAATAATGCCTTAAAATTTGACCTTTCAAAAACTCCATGCTAGCATAGTAGTTGTGCAGATTTAATTTCATTTTTTAAAAGGACGTTGTATGGTACTTAAAAAAATTGCCTTTAAAAGCATAAAAACAAAACTTCTTGCAACAATTCTGGCAATTGTTGTTGTTTCAAACCTTGCTTTGGGAATCGTAACCAGAAATGTTGCCGAAACTTCTTTGAACGAATCTGTAGATTCTGTTTTGACGACAGTTGCTTCAAGAATTGCAATCCAGATTGATGAAATAAATGCACGCGAAATTCGTATGCTTACAACACTTGCCACGCTTGAATACATGAGGGATACTTCTGTTCCCATAAAAGAACGAATTGAATTCATGTCGTCGACAGCAACAAATATTGATAAAAATTATATTACCGTTTCCATGTTTGATGAAGAAGGGTGGACTTACGGCTCCAAAGGAAACCGCATGAGTGTTTCTTCTACACAAATGTACAGGGATGTTATGCGCGGAAAAAAACACATTGGAAACCCTGTTTATACCGACGGCGATATTGTTATGTATTATGCTGTTCCGATTTTTGACAAAAATCTCCAGCCCGCAGGCGCCGTCTATGCCATGGTAAAAGGAACGCGCATGTCAGATATCTGTCGCGGAATTCTGGTCGGTCATAATTCGCATCCTGTTATTGTAAATATGGACACAGGCCTTGTTGTCGGGCACGAAAATCTTGACAGGATAAAAGACGGAATGAATATAAAAACTTCTGCAGTCGGGGATATGAAGAACATTGTAAACAGTCTTTGCGAAGGTGAAAGCAGTGTATACGTTTACCGTGACCCCGAGACAGGAAGAAAAATGACCTGTGCGTTCCAGCCGGTGGGTTCAACCTGCAGATGGGCTGTTTTTTGTGCCGCACCTTATTCTGATTATTTCAGATCGCTCCAGCATATGTCATTTGTAATGGTTCTTACAATTATTGTTTCCATTCTGATTGCTTCTGTTCTCTGCATTGTTGTAGTAACCATGACAATACAGCATCTGAACGTAGTCAAAAATTCCATTGCCGAAATAGCAAGCGGAAATGCTGATCTTACAAAAAGAATTGCCCAGACTTCAAAAGATGAAATAGGTGAAGTCGTAGCCGGATTCAACAGTTTTACAGACAAACTTCATGTCATTATTTCAAAAGTAAAGAATTCAAAAAATACACTTGGCTCTGCTGGAACAAGGCTTACTGAAAGTATTGACGACACCGCCGCCGCCATTCAGCAGATTATTGCAAACATCGCCGGGGTTCATGAAGATATGAACAGTCAGTTTGCTAGTGTAGAAATGACGGCTTCCTCTGTAACTGAATCTTCTAACAAGATAGACGCTCTTGAAAAAATGATCGAGACTCAGGCTGCCGGTGTTGCAGAAGCCTCTGCTGCAGTAGAAGAAATGATAGGAAACATTGCTTCTGTAAACAATTCTATGGACAAGATGGCAGAGTCGTTTACAGAGCTTACGCAGAGTGTTTCAGAAGGAACAAAACTTCAGAACGATGTTAACGAACGCATACACCAGATAGAAAAACAGAGTATCATGCTTCAGTCTGCAAACAAGGCAATTGCTTCCATTGCATCACAGACAAACCTTCTTGCAATGAATGCCGCAATAGAAGCAGCACATGCAGGAGATGCCGGACGCGGATTCTCTGTCGTTGCAGACGAAATCAGAAAACTTTCCGAAACTTCTTCTGCCCAGTCGCGTACAATCGGCCAGCAGCTTAAAGAGATTCTTGAAACAATTCACAGCATGGTTGTGGCATCGTCACGTTCAGGAGAAGCATTCAATAAAGTTACAGAGCGCATCGGTGATACTGACGAACTTGTCCAACAGATTAACGGGGCAATGCAGGAACAGAATGAAGGTTCACGCCAGATAAATTCCGCGCTGCAGTCAATGAACGATACTACAGTATACGTGCGACGTTCTTCTGAGGAACTTTCAGAAAGCAACAGGACAGTTCTTTCACAGATGGAAAATCTCAGAAATGTTACCGACAAGATGATTTCAAGAATGGATGAAATGAATACAGGTGCAAGAAAAATCGGGGAAACCGAAAATGCGCTCAAGAAAATTTCTGTCCAGATGGAAGAGTCTATTTCTGAAATCGGTTCGCAGATAGACGAATTCAGTATATAAAAAAAACGGCTGTCCAAAAGGGCAGCCATTGTAATTCAAAATAATTCAGTTTAGCGCCTGCTTGTAATCCAGCCGATGAGTGCAATAATCCATCCTGCGATGATAATGTAGAAACCTGCGCCAAAACTTGAACCCGAAATCTTTGCCGCAAACTTTACAATATCTTTTCCAAGTGAAGACATGTTAAAGAAAATGTAAAGGCCGCCTGCTACAGAAACGATAAGTGAAACAAGCTTTGCAATTTTCTGAGACTTTCCCAGGTTAACGAAAGAAAGGATAATTCCTGCAACAGCTCCTGCGAGGGTGATTATTGACCCTACTTTTACAAGACCTTTGCCGCTTCCTGTGATAATTGAAAATGCTGAATTACCGTTTGCGTTTCCACCGAAATGTGATGTAAGCGGAAGAAAGAAACCCACTGCAGTGACAAGCATTCCGATTAAGAAAAGATAGTCCATGATATTTACCTTCTTTTTTGCCATACAATACTCCTGAAAATTGAATTTATAACTATTATATCACTAAATTCTGAAATAACACATAATTTTTTTGTTTTGTATGACTTTTATTCCGAACAATGATACAATTCAACCTATGCTCAGTAATATCCGCAAAAATTATAAGTATACAATCAGAGCCTGCTATCTTGGATATGTAACACAGGCTGTCGTAAACAATTTTGTTCCGCTTTTATTCCTTACACTTGCTTCTGACTTTAGTCTTTCCCTTTCTGAAATTACTTTTATTACAACTATAAATTTTTCGGTTCAGCTTCTGGTAGATTTATTGTCTGTTAAATTTATAGATAAAATCGGTTACAGATTAAGCATGGTCCTGGCAAATCTGTTTTGTTTTGCCGGACTTTTAGGCCTTTCTTTTTTACCGCAAATTCTTGGCGGCTACACGGGAGTAATTGTTTCTGTAATTTTATATGCAGTCGGCGGCGGAATTCTTGAAGTTCTTGTAAGTCCCATTGTTGAATCTTGTCCTACTGAAAATAAAGCAACGGTAATGAGCATGCTGCATTCTTTTTACTGCTGGGGACATGTCTTTGTAGTTTTGGCCTCAACTTTATTTTTCAAATCAGCCGGAATCCAAAACTGGCCTTTGATGGCTGTTATCTGGTCTTTGATGCCGGCCGCGAATGCAGTTTTGTTTCTTCTGGTTCCGATTTATCCTGTTGATTCAGAAGGAACAGAAAAGGTTCCGTTAAAAAAACTTTTGTCTGACAAATATTTTTATCTTATTGCGGTTATAATGATTTGCGCAGGAGCTTCGGAACAGGCCGTTTCACAGTGGGCTTCGGCTTTTGCAGAGTCAGCTCTTGGCGTTTCAAAGCTGCTGGGCGATCTTGCAGGTCCGTGTGCTTTTGCTTTTTTTATGGGAGTGTCGCGTTTTATTTACGGAAAGTACGGTACCAGGTTGCCTCTTGAAAAAACGATGCTTCTTTGTTCTGTTATGTGCATAGTCTGCTATCTTGTTATTGCGCTGTCGGCTGTTCCTGCTGCAGCTCTTGTTGCGTGTGCTCTTACAGGGTTTTCTGTCGGAATCTTCTGGCCGGGAACATTCAGCATTGCTGCAAAAAGAATACCCGGCGGCGGAACGGCAATGTATGCGCTTCTGGCTCTTGCAGGCGACACCGGCTGTTCTTCGGGACCAACTCTTGTAGGGCTTGCGGCAGGTCTTATGGGCGGCAAACTTTCTTTCGGAATAGGTCTTGCAATTCTTTTCCCTTTTATGATATTATTAGGTATTGTCATTATTAATGGCACTAAAAAAAACGGGTGATAGAGCAGTTGGTTAGCTTACTTGTCTGGGGGGCAAGTGGTCGCGGATTCGAGTTCCGCTCACCCGAATAATTTTTTGGATATTGAAAAGAATATTCCAAAAGGTATTGACGTTTTTTTTATGATTCATTAAGATGAAGTCATAAGCATCAAAGGCGATGCGAACAAGGCAATAATATGCAGTTGTTCGCATCGCCTTTTTTATTTATGGAATAATATTCCAGCAGGAGGATTTATGCCCAACGTACCGGAACTTTTTGGCAGTATGGTTTTTAACCAGAAAGTTATGAAGGAAAGATTGCCTAAAGAAACTTTTAAGGCCCTTAAAAAAACACTTGATGATGGCGAACCGCTCAATCTTGATGTAGCCAATCAGGTTGCACATGCCATGAAAGAATGGGCAATAGAGAAGGGAGCTACACATTTTACACACTGGTTCCAGCCTCTTACAGGAATTACTGCTGAAAAGCACGACAGTTTTATTACTCCGCAGAGTGACGGTACTGTCATAATGTCTTTCAGCGGAAAAGAACTTGTAAAGGGAGAACCTGATGCATCTTCATTCCCGTCAGGAGGACGCCGCGCCACATTTGAAGCACGAGGATACACTGTCTGGGATCCTACAGCATATCCTTTCGTAAAGGAGCATACTCTTTGTATTCCTACAGCTTTCTGTTCATACACAGGTGAAGCTTTGGATAAAAAGACTCCACTCCTGCGCTCAATGGAAGCACTCAACAAGCAGGCTCTACGCATCCTTAAACTGTTTGGCAATACATCAACAACACATGTTTCTACAACAGTTGGACCTGAGCAGGAATATTTCATTGTTGATGAAAAACTCTACAACCAGCGCAAAGACCTTCGCATGACAGGCCGCACGCTTTTTGGTGCAAAACCGTCAAAGGGTCAGGAAATGGACGACCAGTACTTTGCAGCACTCAAGCCAAGAATTGTTGCATACATGGAAGACCTTAACAACACTCTCTGGAAGTATGGAATTCTTTCAAAGACAGAACATAACGAAGTCGCTCCTGCACAGCACGAGATGGCACCTATTTTCTCTACAACAAACCTTTCTGCTGACCAGAACCAGCTTACAATGGAAGTAATGAAAAAGGTAGCCCGCAGACACGGACTTGTATGTCTTCTTCATGAAAAGCCTTTCGCCGGTCTTAACGGAAGCGGAAAGCATAACAACTGGTCAATGTCTACAAACGAAGGTGAAAACCTTCTTGAACCCGGTGATACACCGCGCAAGAATGCACAGTTCCTTCTTTTCCTTACAGCTGTAATAAAGGCAGTTGATGAAAATCAGGATCTTTTGCGCATTTCTGTAGCTTCTGCAGGAAATGATCACCGTCTTGGAGCAAACGAGGCACCGCCAGCTATCATTTCTATGTATCTTGGAGATGAACTCGAAGCTGTTCTCAAGTCAATCAAAGACGGAACTCCTTATGACGACAAGTCACAGCAGAAGATGTCTATCGGTGCTGATGTACTTCCTCCGATTCCAAAGGATTCTACAGACCGCAACAGAACATCACCGTTTGCGTTTACAGGAAATAAGTTTGAGTTCCGTTCATGCGGTTCTTCACTTTCTATCTCAGGTCCTAACACAACTCTTGATGCAATTGTTGCTTATACACTTAAGCAGTTTGCTGATGAACTCGAAAGTGCAAAAGACTTTGACAGTGCCCTTAACGCTCTTATCAAGCGCGAAATTACAGAACACTGGAAGATTGTATTCAACGGAAACGGATACGATTCAAGCTGGATTGCAGAGGCAGAAAAGCGCGGACTTCTTAACCTGCGTACTCTTCCTGAAGCAATGGAACGCTACCTTGATGCAAAGAATATCAAACTCTTTACAGAGATGGGCGTTTATACCGATGTAGAAATGAAGAGTCACTTCGAGATTAAGCTTGAAAAGTACACACAGATTCTTAACATCGAAGTAGAGACAATGCTCGAGATGATTAACAAAGACATTATGCCTGCCGCATTCAAGTACATGAACGCTGTAAGCAAGACTGTAATTGATCTTAAGTCTGTTGTTCCTTCGGCAAAGTGTGCTTCTGAGAGTGCTCTTCTTACAAAGCTTTCGGCTCTTGTTGATGAGCTTGCTGTTAAGGCCGAAGACCTTTCCAAAAAGCATATTTCTGCAAAACAGGCTGGAGACTGCATGGCTGTTGCCAAAGAATACGTTTCTTCGGTTATTCCGGCTATGGCAGAAACACGTGCTGTTGCAGATGAGATTGAGCCTCTTATCGGAGAGGACTACAAACCGTTCCCGTCATACGAGGACCTTTTGTTCCGCATCTAAGTTAAAAAATAAAGCCTGCTGCCGATCAATGATGATTCTGCAGCGGGTTAAGCAAGAGAGTTTTAGGGACATTTTTATTTTTGCACAAAGACGTGCATAGTTTTCTTCTTCTGGTCAGAGGCGGAATTCTATGCACGTTTTTTTTATACCCAGAAAGGAGTAAATTATGGAAGAAGCTAGTAGTCTGGTTTTTGGCGTCTGGTTTTTGATAGGCGCAGCGTTGGTCTTCTGGATGCAGGCCGGTTTTGCAATGGTAGAAACGGGATTTACCCGTGCCAAGAACACCGGTAACATTCTTATGAAGAACCTGATGGACTTCTGTATTGGTACAGTAATGTTCATTCTTATTGGTTTTGGTCTGCTTCTCGGAGAAGACCTGGTTGGATTTATCGGAAAACCCGGTTTCGATATTTTTACTGCATATGAGAATTTCAACTTCTCTGGTTTTGTATTCAACCTTGTGTTCTGTGCAACTGCAGCAACAATTGTTTCCGGAGCTATGGCAGAACGCACAAAGTTCCTTTCATACTGTATTTATTCAGCAGTTATTTCTGCTTTGATTTACCCGATTGAAGCACACTGGATCTGGGGCGGCGGATGGCTTTCACAGATTGGATTCCACGACTTTGCAGGTTCGTGCGCAATTCACATGGTCGGTGGTATTTCTGCTCTTATTGGTGCCAAGCTTCTTGGACCGCGTATCGGAAAATTTGACTATGACGAAAAGGGCAAGATAACAAAAGTTCATGCCTTCCCTGGACACAACCTTCCTATCGGAGCACTCGGTGTCTTTATCCTTTGGTTGGGTTGGTACGGATTCAACGGTGCTGCTGCAACTTCTATAGAACAGCTCGGTTCAATCTTCCTTACAACAACTGTAGCTCCTGCTGTAGCAACTGTTGTATGTATGATTTTTACATGGATCAAGTACGGTAAGCCTGATGTAACAATGTGTCTTAACGCTTCACTTGCAGGTCTTGTAGCAATTACAGCCCCCTGTGACGTAACAGATTGTTTCGGTGCAATCATAATTGGTACTGTTGCCGGTCTTCTTGTAGTATTCGGTGTATGGTTCCTTGACTATGTACTTCACATTGATGATCCGGTTGGTGCTGTTGCAGTTCACTGTTTTAACGGTATCTGGGGAACAATTGCAGTAGGTCTTTTTGCCACACCTACAGCTCCCGGATATGCAATTGCAAATGCTCAGGGTGAACAGCTTAAGGGACTTTTCTACGGCGGCGGATTCGAACTTCTTGGACTCCAGCTTCTTGGATTTGCAAGTGTTGCCGCATGGACAGCAATTACAATTACAATCACATTCCTTGTAATCAAGGCCATTATTGGACTTCGTGTTACAGCCAAGGAAGAAATTATCGGTCTTGACAAGCTCGAGCACGGTATCGATTCTGGATATGCAGGATTCAGTCTTGGATATTCAGCAGAAGAAGTTGCAGAAGCAAACGAAGCAGGAATTGACCTTGCTGGCGGTAAAGATACAGTTCCTGTTCTTGTTGCACCAGATACTGTTCCTTCAAAGACAAATATTTCTGCACACAAGGTTGTTATTGTTACAAGACAGAGTAAGTTCGACCAGCTTAAGGTTGCAATGAACTCTATCGGCGTAACAGGTATGACTGTTGTAAACGTAATGGGATGCGGAATGCAGAAGGGTGCCAGCGAGTACTACCGCGGAGTTCCTATTGAAATGACACTTCTTCCGAAGGTGAAAATTGAAATCGTTGTTGCCAAGGTTCCTGTAGAAAAAGTTGTAGAGACTGCAAAGAAGGCTCTCTACACGGGACACATCGGTGACGGAAAGATCTTCGTTTACCCGGTAGAAAATGTAGTTAAGGTTCGCACAGGCGAGTCGGGATACGATGCTCTTCAGAATGAGGATGAAGCATAATTATCTGAATAGAAGGTAAAAAAGGCATCTCAAAAAATCCAGTAAACTGGTTTTTTTGAGATTGCCGTTGAGTTCAATTCGAGCGCGAAAGCGTACACGAAAATACGTCCGTTTTTTACAAACAACGCGGCTTTTTCATATACACTAAAGTTAAAATAAACGATAGAATGCAGGAATCGTGAATACCAAAACTGAAAATTCTGGCGTTGACATGCTCAACGGACCTTTGTTAAAAAAAATATTGCTTTTTGCACTTCCTCTTGCAGCCAGCAGCGTTTTACAGCAGTTTTTCAATTCTGCAGATGTTGCTGTTGTAGGACATTTTGCCGGAAGTGAAGCCCTTGCCGCAGTTGGAAGCAATACTCCGATAATAAATCTTCTTATCAATATCTTTGTCGGAATGTCTGTAGGTGCAAACGTTGTAATAGGAATGTTCCTGGGACAAAAAAAGGAAGAACAGGTTTCACGCGCGGTGCATACGGTAATGCTGCTTTCTGTTGTAACCGGAATAGCACTTATTTTTATAGGATGGTTTTTGACGGCCCCTCTCCTTGAACTGATTAAAACTCCTGAAAATGTCATAGGTCTTGCTTCGGTTTATCTGAGAATTTATTTTATGGGAATGCCGTTTTTTATGTTCTACAATTTTGGCGCGGCTGTTCTTAGAAGCAGGGGTGATACAAACAGACCACTTTTGTGCCTGATTGTATCCGGTGTTGTCAATGTACTTCTCAATCTGTTTTTTGTAATTGTACTTGGAATGGGTGTTGCAGGAGTCGGAATTGCAACCCTTATTGCAAATGCTGTAAGTGCGTCTATGATAGCCTGTTTTCTTCTGGGTGAGCGCAGTTCATTAAGGCTTTATCCTTCAAAACTGTCATTTAATGTTCCTATACTTTTGCGCGTAATAAAAATAGGTGTTCCTGCCGGAATCCAGGGAATGATTTTTTCTTTTTCAAACGTCTGCATTCAGTCAGCAATAAACAGCTTTGGACCTGATGCCATGGCCGGTTCAGCAGCCGCACAGAATTTTGAATTTTTCTCTTACTTTGTAATCAATTCATTTAACCAAGCTGCGGTTACTTTTATAAGCCAGAATTTCGGTGCAGGAAAAATGGACCGCTGTTCAAAAGTGTACAGACTCTGCATGATTTCGTCTTTTGTCATGACAGGAATTATGAGTTCATCTTTTGTTCTGGGAAGAAATATTTTTTTGCGTTTTTATACATCAGACGAAAGAGTTCTTGTTTACGGTGCAATGAGGCTTGTTTTCATAGAATCGTTCGGTGCAATTCCGTGTTCGTATGAAATAAGTGCCTCTGCCCTGCGCGGAATGGGTTATTCAATGCTACCGGCTGTGCTTACGATGATAGGTTCGTGTCTTTTGAGAATTGTATGGTTGCTTACGGTATTCAAAATTTTTCCTGACTTCAGGGTTCTTATGGCAGTATACCCGTTCTCATGGCTTGTTACCGGAATTATGCTTATTGCCGCTTATATCATTATAAGAAAAAAACTGGTTTGCGTTCAGACCCAGAAAAAATGAAAACCCTCTTAAGTGTAGACTTTTTGGCGCTAAATCTATAATCTACTATTATGGAAAATAATTTAAACTATAAACAGTGGCATGATAAAGAAACAGGTGCCTTTCACGCCAGAACAAATGTATACTTCAGCCAGTGCGATAAAAACAAACTGCTCAGTCTTAACGAACTTCTGCGCATTACTTCAGACCTTGCGGTCGAAGACTACAGGCAGCAGGGAATGTCGCGCGAAGTTCTTTTGCAGAATGGATACGCAATTCTGGTTTCGAGATGTTCATTCAGAATACATTCAATGCCCCGCGAAAATGACAGAATAGAAATTGTTACCCGTGAAGAAAGACCGGAACCGCTTCAGCTTATGAGGGCATATGAAATTTTGGACGAAAACGGAACTTCCCTTGTAAGCGGCTCCAGTTCATGGCTTGTAGTTGATCTTTCCACAAGAAGAATTCTTCCTACAAAAAAGTTTACCATGAGGAATCCGACAGAATTTACAGGAGAACATGACTGCCTTCCCGTGTCAAAAATAATTGTTCCCGAAAATATTGAACAGATTGACGAGCGCAAAATCCGCCGTTCTGACATAGACGCAAACGGTCATACAAACAATTCAAGATACGGGGCTTTTATTTCTGACGCGCTTGGAGACATTCTGGACAAGACTCAGATTTCTGATTTCAGGATTAATTATTCAAAAGAAGCCATGCTCGGTGAAAAGCTGAATATTTATTCTTCTTACGACGAAGCATCAAAGAAAATTCTTCTTGTCGGAAAAACCGATTCTGCAACTTCTTTCGAAAGCGAAATTTTTTTGAAATAAAAGAAGAGGCTGAGGAAGAGGAAGACGAAACGTCTTTCGAAGCAACTTTGATGTATATACGGTAAAGGACAGCATTTTTGAAGGTGAAGGAATTATTTCGGAAGATTCCAATTCAGAAGAAATAAAGCAGAATCAGGATATACATGCAAAAATGTATCTCATGGATTATAAAAAAGATTCCCTCTTATATTTTGGCTCAGCAAATGCTACACATAATGGGTTTTTCAAGAATGTAGAAGCTATAGTCAGAGTCAATGCTTACAAATATAATTGCAAAAATTCAAATATGGTCTTTTCGGTTCTGACCCTGAAAAAAATCCTTTCCAGCAGATTGATATAAGTGATATTGAAGTTGTAGAAAAAGATTCTGTAAAAGCTGAACAAGACAGGCTTGAAAACATTATTAAAGATATTTGTCATCTTGAACTTTCTGCATTTGTTGTAAAGCAGGATGATGAGAAGTATAAAGTTGTTGTCAAAATCAAAAATACGGATATCCAAACTGTAACCATAAAAATCCCGGCCTTTTCTTACGAGCAGACAATCAAAAATTCCGGGATTCTTGCAAACGCGCCAAAGCTCACCGAAGAAGTTGTAAACCGTTATCTTGAAGTTGCAGAACTCGACGAAAACGGCAATCACCTTTTCCATTTGGAGGGTGGTATCCCGTTTACCCCCTGCCTTGCCCAATTTCACGCTGGTTGATTTTGGACAAGGAGGTACGGCGCAGGGAACGCTCCTAAAAAACATTTTGGCTGTCGCCTGCCTGGTTTGGAAGATCGGGCATCGGGTACCGTAGTAGTGGCGAAAGGGGAGGACAAGTATCACCCGTCTTTGCGGAAAATGTAAAATAAAGTGACATTTCTTGTCACCACGCGGTGCTATAATGTAATCATAATTGGGTTTTTGGGTTATAATACAGGAGCAAACATGGAAGAAAAAGAGTTTAGGGAATAGAGAAAAATGTCTTTTAAGATAGAACGTAATGATATTACAAAAGTCTCGGCAGATGCAATTGTAAATACAGCAAACCCAATGCCCACTGTGGGAGCGGGAACAGATACTGCAATTTATAAAGCAGCGGGCTATGAAGAGCTGATTGAAGAAAGGCGCAAAATCGGTGTAATTCCGAGGGGAGAATCCAGGGCAACTCCTTCATTCAAACTTGAGAAGAACGGCGTAAAGTTCATAATCCACACTATTGGAGTTTTCTGGCAGGGTGGCAGTAAGGGTGAAACTGATATTCTGCGTTCCTGCTACAAAACTTCGCTTAAAACTGCTGTGGACCTGGGCTGTAAAAGCATTGCGATTCCTTTTCTTGCCACAGGTTCATACTGCTTTCCTAAAGAACTTGCCCTTCAGATTGCTGTAGAAGAAATCAGCAAATTCCTTCTTGAAAATGAAATTGATGTAAAACTCATTGTTTATGACAGAAAATCGTTCAAGATTTCTGAAAAGCTTTTTTCTGATGTTGAAGACTATCTGCAGAAAAATCTGACTGATGAAGACGAATCAGATTTTTTAAGTGACGCTCTTAAAAGTTGTAAAATTGATAGTAGTGAGGATTTTGAAGAAGAAAGAGGACGGATTGGCAGAAAAAAACAGGCTCAAAGAATAAAGAAAAGAGAATCATCTCCAATAATTGGTGCAGCACTTACTTCTGCAGAAATCCCGGTAATTCATAACTTGGAATCTGCGCGTGAAGCGACCATAGCACCGATTGACGTGGACGCATTTATTCAGAAAGGACAGACAAAAAACTTTCAGGACACTTTGCAGTCTCTTATTGCGGAGCGGAACCTTCCGAATGCGGATATCTGGAAAAAGGCTGACATGGACCGTAAATTCTTTTCTAAAATCATCAGCACAAAAGATTATGTACCAAAGAAAAAGCCGGTTATGGCTCTGGGGCTTGCGCTGGAACTTCCGCTTGAGGACTTTGAACGTTTTCTTGCAACGGCAGGTTACGCTTTTATGCCGTCTGACAGGTTTGACCTTATCATTAAATACTGCGTTATGAACAAAATTTACAATATTGTTAAAGTCGATATGATTCTTGATGACCACGGCCAGGAGTGCTTCGGAAAATATTAGGCGGTTGAAGATGTCGCCGGTTTCGCGACCAAATGAGAGAAGAAATCCTGTATCTTTAAGTTACAAACACGGAAACGGAGGTAACGGAAATGAAACAGGGATTAACAGAAATCGTATTTATTCTGGACAAAAGCGGTTCAATGGGCGGACTTGAAAAAGATACTATCGGCGGGTACAACGCATTTTTGGAAAAGCAGCGGAAGATTGAAGGCGAGGCTTTTGTTTCTACAGTTTTATTCAGCGACAGGGACGAAGTTCTTCATGACAGGGTTCCGCTTAGCGAAATCAAAAATCTGACTGAAGAAGATTACAGTGTAGGCGGCTGCACGGCACTTTTGGATGCCATTGGTGGTGCTGTTCATCACATCGGGAATGTTCACAAATATGCGCGAGAAGAAGACAGACCTGAAAAGACAATTTTTGTAATTACAACCGACGGCGAAGAAAATTCAAGTTCTAAATATTCTTACGATAGAATCAAACAGATGATAAGCCGTCAGACTGAAAAATACGGCTGGGAGTTCATCTTTCTCGGAGCAAATATGGATGCCATAGGGGAAGCAGGAAAGCTTGGAATCAGGGCTGAAAATGCTGCCCGTTACATTAATGACGGAGCAGGGACTGTTACAAACTTTGAGTGCGTCAGCCTGGCTGTTGGAGAAGTCAGATGCGGTAGGAAAGTGAGCAAGGCCTGGAAAGAAGGAATTGAAACTTACGAGAAAGAGCATAGATAGGGGGCATACATGTACGGAGCAATTTTAGGAGATATAATTGGTCAGCCTTACGAGTTTGACCGTGGAAACAAGACAAAGGATTTTCCGCTTTTTGCGAAGGTGCCGCATTGGACTGATGACAGCGTAATGACAATTGCAATCTGCGACGGAATTTTGAAAGCAGGATTGGACGCAGATGAGCAGACTATGAAAACTGCGATGATAACTTCCTGCCAGCTTTGGGGACACAAATATCCGCATGCCGGTTACGGCGGAAGATTCTTCCTGTGGCTTGCAAAAGAAAGCACAAAGCCCTACGGCTCATACGGAAACGGCTCTGCAATGCGGGTGGCAAGTGTCGGATGGCTTTTTGAAACTTTGGAAAGAACAAGAGAAGTTGCAAGATGGTCTGCAGAGATTACTCACAATCACCCGGAAGGAGTGAAGGGTGCTGAATCTGTTGCAGCAGTAATCTGGATGGCAAGAAACGGTAAATCAAAAGATGAAATCAAAGAATACGTTATACTCGAGTTCGGATATGACCTTAGCCGTACCTGTGATGAAATCCGCCCTGAATATTTTCATCAGGAATCCTGCCAGAAGACTGTGCCCGAAGCAATGACTGCATTTTTTGAAGGAAAAGACTTGGAAGATGTAATCAGAACGGCAGTTTCATTGGGCGGAGACTGCGACACTTTGACCGATATTGCCACTGCCATGGGAGAAGCATTTTACGGAATGAACGATGATCTGCGCCGGGCTGTAATGCAGTATACTACGGAAGATATGCACAGGGTTTTGATGGAATTTGACAATGTGAAGATTAAGCGGGTTCAGGACAAGGGGAAGGTCGCTGTTTGGGCGTAGAAGGCTGAGTATGGGAAAGGGTTATAGACTGAAAGGTTCATGCGGTTTTGAAAGTGAATACTTTGTTGGAATCGGAATGTTGATGCCGACGGTTCAGCAGGAATGTCTGGTTTGCAAAGAGCGGATGCATCAGGTTAGAATCGGGAAGGATGATATTATTTGTCCCAAGTGCGGTAAAGGGATTCTGACGGAAGAAGAATTTATTTGTTGGGATTAGCAAAAGAGGGTGTATAATTACAGTATGACAAACAGAGTAACAAATCCAAGAATTACAAAACTTGAAAAGAACGAAATCTTCGTATTCGGTTCAAATCTTGCCGGACAACACGCAGGCGGTGCTGCAAGATTTGCAGCTGATAAGTTTGGTGCTGTCTGGGGGCAGGGAGCAGGACTTCAGGGACAGTCTTATGCCATCCCGACTATGCAGGGCGGGGTAGAGACAATAAAGCCATACATAGACGAGTTTGTGAAGTTTGCAAAAGAACATACGGAATACGATTTTCTTGTAACAAGAATCGGCTGCGGAATCGCAGGCTTTACTGATGAAGAAATTGCGCCGTTGTTTGAAGGGTGCAAGGCTTTGGAAAATGTTGCGCTGCCGGAGGAATACTGGGCGTTCAATAAGCGCCAAATGTGTGGTATAATATTCAGCCAACCGCAATGTTCCGTTTGCCACTCCCGATAAGATTGAATGTGTCAAAAAATTCTTTCACCAAAAGTAAAAGTGAATGCAGTCCTTCGTGCAGAAAAACTGAACTTCTGTCACGGCAAAGATTTTATTCTGATTGATGATTACAAAAAGAATATCGCCGAATGGAAAGAAGCCGGCGGTACCGCAATTCTGTTCAACAGTTGGCAAGACACTCTGACTGTCATTGAGGAACTGGAAAACCAAAATACATCCTCATAGGAACTTCCGGCTACGACTATCCCGAGTGGAAGGGCGTTTTTTACCCGAAGAACCTTGCACGAAAAGACTTTCTTTCTTACTATGCGACCAAGTTTAATGCGGTGGAACCTTTGCAGGAAAAAGGCGTTTTGAGTTCCGTGCTTTTCCAGCTTCCCCAGAGTCTTCATTACACCCGAGACAACCGCTTTTACCTTGCGGCTCTCCTAAAAGAGTTTGACGGATTTCCGACAGTAGTTGAGTTCCGCCATGTTGAATGGATTAAAGACTCAGGAAATGTTCCGCAAGTGGTTTACCAACAATCTTGTAAACTTCATTGATGATATGACTGACTGCCAACTTTTTTTGCAGGACTTGAATCATAATCTTTTGCATATCTACATCAAAGCCCCAGTTCTGTTTGATTTTTTTAAGGTTGTGGAAGTCAAAGATTTGGAGGGGCTCAAAAAGTATATCCGCGATAACGGTTCGGGTGTGGTTGCCAATATTGATGACGACATGCAGACGCTTACCGAAGGAATCACTTTTGCAGTCTGTGTTCATCTTCCGCGCGTAAGCCAGGGCTACGTTTTTGCCTACACGCTTTATACTGCCACTGGAGAACTGCGCATTTTTGTGAATCACGGAATGGAACAGTTTCACCTTTCAAGCAACGAAATAGAAAACAAAAAGTCAGTCGTCTACACAGACCCCGAGTAGAAAAATAGTTTTGCAGTGACACTTCCTGTCACTATGGTATGTTACAATAAAAAGTATAAGCTCCGTATGGGTCTTAATCAAAACTTTTACGAGGTAACATTATGGAAACAATTCAGGAAGAAACATTCACAGATGGCGTTGAACTCTGCCCGGTAAGCGGCAAACGCTGCTATTCAGAACGCGAAGCCGGTTCAATCGTCAATACATGCCACCGCCACAGAAGCAGCGACCACCTTGGCCGCAACAAAGATTTACCCAGCCGCAAATACTTCTGCTCCGACTGCGGCTCATACCATTTAACCCACCTTGCAAAATACGACAAAGACTCCTACGGTGCCGCCTGGGAGGCAAAATTCTATTTTGAATACGAAATGAGAGGAAGAAAGGCTGGAAAGACGGCGTAAAGATTATAAATAAGGAGCGGAATGACCATAAAAGAAATATAAAAAAAAGAAGCAAAAGACGAAGCACAACAAATTATAAAAAAATGTCCCGCAACACTTCCCTGGTAGAGTTATAATCAAAAGTTGTGGATTGCCTGAGAAGGCATAGAAAAAGAGGTCTGTCTAAGGTATAGTTTTCTTTGGAAAAAAAATAAACACCGAAGGAGATCTCTTATGAAAAGAATACTGGAAATTGAAGAAAATTTCCAATAGTCCAACGATTGATTTGCTTGAAGAAGCAAAGAGCCTGAGTCCGTCAGTCATAACAAAGCTTACTGTAAAATGGCAGGCTGAATATGACGAATGGCGCAAACGTGATCTTTCCGGAAAGGGATACGTTTATGTTTGGGCAGACGGAATTTACGTAAAGTCTCGGCTTGACGGTGAAAAGACCTGCCTTCTGGTAATAATTGGCGTAACTGTTGAAGGCAAAAAAGAACTTGTGGCTGTACAGACCAGAATTCGCGAGTCAACGGAAAGTTGGCGTGGAGTTTTGCTTGATTTGAAATTCCGCGGACTGACAAAAGTGCCAAAATTGGCAGTCTGCGACGGAGCGCTTGGGTTTCAAAATGCAGTTGATGAAATCTGGGGCCAGCTAAAAATTCAGAGATGTTGGTTCCACAAGTCAACAAAAGGAAACGGCTCTTCCGCTGCTTCTGTTGCAATGGCTTTCTAGCTTTGTCTTCAGGCAGAGAAAAACTGGCGACGGCTTAGGGGATTTAAACAACTTGAACTTGTCGCCAAAAATATAATTTTTGTGGACGGTGAACAAATGAAGGCTGCCTGATGAAAAAGACACTTTTTTTCAATCCACAACAATTGACAATAACTCCTTCAAGAAACAGGGGAAGAAACCTGTTTATATTATTTTGAGTATCCAGACATTTTTGTGGATTTTGCATAACTTCAAATTGCTGCATTAACAAAAAGTAAACCAGCCAAGTCATATTTTCTTCTTTTTTGTGCATATATTCAGCAGCGATATTTTTATTGTCTTTTAGAAACCATTCCAAGCAGTTCCATGCTTTAAAATAAATTGCCCTGTGTATAAAATTATTGGGAAGAAATAGCATATTTCCATTTGGCAATGGAAGTTCGGTTGTTTTTCCGATTTGTTGCCGTAAATTTGCTCCTGCGAAAACTAGTGATTTGCAGATTTCAACATCATCCCATTCACAAGCGTAGAGCAATGCGGTGCAGCCTTGATTATTTGCAATCGGGTCGCGCATACTGTAGCTGATAAATCCGTCAACATTTGAAGTTCTTTCTATATATAAATCAACAATTTCGTTTGTTTCTTCTTTGCGTTTGTCTCGGATTTCCTTTGGAATTTCATTTTCCAGATTTTTTGAAGTTTCCATAATGAATGAAATATCAGAGTCGTGAGAAATTTCTTTTATATTTCTTTTTTCTGCATATTCAAACGGATTGTTAAAAAGATATTTTGTCATAAGCGCAAAATATAGCGGCGAAATTTCGTCTGCTGATATTATAAAATCGTTCGGAATTTTTTCTGTGCCAAACATTTTGTCCAAAAAACGTTTATTAAGATCCAAATCTAATGACTGGATTACGGTTTGTAAAGGTGATATTTTTTGTCTGTTTGTCCGCGTGAATAAAACTTTCTTATCGGTTCTTTCAAGAATTTGCAATACAAGCGGCTTTATTTTTTCTTGATCGTTTCCTCTTAAATATTGAGTTACAATTTCATGGATCGGATAGCAGTTGTTTGTGTTAGGAATGTTTAAGTTTAATGAAGGATATTTTGATTTATCCAAGTACAATTCAACAATGTCAAAATAGCCTTGCATTATTGCATTTGAAATTGGAGTATATGCAACATTATGACTTGTATGAAGAATGTTGTTTATTTTTGCATCTGTGATTTTTAGTAAAGTTTCTCTTGATTTTAAGACTTTCTCATTTTCTGGCGTGTCTGTTGTTTCAATGTTAGAAGCCTTGAATAAGTCTTTATTTTTAATAATCTTCGCACATTCACTTTCTGGAGAAAAGCAGTTCCAAAAATTTTGAAAGCAGTGGTAATATAAATTGTAAGCATCGTTCATGTCATTTAGCAAAAGGTCGAATGTCAAGCCAAAATCGTAAAAGTTTTTAGTAGTTTGGTCTAAAGGTGTTTTTGTATCGGAATTGTTATCGGAAGTTTTTTGCAGTCTTGTTCGGGCTTTTGCAGGATTTTTCTTCATGTCAATATAAACAGAAATAGATATTGCTTCATGTATGAACTGTTCGGCACTTTTCCCCATAAAATATTTGCCTTTTTCAAAAGCAAGCTCATACCATTTAACAGCATTTTCCAGATGTTCAAGATTTCCAGAATCCAAATATTTGCATACATAGTCTTTTGCACAGAACCAGTTTTCCCAAAAGGAAAAAGAATGTGGCAGTTCATTTCTAAGTTCATTCATGGTGTTTTGAAAAGAAATTAAGTTTTCGCGGCAGTTTTCATTCAGCAGGTTATCAAAATACAAAGCCTTTTCTGCAATGTCTTTAAGATTTTGGATATTTACATTTTCATCGATAAAACTTGCTGCGTCTTGAATAATATTTTCTGTGTCAGTCTTCTGATGAATTTTGCAGAATAACTCAAGTTTTTGCAAATCTGACTTTTTAAATGACAGCCATTTTATTGCATTTTTGAAATTCAAATAGAAATAAAGATTCAAAAAGATGAATGAAAATCTTTTGTCCTTTTTATGAATCGCTTTTAAGAACGGATAAAAAATTTTCCAGGTGGGATTTGTATTTTCTTTTCGGCATTTTTGTAATGCTTTTTTTACGTGCAGCAAAGAATCTGATTCATTGTCGTTTATATTTTCAGCAACTTCAGTGTAAATCTGTTCATATTTTAAATTATGGACTTTTGCGAATTCTGTTATAATTTCGTCAAAAGTTGTATTGCTTACAAGCTCTATGTATTTGATAAAGTAAGTTGTCGGTTGTTTCAAAAGACAATCATAAATAATCTTTTTGGAAAGATTGTTTTGTGAGTTTTCAAAAGGTCTAGTTCCGCAAATTTGAATTATAAATGACCAGATAATGTGTGAATAAAAATGCTGAAAATCACTAAGTTCAACTTCTTCAAAATATTTTCCATCAAGTGATTTTTTTCTTTTTGTCTTATGAAGCGGAATTTCAAATTCTTTTTCCAGTTCTGACAAAAACTGGTAAATTTTTTGGAACAATGAATTTTTGTCTGTGTATCGGAATTTTAAATAAGAGCCTTTTTCCTTGTAGGCATCATTTAGTTCTGAATCTGTTAAAAATCCCATTTGTATTAAGGCGTCTTTTCCACAGAGTTCAACTGCAAAATGGGTCAATTGACTTAGTGTGATATTTCCATAAATGATTTTTCCTGCTCCATATTAGAATTATAGCATAAAAACGGGCTAAAAAAATATTCCCTTAAAAATTGGGCATAAAATAAACGGATTTCATTGTATTTTTTATATGTCTTTGAAAGACAAAATCAATTTTTATGGGAGGCCAAATATGGCAAAATCACACATTTCACCTGCGAACAATGCGGCTAACATTTCAAATGCAAACAAGGGAACTTCCGGACAGAACTTGCAACGCTGTCAGAACCAGGGCAATAGGGGCTGGCAGATGAATCCGCAGAATCCAGCTAATAAAAGCAGCAGTTCATCTAAAAAGAGGTGATAGCATGAAAAGCGATGTTTGTTTCAGTAAAAAAACAGGGCAGCCTCTTACCGTGTATTTTTCAGAAGCAGATGCAAAATCTTCCGCATTGTATGAACGGACTGCAAGAGGAAGCGACTTGTATCCATATAAATGTGAAAAATGTGGTTACTGGCATTTAGCACCACTATCATCAAAACTAAACGTTCAAAGAAATGCCTGTTCCTGCTTGGACTCAAATGGAAGGCACAAAGCATTATATTTGACAAGAGAAGATGCAGAAAAACAGCGGATGAAATCAGAGGCGGAACAACATATTTCGCTAAAGATTTATAGCTGCAATGAAGGTAAAGGCTTTCATTTGACGCATTGTATGTAATTTTAAAACAGGCAAAGTTGCGCTAAGGCAGTGCGATTTTGCCTGTTTTTTTTGTTGATTATTTTCTGTAAGAATACCTTAAAAAGTTCATGAAGTATATTTTCGCATTTATAACCGCTAAAAATATAAATTATCTTGATTTTGGCGACTATAACTGATAAAAATACATCTTCGATTTTCCGGCACAACCAAAACTTTCAGTCATGCCAGATTTTTTATTCCTGCTCTGTCCAGACAAAACCGTTCAAATCGTAGCCTGCGTTCTGGGCAGTCTGAATGTAGCGTTCCTTGACGTCATCTGGAATCGTCTTTGTGCGGCTCAAAATCCACAGAAGTTTTTTGTTTGCTCCTGCGACAAGCGCGTAGTTGTATTCGGAATCAAGCGCAATGATTTTGTAGTCGCTGTAAAACGGCCAAAAGAACGAGACTTTCAGGCTTCCGGAATTTTGGTTCCCGGCGAATTTCGCCTTTCCCACGGACTGTTTCTGCTTTTTGCTGACATAATCATAGCCAGAATTTACAACCTTGACAGTGCCGTTTTTGTTCAGCGAGTAGTCGGCCGTAACGTTTTTCAGATTTTTTTCCCACTTGAAGTCAAACCTGCCGATCTCGTACCATTTTCCAAGATACCGCTCGAGCTCAAAATTCCGCACAGGCTCAAGGTTTGCATTGCTTTTTTCGGAGACTGACTGGGCTGAAAGGCTTGCAATGCAGCTCAAAACGGCGGTCAAAGAAAAAATCTTCCTGATTCTGCTTTTCATACACACCTCCATAGAAAGTTAAAGAGAAAAATTGCATACAACCTACAAAGAAAATAACCATAAAAGAGACGGAAAGCAAGAAAACAGATGGGAAGTTTAAGTATTTTTGACTGTTTTGTCAAAAATTTATGCAATTTGAGCATCCGGATTCTTACCGTTTTCCACCCGCAACTCCTTTCACCCCCTCCAAAATCCACTCCCTTATATTCTTCCTTATAATTCCGTTTTCGTTTGAGGGCGGAAGGTCGTCCATTGTAAGAATGAGTTTTGGAAAGTTGTCGCCCAATGCCAGAAGCGATTTTAGCGGGCGGAATTCCCTTTCTTTTGTCTCTTCCGAGCCGATTAGGTATGCGACCTGAACGTAGAGTTTTTCTCCGTTTTTTTCCGCCGCAAAGTCAATCTCCATGTCGCCGATTTTTCCGATAAAGACCTTGTAGCCGCGCCGAAGAAGCTCGATGAACACGATGTTTTCAAGAATGCCGTTTATGTAGGTGTCCTTGTAGCCGTGCAGAAAGGTCAGCAGCCCCTGGTCGGCAAGGTAATATTTTTCCATCGTCTCAAGGATTTTCTTGCCGCGCACGTCATACCGCGGAACTTTGTGCAGGACTAGCGCGTTCTCAAGATATTTTATGTCGTTGTAGATTGTCTCCACGGAAAGCGGGCGTCCGCCGGACTTCATAAAGTCGGAAATCCGTTTTGCGGAAAAAATGTTCCCTGTGTTGTCGGCGATGTACAGAATGATTTTTTCAAGAACCGCAGTGTCGCGGATTCTGTTGCGGGCAATCACGTCTTTCAGAAGAACAGTTGAATAAATTCCTTCCAGATACGAGCGGATTTGGACAGGATTTTCCATCATGTCCTTCAGTCCCGGAAATCCTCCGAATTCAATGAATTTTCTGAACGCCGCCGCAGAGTCGTTTTCAGAATTGAAATACAAGAATTCCCTGTAGGAAAGCGGCCAGACGTGAATCAGGACATAGCGACCGCTCAGGTAAGTCGCCAGCTCGGAGGAAAGAAGATTTGCGTTGCTGCAGGTTATGTAGATGTCCGTGTCAATCGTGGCGAAAGAGTAGAGCGAGTTCACAAGTTTTTCCCAACCGCTGACTTCCTGAACTTCATCCAGAAAAAGATAGAGTTTTTTTCCGCCGGCCGCCTCGCTTTTTGATTTTATAAAGTCGTAGAGCTTTTTTGCGTCCAGTAATTCCGCGTTCTCAAAATCTTCCATATTTAATAGAAGAATCTGTTTTTCCGCCGCGCCTTTTTCCATAATCTTTCGTGAAAGAAGCTCAAGCATGAACGACTTTCCCGACCGCCGTATTCCCTGGAGCACTTTTATGACGGGCTTGTCCTTGTAAAGAGAAATTATTTCGTCAATTCCGAATCTGTCCAGCGCAATCTGTTTCATTTGTTTCCACTATAACCGAAAAAGTTCTAAAATTCAAGAAAAGTTTCAGGTATAGTGGAAAGTTTTTACAAAAGGAGTTGAAGTTCGCAGTTCGAAGTTTTAGATTTTACCTCCCGAATTCTTGCGGTTTGAGAGGCGTTTATCTAAGTCGCTTTTCTTCCAATAAAGCCAGATGGAATAAAGCTTGCCCGCGGGCATCAAGTGTTTTTGGTTCTGCATATTTTTTTCATACCTTTAAAAAGGTGTAATTTTTGCTTGTTAATAATCTTAAAATGGTGTATGATTTAATAAAAATTAAAGTCAAAAAGGTGTAAATATGTATCGAAAGGCATATAAAACTCTCTTAAAATGGAAGGATGAAGAAAAAGGAAAATGTGCCATCATGATTGAAGGCGCTCGCCGTGTTGGAAAAAGCTTTCTTGCGCAGGAATTTGCAAAAAATGAATATGAATCATATATCCTCATAGATTTTTTTTCTGCTCCTGATGAAATCAAAGAACTATTTGAAAAATACCTTTCTGATTTAGACACTCTTTTTATGCACCTTTCTGCCTATTATTCTGTAAAACTGCACGAACGCAACACGCTCTTTATTTTTGATGAGGTTCAGTTTTTTCCAAGAGCCAGAGCCGCAATTAAATATCTTGTTGCTGATGGGCGCTATGATTTTATAGAAACAGGCTCCCTTCTTTCCATTAAAAAAAATACACAGGACATTTTAATTCCATCGGAAGAACATCATTTACAGTTAAATCCCATGGATTTTGAGGAGTTTTTGCTTGCTTTAGGAAATGACACGTTGATTCCTGTTGTAAAAAATTGCTTTGAAAAGAAAATTCCTATGGGGCAGGCTTTGCATAGAAAGGCTATGGATTTATTCAGGCTTTATCTTATAGTCGGCGGAATGCCGCAAGCTGTAAAAGAATATTGTGAATCAAAAAATTTTGAAAAGGTAGATATGATAAAGCGGGAAATTCTGGAGCTGTATCGTAACGATATTCAAAAGCACGCAAAAGGCTCGGAATTAAAAGCGGAATCTATTTTTGATGAAATTCCTTCTCAGCTTTCTAAGCACGAAAAAAAATTTAAGCTGGCTTCCTTAAAAAAAGATGCAAAAATGCGCAATTATGATGACGCGTTTATGTGGCTTAAAGATTCTAGAATCGTAAACATTTGCTACAATGCTGATGAGCCTAATATCGCATTAAAAATGAATATGAGCCGCACCACATTAAAATGCTACATGGCAGATACTGGACTTTTAATTAGCCACGCGTTTGACGAAAATGGTCTTGTCGCTGAAGAAATTTATAAAAAACTGCTTTTTGGAAAGCTTGAAGTAGACGAAGGAATGATTTTTGAAAACATTGTTTCCCAGATGCTTACAGCAAGCGGACACAAACTCTACTTTTATTCAAAGTCTGACAATGAAGATTCTGCTTCCCGCATGGAAATTGATTTTCTTATTACAAAAAATAAGGTTACTTCGCGTCACAACATTCAGGGAATCGAAGTAAAATCCTCAAAGCGTTATACAATTTCTTCGCTTAACAAGTTTAGGAAAAAATTCGCAGAATATACCGATAAATGTTTTGTCATTCACACCTCAGATTTTAAGGAAGAAAACGGCATAATTTATTTACCAGTTTATATGGCAATGTTTTTGTAAAAAATTGATTTTTCACCTCGGAATTTCAAGCCTAATTTCCATTTCCGTTTCCTTGCCTCCAGTCGTGTTTATTCCTCATTTCACTCACCGAACTTTTTAATCAGTTCTTCGTGGTTCTTGCAGCCTGTTTTCTGGTAAATTTTGGAAAGGTAATTTTCCAGCGAGCGTTCGACAATATTCAGTTCTTTTGTAATCTGGCTGCGGCTTTTTCGTTCTATCAGTTTTTTGAAAACTGTCTGCTCCTGGCGTGTCAGGCCGTCAAAAACACTTTTATATGTAAAAAGCGGGGCTACAAGAGTCTGCTGTACGTAAGTGTCGCCGGCAAGAATTCATCATTCATAATAAGGAAAATGTAGCTGAAAATAATCATAAAACAAGCGTAAAATTTTACGTAGCGTATTGCTCATTTTTCTAGTTTTTGCAGTATTTTGTTCCGCGGCCGTTTCCTTGAATTGTGATGTAATTTTTTGATTCAAGAGATTTTAGCAGTTCTGTCAGTTTTGATTTTCCGAATGGAACTGAAGCTGAAATGCCGCTAATCTGCCGAGGAATATTTTTGCTTAGAACGGCAAGCACAGTTTTCTCATCTTTCGTTAAATCCATAACATCAGTTACAGGGAGCGTAACTTTTATAGAATTTTCAAAGATTTCAAACCGTGGTTTTTTTGCTGAATTCCTGTACGCCTCGTTGATTCTCGGAATTCCTGTTCCAAGAATCTCAACAATATGAAGCCTGTAAAAAACGTTTCCGATAATCGGATTACGTAAGATTGAAACATTTCCTTTTAGATATTCCTCTTCAGAAATGCCTGAAGAAAGTCCGCCCGGAGATGTTATTTCAATTCTGTCGTCAAACATTAGAATCCGGATTTGCGCATTCACATCCCAAGTTCTGTGAATCAGTGCATTTGCCAAAGTCTCGCGGAATGCATTTTCCGGAATACGCTCGATTTTTTTTCGCTCAATTCCGTTGATTTCTTCATATTGATAAAAATCTTTGTAAACGTTCACAGCCTCTGAAAGTTCTTTCAGAATTGACTCGTGCTCAAAAGTCGCTCTTTTTTGAATGACACTGATGGACTCTCCGAATTTTGCGATGTCAATTCCGGGGAAATCGTTGGAGTCAGAAAGCAATTCCGCCGCGTGATTAAATCCGTCAGAGTCAGAAAAAAGGTTCAGGGTTTTTAAGATGTTTTTGTCCAGTCTGTCTATTCCGATTTTTTGAATCAATTTTTCTTCAAGAACAGAAAATTTAAGATTTTGATTTTCACTTGAAAGCTGTTCGAATCTTATATTTTTTCCCTGCAATACCAGACGAGAAAATTCAAGCTCGTCAACTTCGATGGTGGTTGTGTCGTTTCTCTTGTATGCCTTTGATTTGTATGTGTATGGCTTGCTTTTTCCTGCATTCACTTTCAGCTCAACGGTTTTATTTTGCCCGTCAATTTTAAGAGAATAATCTGGCTGCGGATGTATGGAATCGTTTATTTTATTTTCAATATCAAGACAAGTCTATTTGGGATTTCCAAGACCGACAGGGATTCCGCAGTCATTCACACCGAATAGAATAATTCCGCCGTCATAATTAGAAAAGGCACTTACAGTTTTTAGAAATGTGTTGGTTAAATCTTCTTTAAATTCTAAAGTTCTATTTTCTCGGATTCGGTTTGATTCATCATTCATAATAAGGAAAATGTAATTGAAAACAAGTGTATTTTCAAGCGTAAAATTTTACGGCTGATTTACGATTGGAATTTGCCGGGATGCAGAACTCAATCTGATTCTGTGCTGAAACTTTTTATGCCATGTCGTTATTAAAAGTTTTATCACCAAACGCTTAAGCGTGCCGATAAAAAAAACTATTGATTATTTTATATAACATTGTTAAGTTATCTGTGTTACATTATAAAAGGCGGAAGAATTATGAGAAATGCGAATCCTGAGCTGGTTTCTTCCATAAAAAAGCGGACACTTGAGCTTTTAATGGAAAAAGAACCTGAGGAAATCGGAATGAGGGAAATTGCCAAAAAGTGCGGCGTTTCAGCCACGGCAATTTATCATTATTATAGGGACAAGGACTGCCTTTTTCAGTCGATTTCGCTGGACTGTCTGAACCAGATAAATTCGGTTATTGAAGCCGCCGCGGAAAAAGCCGCTTCTTCAAAGGAAAAGGTTCTTGCCGCAATCAGGGCGTTTCGCAACTGGAGTCTTAAAAATCCGCGGGTTGCCTCTCTTGTGATGGAAAAAATAAAATCCGCGGTGAATCTTCCGCCGGAAGAAACTGAAAAATTTTATGTCTGCAACCGCACTGGAGAAAAACTTCTTGAGCTTTGTATTGCAGAAGAAGTGGCGCGTTCTGAAAATCCCCGGCTGGATGTCGGTGTTCTTGTATTCGGACTTTGGGGCTGTCTTCAGTCCGTGATTTCGCGCAAGTCGGAGGTTGAATACTGGGAAAATTCCGAGCCGTTTACAGAACGTTTTATCAGTATGTGGGCGGAAAATATTTTTGTAAATTAGAAAACAAGAGAAAACTATGATTTTAAAATCAATCATCAAGAAAATTTTTGTAGCGGCTTTTGCGCTTCTGGTTTTTCAGCAGGTTTGGGCGGAAGAGAATTCTGAAAATCGGACTGCAAAGGTTAGGGTGCTTGTAACTCCGGGCGGCGAATGGAAGGGAAAATTTCCGCCGCAGTTTGCGCTGTGGATTCAGGATTCGGACGGAAACTTCAGCCAGACAATTTTTGCCACAAAAAGTGCCTCGAAGAAAAAATGGATTTTCGCGCCCAAAGGCGGCCGCCCGGAATCGCTTCCTGTGTGGTATCATTCCTGCGAAAATTTCTACGTTCCGGAATCAAAGAATGAGATGGATGCGTTAAGCTCGGCTACTCCAAAAGGCAGCTTTGATGTTTCTCGGAAAATTCAGCTTAAGGAAGGAAAAAAATATTTTGTTTTTGCGGAAGTGAACAAAAGCTTTGACTACAACGAATTCTATCCAAAAGACTCCGGAAAGAATTCCGCGGAATATTCCGGAGTGAACGGTCAGCCTTCCGCAGTTTACCGCGCCGAAATCAGCCTTGAAAATCATGAGGCGAAACTGGAGCTTATTGGAACAGGCTCGCTCGACGGAAAAAGCGGCTTGATTGAAGACAAGACGGAAACTCTTACAACCGCAAAAAATCTTGTGGAAAAAATTGTCGTGAGCCTTGAAGTTTCCAAAAAAACGCTGCACTTAAGGCTTCCATAACAGGAATTTCTTCCGCGATAAACGCTCAAAACAGAAACGGATGGCTCACATTTGGTCTGGACAAAAATAAAAACATTAAAATTCCCTGTAGTTTTCTGTTAAATCTTCTTCAAGCCACAGGGAAATTTCTTCCGTCACTTTTGAAAGTTTTTGCTCCTTTTGTTTTCCTGTTATTGAACATTCCCAGACAACAGCGACTCTGTAGCAGTTGTCAAGATAGGCTGAAATCACTTTTTTGTCGCGTGCAATATTCCTTTCAATTTTATTTTTCCAGAATTCAACATTTGTTTTTGGCAGCCTGAAAAGCCGGCAGTTCTTGTGTCCGTGCCAGAAGCATCCGTGTATAAAAATAACTGCGTTGTAATGCGGAAGAAAAATGTCCGGCGTTCCCAAATACCGCTTGTCGTTTTTTCTGAATCTGAATCCGGCTTTGTGGAGCGCGCTTCTTAAAAAGACTTCGGGCTTTGTGTCCTTGCTGTGGATTTTTGCCATGTTCAGGCTTCTTTGCTCTGCGTTCAATGTGTCCATTTTTTCTTTCCGTCAATCTTTTAAAATCGCTTTCATTGCGCAGAGGGCGGCTAGAAAAATAATGTTCATCAGCGTAAAGACTGCGAGGAATTTTCCGGTGCCGCCTTTTTCCTGCGTGTAGAGTTTTAGGCTTATAAGGCTTGCAAGAGATGCCACCGGTGTTCCAAGTCCGCCGATGTCTACGCCAAGCAGAAGCTCCTTTGTGTTCTGCGCGAACGGATGAAGCAAAAGTGTTGCGGGAACGTTGCTTATCAACTGGCTGAACGCAAGGCCTGCGGTAAATTCGTTTCCTCCGGTTATCCGTTTTAGAAAAGTGTTCACACTTTCCAGCCTCGCGATGTTTCCTGTGAAAATGAAGAACGCCGTGAATGTCAGAAGTAGCATAAAATCGATATTGCAGAAAATTTTCCGGTCGGAAACAAGAACGCAAAGCGCGACAAGGACTGCCGCCACCCATTTTGGAACTACGTCCGCAACTGAAAGCAGGCACAATATAAAAAGGGCAGTGTACAGAATATTTTTTCCTGTGCAACTAGTGCTTTCAGCTTTGGCTTCCTGCTGTTCAATCTGCGTTTTTTCATTTTTTATTATCAGGGTTGAAAAAATCAGAAGTACAAAAGAAAGCGATGTGTACGGAAAAAGAATTTTCATAAACTGGACTGTGCCGAGCGGCATTTTTGAAAACAAAAATATATTCTGCGGATTTCCAATCGGCGTAATCATGCTTCCAAGGTTCGCCGCAAGAGTCTGAAGAACGACGGTATATAATAGAAGAAAACCGCTCGTTCCTGAAAGAAGGACAATCGCGAACGGAACAAATGTAAGGAGCGCCACGTCGTTTGTAATAATCATGCTTGTGAAAAAACAAAGCATAACAAGCGTAAGGCAAAGTCCGCGCTGACTGTGAACTTTGCGGCATACGGTTTTTCCAAGAGCGTCGAAAAGCCCTGTCCGCCGCCAGCCTGAAACTACAGCCATCAGCGAAAAAAGAGTCAGAAGCGTCCCAAAGTCGATGTACGAAATATATTTTGCATCCGGCTTTACAAAAAACATTGAAACGAGCGCGAATAAAAATGTGATGCAAAAGATAATTTCCTTTTTGCACCAGATGAATGTTTTATGAAAGATTTTTCCTGCCGACATTTTTTTACCTTCTCTGGTTCTGAAGATTTGAGAGATTAGTTGCAATTGTATCACAAATCGCAGTTTTGTGTTGAAAACGCCGCGGGATTATGACAGGAAATGACACGGGAGATTGTAGTGTCGGAGCACGGCAATGGCAAAATTATGAAATTTCAAATTTTGCACCGAATTTCCTTGCATTTATGACAGTAATATCTTATATTATATATATAAAATATTTTTATATTAGTAAACTACAATATATTGAGGACAAA